>Ga0307515_10002094_pt1 | contig 43827 bp, 19 predicted proteins | sample 17_EM_MG_FD_194513 | JGI IMG/M metagenome (GOLD analysis project Ga0307515, IMG submission 194513) | Populus trichocarpa ectomycorrhiza microbial communities from riparian zone in the Pacific Northwest, United States - 17_EM | ecosystem: Host-associated > Plants > Roots > Unclassified | place... | reverse complement strand
TAGCTATAAATATAATATATATAAATTTTAAGTTATTATATAAAGGCGTTAAAAAGTTATTATATTTTTAGTGGGGTAAAAAAGCGTGCATTGGTTGGCACCGTGCATCGGTTGGCACGGACTTCTATGACAGGTGGTAGAATATGGCAGAACTTAGGCGGAATTTAGCAGGTGACACGCTCTAGCGCCGTTATACTATTATAGTTATAATAGGAATACTATAAGGATTACCCCTCTTACCTATACTCTTCCTTTTCTTTATAAGCAACCTACTTAATTTCTTTAAGGAAGGGGCGACCTAAGGGATAGGCTTTGTTAATAATATAAACCTAATTATATACGGGCTAATAGCTATAAAGAATTGCAGAATACTAAAAAAAAGCCTATAATACCTATATAGAATAGGTAAGACGATATAGAGTCTAATTCTTACTAGAGAAATACTAGCTAATTCATTTTATAAGAAAACGCAACTAATTTATAAATATCTAGTATATAATTTATATTTAAGGCTTTAAGAGTTAACTAGTTTAGGGCCTAAGGGTATTAGGGGTATAGGTAGATAGTAAGCTCTAGTAGAGCGTATATATGGCATAAGCAGCCTATAAGGGCTAAGTATAATATATCGTACTATCTAGGATTATTAATTATATATAGGGTCTATACTTTTAAAGGTTACGCCTACTATATATAGCAGTTATCCGGCTAACTATAACGTATAAATCTAGTATTTAGGCTATAGGAGAACCCAAAAAAGGCCCCCCTAAATTACTCCTTAAACTGCTTTAAAAGGTTTAAATTATATACTTTTAAAGTATTATAGGCGGGTATAAGCAAACGGCTATAGTACTACTTAAGAAGGAAGCTAATATCCCCCCCTATAACTATATATTAAAGCCGCTATAATATAAAGAGCGTAAAAGGAGCGTAACTTTAATATTATAAAGTATATTAAGATACGCCTAAATAAACTATGGAGGGACCCTAGGGTGCCCTATAGGAGAATAAACTAATTACCCTAAAGTAGGGAAGACATATTAGAGAAATAGGTAAAGAAAGTAAAAGAAGAATAGTGCTATATTAGGGCCTAGGCCTATATAAAGGAGGAAGGGAGACGCGTAAGAGGCTAGTAAAGATAATAGTAAGAGAGAGAAAGGAGTTAAAGTAAGGTATAAAAAAATACTAGGAAACCATCTACCGTAATATAATACTGGCTAGACTAATACTAGAGAGGTATATAGGAGTTAAAGGTATAGAGGCTAACTTAGGCAAAAGAAATCTAAGCTGTAGTATAGTTAATATTATAGGGGGTAAATACCTAAGAGCTCTAAGAAGGCCTAATAAAGGTAGAAAATATAATAGTAATACTTTTAAGAATAGGAATAATAGGACTAAAAAATTAGCTCTACTAGATAGGTATCTTAGTAGGTAGCCTAAGATGCGAATATAGCCGGCTAAGATAAACACTAAAATACGTAATACTATAATACCCCTTATATGCTAACTAAGAAGCAATACTCTTAGTAGCTAATATAGAGAACTATACTATACTACTCTTAATATAAAAAGGCCTTAAGGCGGTCACCTAATAGCTTATTAGCCAAAATGTACTAAACCAGTTCTAGGTTGTAAAGGAGATAGTAATAGAAGGCAAAGGGGCGAGCAATAAACGCCCCTTAATGACTCTACGGTAGTAGAGTAAAGTTTACAATACTAGCGCGTCCGTAGGCTTATTACAGCAGCAGTAGTTCCTAAGGGGTTAAAAAGTAAGGTAGTAGAGCACTATAGGTAACTTATAGGCGCTTTATAGGCGAGTCCTAAAAGGCAGGGAGATGGATTATAGGGTTTTCTTAAATAGAGTTTTCTCCCTATATATATATAAGGAGTAGTCCGCGTAGGCCTAATAGGGGTCTAAATTAGACGTTAAGCAATAAATTATTATTATTATTATTATTATTATTATATAAGCCGTAAAAGACTTTTATAAACTCTACCTAGAATTACTATAGCACTATCTTATAGAAGCTTAAGTTTAAAGGGGGGGTACTATTATAGGATACTGTCACGGGACTCACACGCTCTCACGTCCCTACGCGTTTTGACGTTCTTAACCCGTGCTTACGTTCGTCCCGAGACACCTACGCACGTTCCCCTACAACCCCTATTTATACCCATACCTGACCTATTCTATTTCTACATCCAAATGTCTTTGTATTAACTACGCATAGTTACGCGTACGTAGCCTTCTTTAATTACTACCCCGTTTAGTATATTGTATTCCAGCTGCCCACTTCCGTAATAGATACCCCCGTAATGCCTTATATACATTTACCTATTTTGTTACGGACGCTTTAAGTATAATGTTACAACTACTTGGAAAAGAGTTAGAAGAAGCTAGTTGGTTAATACAGGCACGGTTTAGCATGGAGCCGGTAGAACCATATGACGAGGAATGGTAAGCGAGTCACATGATGTTGTACGAGTTGTATGAAGTGTATAAAGGGAACGTATATACAATGTGTATAACACGTATCTCATATATAAGGAGGGTTTCCTAAGAGTATAGTTATATATTTAAAGGACCATAGTCCCTACTCTAGATAGTTCTTTTTTTATAGTAATTCTTAGAATATAATTAGAGTTAATCTATTAGGCAACTACTCCACTAGTTATTATTATGTTATTAACTTTAATTTATATTACCTATATACCTAGCCTAATAACGAGCCTATTATAGTTCTTGCTACAAGGTTCCGTTATACAATTACTACTAGGTTATAGTATTAAATACAGAAAGTTAAATAATATGCCACTAAAAGCAGCTACCACGACGCCATTAATGGCGGCAACTACTTTAAGGTTAGGAGGTGACACTAGTATAGCAGATACTAACTTATAGCAACCTATAACGGTCGGATAACTATAAAAGATAGTTAACTAGTTAATAGAGAATAATGCGATACTTAAATAAAGGATTAACGGGATAGGAGCAGTAAAGGTTAAGTTATTATTAATTAAGAGGTTCTTAGGAGAAAGATTAAAGCTTAAAGGATTCCTTATATAAATGTACTTTAAGGTAGCGTAGGAAGAAGCAAAGCTAGTAATACCTATGGATTAAATAGCCTATGCGGGATTATTCTTATTAGGAAAGGCACTTAAGTAGTTTAAGCCTTACCTTATAGAGATATAGGTAAATAAAATAATAACTACCAATTAAGAGGTGCGGTTTATGTTCTTAAGTTAGGAAGGATTTATAGGGCAACTTATATAAATATTTAGAGACCTAGAGGCAATAACCACGGCGGAAAGAAAACTTTAAGACATTACGTAATAAACCTTAGTAATTAAGTATATAATATAGTTCTAAACGCTAGCTATATAAGTTAAGTGGAATAATAGGGCGCTTATGGCATAGTATAAATAAGAACTTAAGGCTAAAGTCTAGGACGTAATTATCCTAATAAAAGATGCGGATACCCTAAGGGAGTTAATAGATTAAGTAATTAAGATTAATAATTGGATCTACTAGAGGGAATAGGCTAAGAAAGGCTAGGATAGAGTTTTATAGTTATATAAAACGTAGAATACGTAATAACTAAAGCTAAGTTAGAAACTATAGTATAGCGCAAAGCTAATAGACCTAAGTGGTACTAAAGAAGCCTATAAGAGATGGAGTAAGAGACTATAGAAACCTAGAGGTTAAGGATCTAGTAATTATAGGACTAAGGAGTAGAGGCTAAACCAGGGATTTTAGTAGCAGAAGATGTTTAGGCGGACTCTATAGCAAAATCAATGGTTTAGAGATAGAGCTTATATAAATTATAGAAAACAAGGTTATTTTGCAAGGGATTATAAAGATAGTTAGAGTTACTATGTAATAAAGGGAACTAGACTAGTAGAAGATACATATATATAGAGGGATAATAGTATACTGCAAGGAATAAAAGAATATTTAATTAGAAGTTTCGCGTTTTATTATAATAACGTATGCCGAATTTATAAAGACGCTAAATATAGTGCAAGCTATTGGCTATAAGAGCTAAAATCTATAGAGTATAGAGGAACTAATGAACTATTACGCAGATTGGATATTAAAGACGACGAGTTTGATATAGGCAAAATATTTATAGACAATAAGGAAATAAGGGCAGTTTACTAGGAATGTGCAAACCTTAGAGAAGTTATAATAGAAGTAGAGACTAAGACTACTATAGAGTAAGGTTTAGTAACGGGCATTATAATACCGTTAGATACGGCATCTATTGCTTTGCGAGACGGAAGGAGTAATATCTAAAGAAGATTAAGTAAGTAGACGACTGCTAGTGCTAGCTTACCCCTTAATAAAGGCAAAAGGCTAAAGGCTTAAGATTCTTAAGATAAAATGAGAGAGATCTAAGATTCCGAAGATAGGATGAGGATAGCTTAAGGATCTATAACGGACGAAAACCAATGGAGTAGAGCAGTAGCTTAGTTTAGAAATATACGAATAAGCTTGGAATAGTGTTTCCTATAGTTATAAGATTCTTAAGACGAGATAAGTAAGATTTAAGACTCTTAAGACGAGATAAGTAAGATTTAAGACTCTTAAGACGAGATAAGAACACTATAGACGCCTAGTTAGACTAAGGTAGGAGCTAAGCTTAAGTTAGAAGCAAGCTTAGGATTAAAGAATCTAAGGGACTAAGAATTTGGAGTACGAATAAGGACACCCATAGGTAAGAGGTAAGAGGCTTCTTTATAGATTAGAGAATCTGCAATATAAATAGCAGTTAGACTAGGAGACAGATATATAGACCTAGAAGACTTACTAGGGGAACGCAGTGTTTAGCCTAAAGATTAAAAAGTTGATATTAAGATTAAGAAGTATAAAGACTTTAAGAATCCACTCATAAGACGCGAAAAGAAAGAAACTATAGAGGAATTTAGAGCAAGAATTACCTTATGGCAAGAGTAGAAACTAGATAAGAGATCTAGTCTGCTAGGTTGTATAAGGGACAGAGCACCTATACAAAGAATTACTAATAGGCTAAGAGCAGGCACATTAAGAGCTAAGTGGCTTACTAAACTGGAATAAGAAGAGGATCTAGGGATTCTAACTAGGTTCGAAGAACGATATATAAAAGGCTGTTATAACGCAGTAATAAGAAGATACTTCCTTATGGACGAGCCGTATATACTTAAAGGGTTATACTAAAAGTGGTATAGACAACGATATAATAATAAGTGGGAAGATTTCTATATATAGCTGGACGAAAAAGTTATCCAAGACCACCCGATTACAGAAAAGGCTATAACTTATATTAAAGGGGCCTTAATTATGACGTTAAAAGATCTAGAGAAGTAATTAGAGGATTAGAGAAGTAAAAGGTAAATCTTAGTACCTGTAAATAAAGTTATAACGCTTAAATTAATATATAAGAGGTTTAAACTTAAGGATAAAGACGAGTTAAGAGTTAACCTAAGACACTAAGTATATTATACACTATCGTAAATAGTATGCGTAGATAATGCGTGTAATATATATAGAGCACCTAAGGATAAAAATCGGAAGTATTTAATAAGAATATATTAGATGACAGATGAGATAAAATATTAAAACGCTAAGTATATGCATAGTTGGCACCCCATAGAAGTTTAAGAACAAGGGGACTTAATACTTTAGCTAGGAAGATTCCTTACGGAAGAATACCTAGACGGACGATAATAGTGGGAATGTATAGAAAATACCTATTTATGGTATATTAAAGATAAAAAGCGAACTAAGTATTAGCCTAAGTTAGACTAAGTATAAATAGGATTAAGCAGCTAATAGTTAGGAAAAGTAGAGGCCTACGGGACCGGAGGGAACTAGTAGTAGAGCCTTAGACCCTTAAAGGAATTTAAGAATAACACCTAAATTTATAAGTTAAGTAGCAAGATTAACAGTTTAAGGTATTAATAGATAGTGGAGCAATAAGGAACTATATCTTACTAGCAGTAGTTAAAAGAATGGGGTTACCGCATAGGAAAAAGGAATGTTCTTACCTATTAGTAACGATTTTAGGAGATCTGATAGCCTACGGAGGAGGTATTATTAATCTTAAAATAGGACCTATTTAAATAACCATTAAAGGGAAATAAATTAAGATGTCTTTTAATATATTACTATTAGAAAATAATAAGGCAGTATTAGGAATGCCTTAGTTATAGGAATATAATCTAAAGATTAATTAGGTTACAGGTTAAGTCGATATTAGGGATACTTAACGCCGCAAAATGTAATAATAAGCCAAGTTGGTATAATATTAAGTAAGAGCAACCTATAAAGAAACCAAGAAAGGGTTAGGCTATATACTAAAGAGATACTATAAGTATAGTAAGAAACTATGGTTACCGGAAAGTAAAAAGCTATTAGAGTACGCAGTATAGGACTATAAGATAGAATTAGAACTAGGAATAAGTCTAAGGTTTTTTCTAATCTATAAGCTTATTGAAGAAGAAGGTAGAGCATTAAAAGAGTTTATCTAAGAGAACTTATAAAAGGGATATATTAGACCATCGCAATTATTAGCGGGTTATTTAGTACTATTCGTACTAAAGAAAAATAGTAAACTAAGGCTATATATCGACTATAGACAGTTAAACAGCATCACTAGAAAGGATAGGTATCCTTTACCCTTAATTAGCGAAATCTAAGATAGGATAGGTAATGCGCAAATCTTTATAAAGATAGATCTAAGATAGGCGTACTATTAGATTAGAATTAAGGAAGGCGACAAATAGAAGGCAGCCTTTAGGTTAAAGGAAGGACTATATAAACCATTAGTTATGCAATTTAAGCTTATAAACGCACTAGCAACGTTTTAGAAGCGAATTAACAATATATTAGAAGAACACTTAAATAAATTTATTATAGTATATCTTAATAATATTATTATCTACTTAATAACTAAGGGAGAGTATGGAGAATACGTTAAATAGGTCTTAAAGAGACTATAAGAAGAATAGATGCCAGTAGCAATTAAGAAATGCGAGTTCTTTACTAGGAAGACCGATTTTTTTGGATTTATTATTAAACTAGGCTAACTTAGTATAAATCTAAAGAAGATTAAGGCTATAGTGAATTAGTAGGAACTAGAGAACGTTATATAGTTAAAATCGTTCCTAGGGTTTTGCAATTACTGTAGAAGGTTTATAGCATAATAGTTAAAAGATATTAAGCCATTTACGTGGTTAATAAAGAAAGAAGAACTATAGGCATAGGGAAAGGAGCAATAAGAGCTATTTAAGAGAGTTAAAGGGTTGTTTACCTAAGAGCCAGTTCTTAAGATCTATTAACTAGGACTAGAGACGGTTATGGAAATAGATGCATTAAACTTTATACTAGGGGCTTACTTTATGTAAAAGTATTCAGATAGATAGCACCTAGTAGTATACTATAGTTGGAAGATAATACCACTAGAGTTAAACTATAACATCTATAATAAGGAGTTATTAGGTATAGTTACAGTATTAAAGGAATAGAGAGCATTCTTGCAAGGCATAAAGAAACTATTTATAGTTAAGACGGATTATAAGAACCTAATGGGATTCCTAATAATAAAGGAACTTAACCAAAGACAGGTTAGATAGGCAGAAATGCTTACAGAATACTATTTCGAGATTTAGTATACTAAGGATATAAATAACACAAGAGCAGATGCTCTAAGTTAAAAAGCTAAACTACAAAATAATAAAAAGCTATTAGGGGCTTTACTGCGAAAGGATATAGATGGGTTAATTAGATACAATTATCCAAAAATTATAGCGACTTAGGAAGAACTAGAGAAAGTTTATAAGTTACTAGAGAGCTTTTAGGCATAAAGGATTCTAAAAGTATAGCTAGAAGATCTATAAATAGATATATATAAAAACCAAGAAGTAAAGTATATCCTAAAAAGTATAGCAGAGCACTTTATAGAAGATTTCTATAAGGGACTAACTTAAGGACATAATAGAGCCATAGGCTTAGTATTAAGACTCTAGGAGGAGTATATTATTAATAGAATCTAGAACTTAGCATAAAAGGTTATAAAAGAATATCTAGATTGCTAGAGAAATAAACTAATAAGGTATAAGCCGTATAGAGGGCTACAACCTATTAAAATACTAGAAAGACTATAGGAGGTTATATTATAGGACTTTATTATTAAGTTACTAAAATTAAGAGATCCTATTACAGGACAAGATTATAATATAATCTTAGTAATAGTAGACAAGCTCACGAAGTAGGGGTACTTTATAGCCTATATAGAAGAAATCTTAGTAAAAGATGTCGCTAGAATCTATATTAGAGAAGTGTTTATAAGATATAGAGTACTAAGTAAGATTATATTAGATAGAGATCTAAGATTTATAGCAGCATTCTAGGAGGTATTCTTAGCGGAGTAAGGAGTTAGAGTAGTAACTTCTACCGTATATTATCCGCAAACAGACAGTTAAATAGAAAGATTAAACTAAATACTAGAACAGTATCTAAGGCACTATATTAATTACGCATAAAATAATTGGGTATTATTATTACTAGTTATACAGTTTATATATAATATAACACCATAAGAAGGAATAGGTACGTTATTATTTAAGGTGAATTATGGATACGAGCTAAGAATATTGCTATTACTATATTAAGCTAAGAAGATAAGTAGTACAGCTAAGTAAAGAATGGAGACATTAATAAGTCTTTATAAGAACCTTATAGAAACAGCTAAGGTAGTATAGCAAAGAATAAAGAAATACTACGATGCTAAGAGATCTAAGGGACTAGATCTTAAGGAGGGAGATAAAGTATAGCTACTATATAAAAATTTTAAGAGTTAATAACTAAGTAAGAAATTGGACTACGTTAGACTAGGACCTTTTAAAATTATATAGAGGATTTTACTGGTTATATTTAAGTTAAACCTACTAGTTAAGATAAAAATCTACCCTATATAGCATATCGCAATATTAGAGCCAGTATATAGGAATATTAAGCTATTAGTTTACGAAGCAGACACGTATAGAGGACAAGAAGAGGACAAATAGTAAGTTTTAAGAATTATTAGTTATAAGGACGTTAATAATGAAATATAGTACGAAGTAAAGTAGATAGGCTACGATAAGACTACCTAGGAACTATTAGAAAATTTAAAGAATGCTATAGGAAAGGTATAGGAGTATCGGAAGAGAATAGGTTGGGTAATATTAATAAAGAAGGATCGTTAAAAAATAAGTCACCTAAGGGGGACCTAGGAAGAGCGATTGCTAAACTACTTAGAGTTGTTCCCTTTATAGGAAGAGAGTCAGTTTTCTTATTACTAAGTTCCTATAGACCTTATTCTATAAGTTTCCACTCCTTAAAACAAACCTTCTTACGAACTTTCTTAAGACGAAGGAGATAAGTAGATGTAGTAATACGGGCCTCTAGAGCCTTTTACTCTATATTTTAAGAACATTCTAACTTAATAAGGGCTTAAGTTAGCTTACTATTAAGCTTTATAGCAGCAGATTAAATATAAGACCCTATAATAAATTACTTAGGGAACTTATAGACTATTAAGAGTTATAGGACGCGTATACTTAGCATTAGTGGAAGAGTAAACATTATAGGACGAATAAATATTTGCTTTAGTGCACTCTAAATAAAAAGAGGGTTATTAAGATAAAGGACTCGCTAGCGTAATATAAACTAACCCCTCTTTCGCATAACAAGAATAAGGGGATGATATTATTTCACTAAGTGATAATATAGCAGCAACAGTATGGGCACAACGTTACGCTTATAAAGAAGGAGATGCTTTAGGTATAATAAATAATAATATTAACCAAATTAATTAGACGGATATTACACCTCTAGTAAATAACTTGGAGATATTTGGAATCTTTAAGGACGAAGATAAAGAGGAGGGAGATAGTATTACGGACGCTTTAAGTACAATATTATAACTACTTAGAAAAGAGTTGGAAGAAGCTAGTTAGTTAATATAGGTACGGTCTAGTATGGAGCCGGTAGAACCATATAATAAGGAATAGTAAGCGAGTTATATAATGTTGTATAAGTTATATAAAGTATATAAAGGGAATATACGTATAATGCGTATAACACGTATCTTACGTATAAGAAGGGTTTCCTAGAAGTACGGTTATGTATTTAAAGGACCACAGTCCCTACTCTAGATAGTTCTTTTCTTATAGTAATTCTTAGAATATAATTGGAGTTAATCTGTTAGGCAACTACTCTACCAGTTGTTATTACGTTGTTGACTTTAATTTACATCACCTACACACCTAGCCCAATAACGAGCCTATTGTAGTTCTTGCTACAAGGTTCCGTTACATATTTCCCCTAACTTAGTAACTAGAGACTAACCACAAGACGGCAATTTACGGCAATTTGACGGCAATTTGCTATATTCTGCAATATTCCACTAAGTTTTACTAAATCCTGCTAAGTTCTGTTAGGACTACTACCTAAATCCTATTCTGCTTTATGTATATATTAACTAAGCAACTAAGCTAATAATATATACTCTTTCTTCCCATTTTCTTACCTTCTCTCCTTACGCAACGTCTTGACCTTATTACACAGTTTATATATATAGTCTAATAATATCTACCTCGTTACATATTATTGTCGCTTATACTTACCCTATAATAGTCCACAACTAGGGCTTTTCTTTTTTTAAATTATTAGTATATTTATTGCCCTACTTATTCCTCTAATAAGATTTGCCTTTAGGGAAATTTCCTTTTAGCTTCTTAGAGTATTCCTATAAGGGTATTAGATAGGTATTAGGTTAGCCCTAAAAGTCTTTTCTATTCCTTATAGCTTTTAACTTTAACTATTCTAAAGTTTTCTTTAAGAATGACTTCTTTAGAGCTTGGGTTTACCCTATATTACTATTAGAGTGCCTACGCTTCTAGTTACCCCCTAGCTTTTTACTAAAAGAGGTCTAGTTCCTTACTATATCCTTAGCATTTAGAACTGCTCGTTTAAAATCTATATATATAGTAATCCGCAACAGGGCTCCTATGCGCTTTATTTTATTATAAATTACTAGCTTAATTTTAGCCTAGATAAATCCGATCTTCTTCTTATAAATACTACCGTTTTTATTCTTAAAGGGCTTTAAATCTATTTATTAAGTATAAGTTTTTATGAAGTTTATAAACTAGCGAAAGTCGCTATTATTCTACTGCGTACTATTCCAGAATTACTTTATATTATTATATTATATAATATATAGGTCTTAAGTCCACTTCTATAAAAAGGGTTGCAGCTATAGCTATATAGTAATTTACTCTTTATTAAGCTAATTAAGTGCGATTTAGTTTAAAGATTAATCTTTAATCTTACTAAAAATCTATTAGGTACGCTCTTTAGTATTATTTTATATTATTAGCATTTTAAAGAAGTTATCTACTTTATAAACCTAATTATCTAACTACCAGGCGTTAGGTTTATGGCGGAGTTCTAAATTACTAAAGGCCTTAGCTAGTTAGTCTATATCCTTTTTATATTTACTATATAGATACCTTTTTAAGTCTTATATACCTTTTTAGGTAAATATTAAGTAGCCCCTAAAAAGCCCTTAGCCTTAACTAAGTTATAAAAGATTTTATCTAGCCTAGATTAAGCTTTATTAGATTTAAACCTACCCTTAAAGGTTTCTAATATATTTATTAGTAGCTCCTTTCTATATAGCTTCTAAGAGCCTAATAGCAGCTTCCTAATATTCTTTTTAAAGAAAATTAGTATAGGACTCTTAACTTTCTAAACTTAGGCCTAGGAAAGCTCTAGCTATAGAGGTAGTATTAATATTAGCAGCTAGTATAGATTTCCTAATAAGGCTTAGGTCCTAAGTTAGTATTTAAGCTAAATTACCTAAAGGGATAGGCCTACCTAGCTTATAAGTAGTCTATATACTACTACTATATTAATTATAGGCCGGTAGTCTTCTAGGAGAGTTTTAGTTAGATCCCTAGTTAAATATATTAGTATATTTCTTTAGTATTTCTAGCTTAGGAGAAGATTTTAAAGTTACCTCTAGCGCTTAATCTTCTAATTAGCCTAAGGAGGGCTAAAGGGGTTCTAGTTACTTTTTAGTAGCGTTATAACTATTATAAAGGGTATCTATATTTTCTTTAGCGGTAACTATAGGTATATAAGAGTCTTTAAGCTCCTAGCGCATTTAGGTATTAGGGCTTATTTAACTGTCTTACCTGGAGGTTTATATTATTATAATTTCTTACTATTAAAGGGACCTTCTTACTTTAGTATAACAGCTTTTTATAAGGTATCCATAGAGTTTCTATTTAGGTTATCGTGAGATTTTTAAGGGAGAAGCTAGACGAGTTACTAGAGGTAGCACGGGCTACAATAGACCTAGTAGAACTATATAATAAGTAGCAGATAAGTTATATAATATTAGGTGATATTATCTGTAGTATACGTAGTATACGCGAGGTATGTTACGTATCAAGGGATTTCTTAAGAGTATAGTTGTATATTTAAAGGACTATGGTCCCTACTTGGATAGTTTTCTCTTTGTAGTAATCTTAGAATTAATTAGAACCAATCTATTAGGAACTTACTCCACACGTTGGCTTATTAACTTTTATTGATCTACATACCTAGCCCATTAACAAGTCCATCGTAGTATTTCCTATAAGGCTTCGTTACACTGAGCCTTAAAGGCTCCGCAGGTGTTGCTGGCGTCGCCGCAGCCCTACTACAGCTATTGCGGGAGGTCGGCAGAGGCGTAGAAAATGTCGATTAAGGATCTAGAGGAGTAGGGGAGTATTACTACACCATATATCAAAGTCGTAATAGAGGTGGTGGCAGAGGTGATCACTTAGATCGCCCGGATTGCTCACTAAAATCAACCACCCATTGTGCGACGCTAAATTCTGAGGGTCTCATCTAGAGCCTCACCGAACGATTGAGTTAATTACAGCTTCATCTGAGCCGCGGTAGTAGACGCTACTGATTGCTAGCTAGCCAACACTAAAAAGTACACAGATCACGAGGTTTCTGATCTGAAGGCGATTTGCAACTGAACAGTTTCTAACACGATAGCGGCGAATATCAGGAGTACCTGTAGTTGATAGGTTGGAGAAGTAGACGCAGGCCTTGGCATAAAAGGCAGAAGCAAGTTGTAGACGAAACCTGAAAGGTTGAGGTGATTAACTGAGATTATGTTCGTATATTAGTAAGGCTACATGTCGAACAGGACGATCAAGAATGAGGACTCTGCTGTATCTAATATGGCTCTAGAGCCTCTATATATACGTCAAGAAGTCGTCGTCAGCTTCGTCTCATCTACGACGTATTGGTTAATCAGTTAGAGCTTCAAACGTCAGTCGTTTTGATCAAGGACTGATGCGACTTCTAAAGTTTCACAGGTCGACACTACATACTAATGGCGAACTGTAGATTTTTGAGATCCATCTCGTACGGCGGAGTGGATGGTTGAATCGTTCCTTCTTTTGTATACGAGCTTGAAGGAATCTTTGTTGTTTTTTTTGGAAGATACTTGAAATGCTTCAGTACGCCACTATACCTTTCATCAAACGAACTCTGAACCTCGATGACACCTCATACTCCCACGGTTTATAATCTTACTATGTATGACTAACGTCTCGCAAGCACCCATTGAAGTGTCCGAATTCTTGCACTGAGATGTAAGTTTTCGAAGGTTGCATGTAGAACCCACAATGTGTAAAGTCATGGTCGCTCCTCTTTCCGTAAGGATCCGCGGATGAGGAAGGAGAACCAGCAACCTTAAATCGTCGACTGCTCATGATACTGCCTCTAATCGCCTGTACTCGTTCTCCCTCCTCCTATAAACCCTTAGGCCACAAGGCCGGGGAATTAGTATCCCTCCAGTCAGCCATCAATCAGTTTGTGACTCTTCATGAAACAGTCATACCTCACATAGATTGTAACCTTGACGTCAAGGTTGAAAAGAAAGCAACGTCAGGAAGCCTTGGTGTCACATCAAAGTATTCAACATGCTTTATTAAATTTCCACAATAGAGGGGTTTCGATAAACTGACGAAAGGCAATGCGAGGCGATCGTCGCGTACTAGCAGTATATAGTTAGTAGGACCTTTCGTCACATTTAATTCTTAGCAAATATGAGAAGTTTTAATGAATATTTTTATCAGAACTTTAATCCAGCACCCTATTTTATTTACGGCAGCCAGCGACTCTAAATTTCGCGTAGTTAATCCTTGCTACTATGTCTTTTAATCCTATGCGCTAATTAAACCGTCGAGCTGGTAGAGCAGATGAGACGTGACGCTGGCGCTACTAAAGTCGAGCCCGATCGAAGCCACTAACCCTAAAATATTATCACCGAAACCGTCGGGTAAGCAAGTCGAATAGAGCGTGGCTTAAATAACGAGGCCCCGGCGAAAAAGGTCGCGCTTGACGTATATGTAAGCACTAAAACTTAGCGTTACCTTCCGTCAGTTCATCGAAACCCCTATAATGAACATGATTCAACGAGTTTTCAAATCCAAATTTTTGCACGGAACCGTTCGGGAACAGCTGCATGACATCCCGCTTGCCCATGCACAAAAAGCAAGGAGATGCAGTGTCGGATCTCCAAAGCCAGTGGGAAGAAGTCACGAGGAGTCGCAGGGACCTCGCAAGCTTGTCACCGTCGTGTTCCACCAACGAGACCCAAGGTCGTTGAAGTCTGTCCAAGCTGGGCTTTCTGCTTCTGGTCAAGGAATGATGCGGAGCGGCGACATGCATGACCAGGGAATGGGCCGGAAGAGACAGGTGCTGAAACGCTCGGCTTTGGCGAGAGGCAAAGCAGGTGAGTCTTTGGTGGCAACGTGGAGATGATAGAGGGCGAGCGCAATTGGGGAGGCTCTGAAGAATGCAAATTGTGCGTGGAGAGGTAAGGCAGAATGAGGCACAGCAACTCTGGATTGCCAACGCTTTTTCCTTGGTGTCCTGTCGGTGAGGGGGAAATACCTCTCGAGAGTTGCTCCACCGTGAAGAACGCGGGTCGTCGAGGATGCCACAGCGGCGTCCGGGTCGCATCCATTTGCTTAAGCGCCTATAGGCATGTTAGAAGCGTTACGCCGCTATTGCTCCACATGCCAGTCTCCAGATGGAGTCGGCGACATCCTGCTATGCTCGAAGAAACTCCAGATCCCAAGCCTTATCTGGGTTATCGAATCGAGGCGCAGCGCGGCGGGGGCGACGATTGAATTGTGAGTGGCCGGGCGCTGGGCGTAAGCCGCTTTTAGGAAATGGACAACGCTGGCGTGGCTGGCAAAGCCGACCGGGGGGATCGGGGATCGGTTCGAATTTTTCGCTAAACGGCTCGCCCCACGGTCTGCCACGGCGACGAACAGAGAACACGGTCGTAGTGTTGAACTCTGCGTGCTGCCAAAGCAACAACTCACAGCACTGCTTTCGCCATTTGCCTTTCCGAACCTGCATCTACGCAGGTTGCTCGCACTCGCACTCACTGCGGACGGGAGGGTCTGTAGATCCCGCCAATGTATGCCCCGCCGACTGGATTAAGTGGATGACGACTGCATCTCGGCTCGCTATTGGTAGTTCTGCTGCATTTGCTGCATGGGTCGCTAGCGGACAAAGCCAGACCGCTATTTCGTGGTGTCAGACAGACTTCCCCCCCTTCTAACCCGCCTCCCTCACATCACACCGCAAGTGAGGTCTTTGCTGCTGAAGGCAGCTTCGCCCCAAGCTGAATAGCAACTTTTCTCCATTACAAGACAATGGATAATCTCGACCCCATCAACGAAGCCTTTCTGGCTTTCGACAACTACGACCCGAACAACCGCTTTCCATACCTCCATCCGTCGAGTTGGCCACTTCCCATTGATCAAACAATGTCTCACAGCGCGACCTCGAACGCGCAGCCCAGGAGGGTCAACACCACGTCCGCCACTGCCTCCAACACTCAGCCAGGGACAACGGCGACTCCTCTTCAGACGAGTGGGCTCGGATTCCATCCAGCGCTGAATCCATCCGCCGGTGGTCTGCTGCCGGATTGGTTTCCGCTCCAGCCGACTCAACAATCTTACAACCAAGATGCCGGCTTGGATCTGTCACCTTATAACACGCAATACGGAGCCCCCCTTCAGGCCTCGCCGATTGATTTTAACATCTCTACGTCCCAGGCCATGATGAACAGCACTTTATCAATGGATCCAACTACAAACTTCATCGCCTTATCGGCACCCATGGGTGTGAACCAGATGGCAGCACATTGTCAGATGGCTGACTTCCAAAATGAACTTATGAGCTTTCCCATGAACGACGGCGGCCTTACCTCGACCGAACTTGTGACATCTAGTTCTCCCACAGAGAACTGGTTAGAAGTGCGCTCGCTTTCTAGCAGCGACAACGGTTGGAGTACTGTTGAATTCGGCAGTCACCGCCATTCCTTCGACTACACGAACGCTAACGATGGGTCTAATGGCATCATCTTCAATCCTAACCAGACCCTTCATATCCGAACCAACTCTGATTCCTCACAACAGTCGGATCCGCGGTCTGCTCATTCTTTCAGCAGTTATGAAGAAATCCAGTTTCCGATGAATTCTCCTCAATCCGAAATCGAGAATACTCTTGACTTCGCTCCTATCCCTCACGGTCTGCCGAACCCACATGAGTGTGATCTCCGCTTTCACTCCCACTCACCGAACCACTCCCATTCCCACTCAGTGAGCCCTCAGTCAATAACAATCGAGCCTCTCCCCACCAAGCAATCACCTCCGCTATCGACCTCGCCAACATCATCAACCATAAACTCGCCTCCAGGTCGCAGGAGGAAGAGCCCTGTCGGCAGCAAGGTCGCGAAGACTATTGTCAAGAAGACCCCTGCCCACTCCACTAAGAAAGATCATGTCACCGAGAAGCGTGTTGGTAGGCGGCGAGGACCTCTCCGGCCTGATCAACGACAACAAGCCCATGAGATCAGGAAACTTCGGGCCTGCCTGCGCTGCAAGTTCCTCAAGAAGACTTGCGATAAAGGAGACCCATGTGGTGGCTGCCAGCCCTCACATGCCCGGCTCTGGCAAGTCCCTTGCACTCGTATCGACATCAAGGATATCGCCTATTTCATGAAGGACTGGAAGGCCGATTATGAGCGCCACGTTAGCCTCGGCTTCTCCGTTGGAAACATTAAAGGTTTCTCATCGATGGAGCGCCCACTCTATATCACCCATGGCTACGGCTACTATCTACCAATTAGTGCTCGTGAGGTCTATGTTCGCGATGATAAATGCTTTGGAGTTGATTGGATTGAGTCGATGCATGAGGCTCCAAAAGAGTTTGAGGTCAATACTGCTAAGCTCTCTGCTGGTTTGGAGGGCGTATCTCACACACTTCTCTCTGAGTACTTAGACCGTCACATCGACGGCGGCTTTGAGCGATTTGTTGATGAGTACTTCGAGGGTACCTACTTCCTCACGGAGATCCTGAAGACTGCCTACCGCTATTACCTCCGGGAGAAGCTTCCGGTCATTCGCAAAGCACTCAAACTAGTACTTGCGTACAACCTTACTCTTCACGTTACTATGGTTGAAGGCCTTTCCGAGGAGGAAGCTCGGGTTGGCAAAGTAGACGAACCTGAGAGCAAGTTCTGCGGCAAGACTGTTGCTCCTGTCATGATCAACTTCCAAGTGAAGTGCGCATTGGCCGACATGTGGCGCGAGCTCCAAAAGGACGTCCTTGAGGAGCTTTCTGCCCTGTATTCGTCCGTGTATAGCGGTGATAAGTTGAAGAATTGGCCTACTATATTCATGCTTGCAGCTATCCTCCTTGCTGTTTGGGAGCTCATGCAATTTGACTGCCACTACCGCGTGCCGGATCAAGCAGTTGTCCAGAAGTTCTGCAATGATATGGAGAGCACACCAGTCGGTGTCATAGTCGGTCTCTTTTCGGCTATCTCGCAGAAGCTGCCAAGCTTCAGCGAGTGGGATACCCGCAAGCACCACCATTTGCTAAACTCTAACCCGGCAGTTTGCGACGCTATGACGGAGGTTAGGGCTCATGTTGCTAAATATGGTGAGTTTTGAAAGCTATATCTGGCTTTAGTTCTCTTTATATTAACGTATTATACAGAGGGCTACCTCAAGTCCAGGAATGAGGCCAAGTTTGATCGTAGTGATTTTGACTCTCTCTCAAACAAATTCCTCTCCAAGCTCGTCATCCGCGCCAACTAAACACCGTCACTACGTTCAACCTTCTTATGTCGCCCGCGGCCTTCACTACCCATTTATTACCACTTCTACACTTCCTTAAACGCTCATCAATATCTTGATCCTAATCTACCTTTATACCATCACCAGCACATCACCAATTTATGATTCACGGCCCCCAATGCCATAAACGAGCCCAAGCCCAAAAAAAGACGACCACTACTGAACATTCTTATTTTGATTCCCCGGCGTCTCGAACGTCATGTTTATGACCCGGTCGCCCCGGTTGTGCACGAGACTAAAGACCGTACACGACACCAACTACATTCACTCCTTTATATGGGCTGACGACGGATTTATTTCTTTGATGAAATTTATGGATGACGTTGTGTCAGGATTTATCTTTCTTATGTGCTGATGATGGTTGATGATTTGATATGATTTGATTTGCGGTTGACTTGGCTTCTACACTGATGAACACGCGTTCAGTCACCATTATCTCTTACAATATTTCCTTTCATTATATACCTTTCGAGACATTTCTTCCATCTTCGTGCTGCAAGCAGAAGGGCGGGGAATGGGAAAGCACCTCTACATGCTATGTACATGTGGACGTCTTTATTATTGGCCCAGGGGTTATTTGGTTTTGAAAACTTTCATATCTGCTTTTCCTCTTTTGTCTTACTGCATAGCGATGCAAAAGCGAATCTTAAACCAAACCATGATGTCAATGATGGTTTCGGAATGTCCTGTTTTAAACCCTCACACGTTACGAAGAGCAAGTGTGGTAGTGGGAAGATTGTTTGGAGATGTCCCAGGAGGGACATACCTTTTTTCTTCCTGACTCTCGCCTCTTCAATCTTTTCACGGCTGTATCTGTGTGTTCCTTGGGAAACACTCTGGGGATCGGGGCTGCTGCATTGGATTCTGGGTACAGGGTGATGTGACATTGCGGGTTTTGATTCTTTTGGCTCGCCATTGGAACCTAACTCGTCGCATCTCTTATTTTGCACCCGGATGGAGATCGAGGACGTAGATACCTGTAGCTATATACGGGCTACTTTTTCAACCTTTTTTGCGCTATGTGCATACATGCTAGTGATAACTAATATCAATCTATGTCCGCACCAAAAGTAACACTGAAGATTTTTTTCCTCCCTCCTGCCAATAAAACATCGCCCAACCCGCGCCTATCTTACACCTAACCCCGGCACCCTCCTCCCACCCCCCACGCCCTGCGTCGCAGGATTTCGTCTAGCTAAAGCAAGCCTCAGGCGGCCCCGCCTGCTCTCACCGCGACCGGACGCCTGCCCAGCTCCTCTCACCAGGCCGACCGCTTTTGCGCCCAGCCGCCGACAGACATGGTATCTGCACGACTGCGCCGCTTTTACGTACCTTTTTCCCTTTCTTATTTACCCGCTAGCTGCGCTGCACGACTTGCGTTGCGTGTTGCGCACGCGCGAACCTCTGGTCCTTTTTGCGATGGTGATCGGAGGCAAGGCGCGCTGTCGTGCGACGGGGGGGTGTCGCTTGTTATTTCCCCGATGGGCGGGCGCTTCGAGAGCGGTGGGTTTCGGGTCGGGGTTTGGAAACGGCATGGAGAGAGGGCGTGGCATTAGGTTGGGGATTGTTAGATTGACGGTGTAGAAGTGTGAGGTTGGTGGGGTGAGTACTAGTGTTTTTCTTTTCTATTTTTGGGTTTTCGGCTTTTGAGCTACGTAGCTGGAGGAGATGGGAGGGTTTCTTTGGGTGGCCTTTGCTTGGTATGAGACCTCGTTCGTGCTCTTTATCTGACCTTGTCTTGAATTAAAGCTACTGAGACATACTGAATACATGAGGCCCCGGCCAAATTGGGGAGATTTTGTGGATAGAGAAACTGCCGAGCTGCTGAGCGCCAGATGGAGAAGGTCTTTGCATGTCTTGTCCAAGAGTTGCCACCCAAAAGCTGCTAGCCGGGAAATTATCTGCCAACATTGAACCTAAGTGGGAAAGCCGATAGTATCTTTCGCTCAGTTCATGTGGGAAGCGCTCAGATTTCCATTTGCTCCTGTGCCGTTTAGGGTAGGAGCGTACTGATGGAGGTCTAGGCATCCCTTGCGCTCTGCAACGCGGAAGATCATGTTTTCATGCAGGAAGAAGCCAATGCACGTTGAATCGAAGGGATGAGCCGGGTCCGCGACCTGGAAAGTGAAGCGAAGAAGGAGCTATCTCATCGTGTTAATAATGCCTTGGTGAAATACCACTGAGGGAATCTCGAGTCAAACACACCTCCGCAATCGTCTTATTCAACTCGACCATCGCCACCGGCTTCCCCAAACACCCAAAGCGGCCATACCCAAACGCGAGCCCAACCACCTCGTTCATCTGCTCGATCTGCTCGCTGCTCTGCCCACCGTCTGGCAGCCAGCGCTCGGGGCGGAAGACCTCGACGTCCATCCCGAAGATGTCATGGAGCCGCATCAGGCCCCAGCTGTTCCAGCCGATGGACGTGCCACCGGGGACGAAGCGGCCGTCGATGATGTCGCCTTGCGGCGGCACCTCTTTGGCTAACAGACCCGTGACCGGCGGGTAGAGACGGAGCCCTTCTTTGATGCAGGCCTGTAGGTACAGCAGGTTGCGGGACTCGGAGTCGCGGAGGATGGGGCGCGTGAGCCGGTTCTCTTTTTGTGCAGTGAGGAGCTCGGAGAGGATTGTGGAGTAGATGGAGGCGTTGGTCGTGATCAGGAAGAGTGTCATGCGGATTGCGGTGGCTGTGGAGTCGGAGCCGGCGGTGCTTTTGGTAGGTTAGTGGTCTGTGGAAGAGGCATTGAGGAAGAAGAGGCAAGCTTGGTACATTTGGGTGACAGTCTCAGATTCGAGCTGGTCTTGAGTAAGGCCATGCGCGAGGAAAGAGCCTAGCATGTCTTTCCGGATGACTTTGTTGGCGCCAAAGCGCTCAGCTACGACGTCTCTAGCAAACCTTGGGTTGTAAACTATTAGCTCGATCATATAGTAGAAGCATTTAAGCAATAAATCTCTTGTAAGAACTACTTGAGGCAATGTCAAACCCCGAACGGGCTTGAACATATCGTTGACAGATCAAGAATCTCATATTGCTCTCCACTCCGTGAAATTCTTTTGTGGGCAAGTAAATGTACGCGTACGATAACGGTAAGAAATAGTTGAATTTACCCCATGACTTTCCCAAGGCCAGTGACATTCGTAGCTTGAGGCGCTAGTTTTCGCATCAATGGCAGCCGCATCAGTCTCTGAACCTCTGGATACACTGAGAAGCACATGATGGCAGGCAAGAAGATGTGCAACTGCTTGAGATACTCAAAAGGATCATCGTCGATCTCCAAGAAGCCGAAAGGCTTGCCAAAGGCAACGGTCGAAATGACATCTAGTGTGAAGAAGGTTGTAATTCGAGCCAGGTTCATCGGTTTGTACACAGTCTCCGTAGAGACATATTTTCGCCGGATGAGGCCAAACATCCGCATGAGGTTTTCATCTATGTCATTTTCGAGGTAGAGATTCTCCTTTCCGGAGTACTGTCAAGATATTATTGTCAGAATAATGCTCATCATCCAGGATGATAAAGCACAGCACAATCAAGAGACTGTTCGAGAAGCTCACCCCGTGTGACATCTGAGTCCGAAGTCTGTTGTGGATGGTCTCATCTCGGTAAGAAGAGATATTGTCCCGGGTAGGATGCAGCCGCATGGCATTATACCACTCAGCTCTGGTGTACGGGCTCCTTACGGCATTCATTTTTCGGATAAGCGCAGGATCTCGCGTGAGTAGAAAGCGAGGGCCAATCCTTGCAGTATTACCTGTACAACCCATCAGACATGCAATTTAATAATGTTCAGCGTGACTAACGATTGCATACCGTGCTCGTCGTTGACTCTGCCAAAGTGGAGGTTCATCTTGCCAGAGTGGGTGGCGATTAGGAGCCATAATCGTGAGAATCCTGTTGTCGGCGGTCCTCCGAATTCTTTCAGGGTACGGTAGATGCGGTATTCTCGATGTATGTAAAGTAGAAGTAGGACGATGACGCCTACAACAGCAAACCGGTTCATGACAGACGCAGAGTGATGGTATATTTGTGTATGCAGTCCAACGTTTAGAGAAGAATATCAAGCTTGTCAGTACGGCTTGTCCACAGCGTTGGGAATTGGAGAAAATGATGCACCGGGGTAGTGGGAGCCGTGAGACAGTACTTGTAGAGAAGAGAATGCAACGCCTTCATTCACCACTTCGAATCGCCGTGTGGCTGGTGCTGAGGGCGAGACTATGCCATTCCCATTGGTATTTCAGGAATAGTGGAGTTTTAATGGAGTGTGCGTCGCAGCAGGTCGCGTGTGGATAAAATGTGACACCCGTATGAAGCCGCATTATGCGGAAATTTATTGACAAGGTTCGTCGGTAGTGGCTTAATTGGTCAATAATTAGCCACCAGCATTGACGAAGCATGGATATTGGGTATTCACATACTTGATCCTGCCCATGTTTCACGGGCCGGGTCGCACCCCCTCCCTAGTCTGCCTGTCGATCTTCTACACACCAACCGCCAACTCAACTACCATTTTTCCTCTTCGATTCTATATCTCGCTTCAACCTGCTCACCTACCAGCGGCTGCAACTCCCCGACCACAATGGCAAACCCCTTCGCTGGAACTGTGCACCAGAACTTGGAGGTTGATGTAGGCAAACAATCTCATTAAGCTTTTCAGCCCTTTCTCTCTACTGACCATTTCTGATAAAGTATTCGAGAGATCTCTTCATTCTTGCCACCAGTCATCTCACCATTAATTGCGGATCTAGGAAGCGGATAATGACAGCGCCTTCGAAGACGATGATGCGTCCGTTCAGCGTCTTAATTGCCGAAATGTTGCCTAGCTAACTACGGCACCAGTCAAAGTACGACAACATCGCTATCAGAATCGATATACAACTACCGCCTGGAGCATGGACGGACGTATCACGGTATGGTGCCTTCCCAGATGAGCACCTCGCCATCTTGCGGTTTTAGATTCAAAGAAATCGCGCAAAGCTTACCGTTCGCGTAGCCTACAACGATGGTAAATACATATTTCCGAATGACGATGTAAGGATCTGATGAGCTGTTTCGAAATATAAATGATGACGGAGAGAAATTAGCGCGAGAGGGATAGGCTTGGTAAGAGAGTGAAAGGAAGGAATTGTTGCATCCACTGACAACTTCCAGACCTTCAACACCATCTCTTCAACCTTTGCTTCAAGGATAAACTGTTCTTCGCGCCTATTCAGAATCCTCGTCACACACTGGATATAGGTACCGGTACTGGAATATGGGCAATGGACTTCGGTAATAATTCCCATATGCAAAATAGTTTAAGCCAGAGCTGACAAGGATCATTTGTGGCAGCCGATGAGTACCCTGATTGTCAGGTACGCTTTGACGCTCCACGGACCTGGGATGACTTGTTGATAATGCCACTAGGTAGTTGGGACTGATCTATCCCCAATCCAACCAAACTTGTAAGTTGCCCGATTGTTCGATATAGCTTTCAATAACAAATTCAGCGTTCCGCCAAACCTCTCCTTCGTCATTGATGATGCTGAAGACCATTGGTTATGGGAGCAGAAATTTGACTTCATCCACTTTCGCCTCATGGGAGGCTCATTTAAAGACTGGCGTACGGTCATGCAGTCTGCATATGAGTCAGCGTTCCCAATCTCGCTATCATGAAATGCCGTCCAATAACTGTTATTCCAGTTGTCTTGCCCCAGGTGGCTATATTGAAATCCAGGACTATGAGCTCCCGCCGAAATCACTGGATGGAAGTGTAAAAGAAACTGCTCTCGAACGCTGGGGCGAGCTCCTAATTGAGGCGGCAAAGGTAGCTGGCCGTCCAATTGGTTGTTGCGAGTCCTTTAAGGAGTGGTTGGAAAATGTGGGGTTCGTCGATATTCAACAACAGGTGTTCGTCTGGCCAACAAACCCGTGGCCTAAGGGTGACGACGAGAAGACCTTGGGTAAATGGAACCTGCTGAATGTCACGGATGGGCTCGAGGGGTTTTCTCTGGCTCTGCTCACCCGATTCTTGAAGTGGGAGAAGCCGGAGGTCGATGTGCTCTGCGCACAAGTACGCGCGGATCTCAGGGACCGTTCGATTCACGGCTTTTTTGATATGTAAGAGCCTCTACTCACCTTGCAAGCTGTATTGACGCGTGTGTAGCCCTGTCATCTACGGTCGTAAACCCTTACAGCCATCGAATCCGTTTGGATAGTTCTACGATCTTCGAGGTCGAAGTAGCACGACCGGCACAAGCCTATCCGTACGTAATGCTACGCCGAGTCTGCGATACTGTTTTCAGGTTCATGGGGCTTGGTCGAATAGCCATCCTTGTCTTCGAACATCGATCTTCACGATAGAAAGTTCATGGAGGTAATGAGGCTTTGCTTGCGGGAACGCTCAGGGCAACCCGGCTGTGCTGAGCTTTCGGCTCTGTGTGGCGTTATAGGGGATATGACATCTCTACAGCACAGCTCACGGATAGAAGATTGGCTGGAGTTTTGATACTTCGCTATCTGCTCAAAGATACCGAAAAGCTATGCCAGGTTACTATTCAATTGTCTGAAGCTCAGGGCAATGATGTAATGACAAAATATGCTTACGACTTTAATAATCGCGCAGTATAGATAAGCAGGCTTTAATATCGTCAATCATGATGAGTCAACGGGACAAATCGGAGCTGGTTCGGAGACGCAACGCGCAGGAGCAAACGCAAGGTCAGCTGTCTTACGAAGCGAGTGCCTGGCCGGAACAAGCCCAGCCGCCTCTTTGGGAGGAGAAAGGGCGGTGGTTGGGTCTCGGGCGCTTGACCGGCTTCCAGGCACCTGCAACAGGGCTGGATCTAGCTCGAATGGTCACATGGAGTTACCTCCAGATAACGCGGGGCTGAGGCCGCGACCATTCTATGTTGGGTGATTCGATGGCAGAGAATGGCATTGAAGGGTTAAAGGATTGAATGAGGCCGAAAGACTTCGCAACTCAGGCCATGGACATTTGAAATCAGTGAAAATTCAAACAGCAAGCGAATCCATAGAGAAGGTAAATTAAGCATTTGCCGCAGTTGTCGCAATTGCTTCAGAAGTTGCTCGAACATTCAATCCTTGTCCTGCGAACAGCGCACGGACGTTTTGTACATCATTACTCATACCAGATTCACCAACTTGCCGCCTGACACACCTACTTAAAGCCCTCCATTGCCCAACAACCTCTTTCTTCCTTCCTCCACACAACAACCACTACTCCAACCCTGCAACAGTTTCCGCTCGTATAGCCGCATACCTTCTGAACACTCTCTACATCACAACCAAATCCCACACCAACACCAATATGCAGATCTTCGTCAAGACACGTAAGTAGCCTTGCTCTAGCCGCTTGCACTTCAACCACATCTCACTAACAAATTTTGCAGTGACCGGAAAGACCATCACCCTTGAGGTGGAGTCGTCAGATACCATCGACAATGTTAAGTCGAAGATTCAGGACAAGGAAGGCATCCCGCCTGACCAGCAGCGCTTGATCTTCGCGGGCAAGCAGCTCGAAGATGGCCGGACTCTATCAGACTACAATATCCAGAAGGAGTCCACCCTGCATCTCGTCCTCCGCCTTCGTGGTGGTATGCAGATCTTCGTCAAGACACGTATGACTCCCTTTCCACGGTCGCATCAACTGAAAATGCTGACAATATAATTAGTCACGGGTAAGACCATTACTCTCGAGGTCGAGTCCTCGGATACTATCGACAACGTCAAGTCGAAGATCCAGGACAAGGAGGGCATTCCCCCGGACCAACAGCGCCTGATCTTCGCTGGCAAGCAGCTTGAAGATGGCCGCACCCTCTCCGATTACAACATCCAGAAAGAATCGACTCTCCATCTCGTCCTCCGTCTGCGAGGTGGCATGCAGATCTTCGTTAAGACACTCACCGGAAAGACCATCACACTCGAAGTCGAATCGTCGGATACTATTGATAACGTAAAGTCTAAGATTCAGGACAAGGAGGGTATTCCACCGGATCAGCAGCGTCTTATCTTCGCGGGCAAGCAGCTCGAGGACGGTCGAACACTTTCTGACTACAACATTCAAAAGGAATCAACTCTTCACTTAGTGCTTCGTCTCCGTGGTGGTATGCAAATCTTCGTTAAGACTTTGACCGGCAAGACAATCACTTTGGAAGTTGAATCTTCCGACACGATTGACAATGTCAAGTCTAAGATTCAGGACAAGGAGGGCATTCCCCCAGATCAACAGCGTCTGATTTTTGCCGGCAAGCAGTTGGAGGATGGCCGAACACTGTCTGACTACAACATCCAGAAGGAGTCAACACTCCACTTGGTGCTTCGTCTGCGTGGCGGTCGGTAGGAGAACTATTGGTTTCACGGCGTGGCGTTTCTGGGCTTGGGAATGAGGACTGCGGGAGGTCTTTATGACCATTATGTGGCTTTATTCCACTTCTGATCGCTCGATCGGTAACAATGCATAAGCCTACGGGCTGAGAGTTTAATCTCAAACCAATCCTGATCCTCGTGGTGCAAATGTGAACAACGAAGCTATGCAAATATGCGTTGTCTAACCTTAAATGCTTTTTAAGTTTGTCCAAGGCGACACTCTGTCCAACATGGCCTTGGCGTTTCGGAGACCTCTTTGCCCATTAAGCGAGTACGTTGTCCCTTAACCCGTTGGAATTCGTCAATTCGTTATCGATAAGAATCAGCCAATTAGATCAACGTAATCGACTGTACGCGTTGCTTGGATTCGGGTGTTCTACACGGACCAGTTACTCCATGGATGCCAGTGGGTTGGGGGATAGGGAATAATCGGAGGAACGACGAAACGTATCAGAGATATCCCCGAAGTTCGTGATTATATGATGCCAACTTCCCCACTTCTTACGCAACCGGCATAGTGTGCCGGAGTTAAGCTAGTATTCCCGCGATACAGACCCGCCCTGTATATCAAATAATGGATGAGCTTCCGATAGCTGGGATTACCGTCTGAATTCTCTCATTAACACCCCAGGAGCATCGTGCTTCATTACAAATCTCATCCTCCCAGAATCGGATTTCCAGGCTATCTCCGATGGACACATTTAAGCCCCACCGTCATAAGGCTTGCTGTTCCCCCTCCAAGCCATAGAAATTAATTCCTGTAGCCTCCTTACTATCTCCACAAGCTATTCAACCAAAAGGATTAACAACAATGGCTTCACCGAAGATGGAATATACTAAGTGAGTTATGCCTCTACAATTGATTCTTGGCGTCTCCGAATGGCCGCAGCGACTAACAACTACGCAGCCTTGGAAAAAGCGGCCTAAAAGTCTCCAAAGTCATCCTTGGAGCCATGTCCTACGGCAGCGATGAATGGCAGCCATGGGTGCTAAACGAAGACGCCGCGCTACCTCTCCTCGAACACGCCTACAAAGTCGGCATCAACACCTGGGACACCGTACGCGCGGCCCTCCCAAGCTCCTAGCCACCCAAACTTACCGCGACAACAGGCAGACACGTACTCGAACGGGCGGTCGGAGGAAATCGTCGGCAAGGCGCTCAAGAAATTCAACATCCCGCGCAACCGCATTGTGATCCTCTCGAAATGCTACTTCGGCGTCGCGGCGGACGGCTCGCAGCCGCCCATCGCGGCGCTGTTGACGAATGACGGCGACATGGTGAACCAGGTTGGGCTGTCGCGCAAGCACATTCTCGACGCCGTGGACGCGAGCGTGGAGCGCCTGGGCACATACATTGACGTGCTGCAGATCCACAGGCTGGATCGCGAGACGCCGAGGGAGGAGATCATGAAGGCGCTGAATGACGTGGTCGAGAGCGGGAAGGTTAGGTATATTGGGGCTTCGTCGGTACGTGTGTCCTCTTGCCTCTCCTGCTGTCTAAATCGTCTTTGTTCTCCACATCATGCACACCATTTATGTTACGTTTTGGATGGAATGCTAACGATGGGGCTTTTCTAGATGGCGGCATGGGAATTCCAAACACTCCAGAACATTGCTGAAAAGCACGGTTGGCACAAGTTCATCAGCATGCAGAATTTCTACAATCTCATCTACCGCGAAGAGGAGCGCGAGATGATCCCATACTGCAAAGATACCGGCGTGGGTCTAATCCCCTGGTCACCAGTCGCGCGCGGCGTCCTAACTCGACCATGGGGCGAGCGCACCACTACCCGAGAGAAGACGGATAAATTTCTGGCAAGCTCGATAAGGGCGAGAGAGAATGATGTCGATAAGGCGATTATTGACCGCCTTGAGGAGGTTGCGAAGAATAGGGGCGTTAGTATGACGACGATTGCGACGGCGTGGTGTATTAAGAAGGGCGTTATCCCAATTATTGGGTTGAATAGTAAAGAAAGAGTTGAGCAGGCGGTGGAGAACAGCAAGTATCAGCTTAGTGATGAAGATGCGAAGTATTTGGAGGAGCCGTATCTGCCAAAGCCAATTCAGGGGTATTGAGGTATGAGGGATAGGAGTAGAGGATGATGGTAGATGGATGAATGGCTGCATTTGGCGCCGGGTTTTGGAGTTGTGGCTGAAAATCCAGATCCGCGAGAATCGGTAAGAAACGAGAAGAGAAGAGGAATGCCTAGGAAAAATACGGAAACCTGTTTCAATGATGAAGTAGATTAACCAAAGTGACAGTCAATTCCAAATCTCAACTCAGTTATAAGCTGCTCTCGAATTTAGGACTAAGCCGAAGACTCAGAAGAACAGCTTTTCATATGAAGTCTACAAAATGGTATTCTCGGCCGACTTAACTCTTCCTTAATGCTAAACTCCAACCACCTCAAAGCGATGCTACTTGTACGATCCTCTCCTCTCAAATACCTTACTAACCCTTTCCTAGGTTTAGAGAAGTCTAGTCTTAGTCTTTTTCTTATATCGCATGATCATGCTCCTCAAGGAATTACCTCGCTAGAGGGATATTGCTTGCGGACATTGAGATTGGAATTTGGTGTGTTTTTGAAAACTAAGAGCGAGGCTGACGAGGGAAAGCGAAGATTTTTGAGAAAATTGGGAGGACAACGAAGAATGAATGATAAAACAGGGGGAAATGCAGCGGGGAAAGGATAGGAGATAAAAGACATGGGGCGGAGGTCTTAGTGGTTCGTGTGACAAGAGGATCAAGGTAGAGGTCTTAGTAGGTTGGCTCGGGGTAAGTTTTCTTTACAAATGAATTGTGTTCAATAAGGGGAAGGTATTTTAGCTATAAGAAGAATTCTATGCATGGTAGTGCTATAGTTTCTTGCGCAAGGATAGCATAATAGCTATAAGTTATGACATGCATCACTTAGAAGGGAATATGTTACGGCACTGGCAGAACTTGGCAGAACTTCGCGGTCACGTGACTAGAGGACCGCATAAAAAGAACCCTACTTCGACCGGCGCTGCTCTTCTTCTCCTTTCCTTTCTCTAGCTTTAGATTCTCGTTTATAGACTACCATTCATACAGACTTGCGCGTCCCTTTTATCGTGCTTATGCCTCGATTGACTAAGTCACTAATATTATCTAAAGCTCAACCACCCTCTTCTTCTTAAGAAGGAACTTAAATATATCTACAAGACCACAAACCAGAACAGAACACAGAACTAGACCTAAAGACTATTACCAGAACTTAAAGAATAGAACAGGACCCACAGAATACATATAGACTAGAACCCCTGTAGAAACCTACTAGAAATTATATAATATACCTACTACTATGCTAAGAAATATAATAGCTAGCAAAGCAGCTGCAGGACCTTTAAATACCTTAGATAATAAAATAGTTAATATCTTAAACCCCTAGGCAGAGCTAGTAGCAGCTAATACTAAAATTAAACAACTATGAGAGCTGCTAGAAGCTAGAGATACCTCTACTTCCACATCTAGTAACAAATTATTAAATACTTAAAGACTTACTATAGTCCTTAAGGCCCTATTTTAGCGCCTTAGCGGACCTACTAAGCTCTATACAGCACTATTACGGTCCGTAAAGATTGCGGACCCCCTATTACTTATAAATAGAATAAACCCTATATTTAATAATTAGAAGCTCTAACTATGGAATAAGCTTAAAGCTAATGCTAACCACTTTTCTACCCCTTAGGCCCGAATAGCCTATATCTTTAGCCGTACTAGTAGGAATACCTAGACGTATTTACGCCCGCGATATACTAAGGACTTAGTAAACCCTTTTACCTCTAAAAAAGAAATAATTAACTACTTATCTTTTATTTATAAGGACCCCTTTAAGGTATAAAACGCCCGCCTTAATTATAAAAGCCTAAATATAAAAATAATAAAGACCTACTGCTAGACCTCTTTAATAAGCTTACCCTAGACTTATAGCAGGCTATACTGCCTATTTTTACTATTATATAGATATTAAAGGTGTTACGGACCTTATATCGGTAGTAGTATAACTACTAAGAATAGAATAAATGGGTTAGTTAAGATAGTATAGGAGGCGCTGGAACCAATTAAGCTATAGGATAAGGGGTAGCTAAGTTATATAGCTAGTTACGTTATAAGTTTAGAATGTAGGAATATAGGAATATAGGAATATAATATACTAATATACTAATGTACTAACGTACTAAACCCTTTACTATAAGGAGGAGTTATATATTTAAGGACACACAGTTCCTACTAATAGTTTCTCTTCTTTATAGTAAATCTTGGAATGCAATTAGAGTTAATTTATTAGGTAACCACTCTACTAGTTATTATTACATTGTTAGCTTCTTATTTACCTATATACCCGGCCTATTAATAAGTTTACTATAGTTCCTGCTATAAGGCTTTGTTACACTATTAGATTACTATCTTATAGTTAGTCTCTAATTGCTAGATTAGTAGAAATAGGTAAATGTGTATAAGGTATTATAGGGGTATCCTATAATATATAGTCCTTAAATAAGCCGTAGCTCTAAGGCGAGCTATAGCTCTAAGAGATAACCGCCTATAATTAAGTTTTAATAGCTCTTAGACTAATAACTAGATACTCTCTAGGTTAATTTTATAAGATCTTTAAGCTAAAGCTTTTAAGGTAAGCCGTAGCTTATAAAATCTCCTAGATTTTAGATCTGTAGCTCTTAAAGCTATAGCTTAAGGATAGTATTTAACTGCAATAGGATCTCTTAAGCTAAGCTTATAACTTTAGAATAGATAATTATATATAATTAAATCTTAGTAGCTATAAGGTAAGGATATAGATAGGGAGTCCAATAATAGAATAATGGGTATATTATATAGATAGAGACAAATCCTTAAGGGAAAAGGAGGAGTCTATGTGCGAGGTAGGAAGGGTTTTCCCTAGGCATGTACTCTACACGTGCCTCACGGGTAAGTTACCCCTAGGTTGCCTTAGGGTCGCCTATACCTTGCGGCTATATAACTATCTACTTAGGTTTTATCTAACAGTAGCCCTATAGCTAATAACTAAAAAGCCTTTAGATTTTACTATAGCCCTAAAATAAGCTATAGCTCTTAAATAAGCCGTAACTCTTAAATAAGCCATATATTATAGCACTAGCAGAAAATAGCAAAACTTAGTTAGTAGAACTTAGTAGATCTTTATACTAGCAAGTTGCTATAAATTACCGTATATTGCGGTTACGTAACGCGAAGATCTTATATAATATTAAGCGGCGCTACTATTCTTCTCCTTTCCTTTCCCTAGCTTTAGATCCTTATTAATAGGCTACTAATTATATAGGCTTATATACGTTCTTTATAGCGCTTATACCTTAATTAACTAAGTCACTAATATTATTTAAAGCTCTTTCTACTCTCTCTTCCTAAGAAGGAACTTAAATATATCTATAAGACTATAAATAGGATAAGAATACAGAATAAGACCCTAAGGAAAAGAATAAAACCTTAAGGAAAGGACATATAAAATACGCATAGACTAAAACCCCTAAAGAAATTACCCAGAATTACCTAATGCCCCTACTACTATGCTATAAAATATAGTAGTAGGCAAAGCAGCTATAGGACCCTTAAATACCTTAGATAAAGAAATAATTAATATTTTAACCCCCTAGGCGGAGCTTGTGGCAGCTAATACTAAAATTAAACAACTATAAGAGCTGCTTAAAGTTAGAGATACCCCTATATCTAATAATAAGTCATTATTAAATAACTAAAGACTTGCTATAGTCCTTTAGGCCCTATTCTAGCGCCTTAATAGATCTACTAGGGCCTATATAGTACTAAAGCGGTTAGTAAAGGTCGCGGATCCCCTACTACTTATAGATAAAACAGACCTAATATTTAATAACTAGAAGCTTTAATTACGGGACAAGCTTAAAGTTAATGCTAACCACTTTCCTACCCCCTAAGCTAAGATGGCCTATATCTTTAGCCGTACTAGCGAAGATATCTATTACGGTTTATATAAATTCCTCTAAACTAAAGCTTATAGAATGCTGTATTACGAAGATACTAAGCTAAGGAGAAGAGGAGAGGTATGTATAGGAGGTAAAGACGTAATATATACGCGTTATAACGCTAAGTCCTTAGCCGAACCCCTAACTAGGCTCCCTGTCCAGGTTACGCGTTATAGTGCCGTAACAACATCTAGACGTATTTACGCCCGTAATATACTAAAGACTTAATAAACCCCTTTATCTTTAAAGAAGAAATAATTAAATACTTATCTTCTATTTATAAAGACCCTTTTAAAATATAAAACGCCTGCCTTAGCTATAAAAGCCTAAATATAAAAACAGCGGAGACCTTTTTAGCCTTTTAGACCCGCTTTTTATACCTAGCTAGACAGGCCTAAATCTTCTAAAAAGACCTACTATTAGACCTCTTTAATAAGCTTACCCTAGACCTATAGCGGGCTATATTACTAGCTTATACTATAGTATAGATGTTAAAAGAACTTATAGACTATTGCCTAGCTATTAACTAAGGCCTTTATTAAATTAAGGCACGCGCTAATTAGCTAAAAACTAGAAACCTTATAAACTAGGCTATAAGTACTATAAGAACGGCCTATAGTGCCCTAGTATAATTAGCAACCCCTATAGCACCGGCCGCTTAGCCTATAGTTAACCTAGTAACTAGCCGCGTAGCTACTCCTACTATAGGTCTGGTATACACCCAGCCTATATAAAGCAACCCTATATATAGGCCCTTAGTAATTAAGGAGCTTACTTCTTATATAGTTAACCTAGCTACCTTATAAGGAACTGCCTAATAAAGGTAAAGACAGATAAGGTTCTATTAATTTAGGAAGATAGTATAGAGTTAGAAAAAGAGGAACCTTAGGGGAAGGCTCCTCCCTAGGGTTAAAAGGAATTATTATATTATATATTAATCTAGGTCAGCTAGTTAGTAGAAGAAGCTATACTATCCCTTATACTTTATTCCGTAATAGATATTAAGTTTTAACCTTTACTTTAGCTAACTTAGGAGTAAATGCCTTTACCTTAATTAATATAAAGTACGCTATAAAAATAGCTAACTTTTTAAATACGCCTTTGGAAGAACTGCCTAAGCTAATTCCTATTTATGGGTATAACGGATAGGTAGGACTACCTATTATAACTATATTATGGATTTACCTTTATATTAACGGATAAAGGTAGTATAATGTCCCCTTCCTTATTATAGACCTAGGAAGCTATAATATAATCTTAGAGAGAAAATAGCTAGCCTATTTAGGCTTATAGCTAAATATATAGAGTAGACAGCTTATTTAGCCCGAAACCTTACCCCTAACTCCTTCCTTTATAAAAGAAATTAGTATTATAATAAAAAATCTTATACGGCCCTAGATTAATACTATTTACTAGGCTAATACTATACATAGGGACTAGGCCTTTAAAAAAGATATATAGCTTAATCTGTAACAGATCTATATAATATACCGCCCCCAGACTACCTATATTACGCTACCCACATTAAAGACTTAGAAAGTTAGTAATAACCTAAAAAAAGCCCCCTATAGAGAGCTTAGGCCCTTTATAGCTATAAAAAACAGTAAGGAATATTAGATGCTATACTAAACTAATAAACTAGAGGGATAACTTATAGAAGATGGAATAGGAGCTAAGAAAGATTATAAACCCTAGACTATAAAATACGGTCCGGTAAACGGCTATAAGGAAACCCGCGGACCTCCTACTAATTAATATCTGCTATATTGGCGCCGTAGGGTTTTACTAGAACTTAGTCTAGCCTAACACTATTGCTTTTATAACTAGCTTATATAAAATTAACTAAATACTTAAGGAAAAGGAAAGTAAGCTTATAGATAAGGAGCTAGTAGAATAGAAACTACCCTATTAATACTAAAAGTTTAAGGATATATTCTCTAAGGCAGTATCTAATATACTTTTACCGTACTAACCGTATAACTATAAGATTAAGATTAAGTTAGATAAGGAAAACGCCCTTAGCTATACCCCCCTTTATAAACAATCTATTACCGAGTTATAGGCTACTAAGAAGTACCTTATTAATAACCTAGTAAAGGGGTTTATTAAGTCTAGCTAGGCCCCTTTTACCTCCCCTATTTTCTTTATAAAAAAGCTAAATAGAGGACTTTGTTTCTGCATTAACTACTATAAGCTTAACAATATAACCCGCAAAGACTGTTATCCGCTACCCCTACTTAATAAGACACTAGCCCAAATAAATAGAGCTAAGGTATTTATAAAGCTTAATATCCGTTAGGCTTTCTACTAAATTAAAATAAACCCTAGATCTATAGATCTTACTATATTTTAGACTTAATATAGATTATATAAGTATAAAGTACTTCCTTTTAGACTAACTAACGGACTAACTACGTACTAACAATATATAAATAATATACTCTTTAACTACCTTAATAACTTCTATACGGCCTACCTAAATAATATTATAATTTACTTTAAGAACGAGTTAGAATATAAGGAGCACGTCTATAAGGTCCTATAATAACTCTATAAGGCTAGCCTCCAGGCCAATATTAAGAAGTTAAAATTTAGTATAAAGTATATAAAGTATCTAGGGTTTATTATTAGTATAGACGGAATTAAGGCTAACCCGGAAAAGATGGCCGTAATTAATTAGTAGGAACTACTATAGACTGTAAAAGGGATATAGTTATTCTTAGGCTTCTATAACTTCTACTAACGCTTTATTAAGAACTATAGTAGGATTACTTAGCCCCTTAGCCGCCTTATTATAAAGAACCGGCCCTTTTACTTTAATACCGTATATAAGCAGGCTTTTAATAAGCTTAAAAAACGACTGGTCTCCGCTCCCTTACTTGCCCACTTTAACCTAAAATGGCCTTTAATGCTAAAAACGGATGCCTTAGATAGTGTTATTACTAGTATTTATTCCTAGAAGTAAACGGACGGAGAATAGTACCCTATTACTTACTACTTAAAGACTATAATAAATGCTAAGCTAAACTACCTAATCTACGATAAAGAAATATTAGCTATTATCTCTAGCTTTTAGCACTAGCGAGTATAGCTAAAAGGGACCCCTAAGCCTATTTAGGTAGTTTTAGATTATAAGACCTTAGAATACTTTATAATAACTAAGGCCCTTATAGCCCGGTAAGCGCGCTAGGTAGACATTCTATCCTAGTTTAACTTCCTAATTATATATAGGCTAAGCGCCACTAACCGTGCGAACGCTCTTATAAGACGTAAATAGGACCTAAATAACTAGATAGCTATAAAGATCTTATTATGGACCTAGACGCTACTATAACTAAAGTACCTTAACCCTTAAATATAGGAAGAACTAAGTACTAAATCTCTAAGCGCTAAGATATGTCCTATTAACCCTATAGAATTTAACCTTATTAATAAACTACTGTAAGCAAACCGTATAGACCCTTCTCTATAGAAATACCATAAAAAGGTAAAGGATATTACTAGCCTATAGTCCCTTAAAAATGGACTACTTAAGTATTAGAAACGGCTAGTAGAAGTAAAGAAACGGAACTTATAAACCCGGCTTATTACTAAAGCATATACCTAGGTCTCTACGGCCTACCCAAAAAAATAAGACCTATAAGATTATTGGTAACTATTACTATTAGCCTAAAATAGTTATAGATATTAACCATTATATACGGAACTGTAACAACTACTATAGGTTTATAATTCCACGAGATAAGACCTTAGGATTATTAAAACCTCTTCTAATACCTAACCGCCCCTAATAGTATATCTTTATAGACTTTTATAAGCTACCTATAAACCATAATAGATATAATACAGTTATAATTCTAGTTAACCGCTTTAGTAAGCGCCTATTCTTAATTCCCTATTATAAGAATATTAATAATAAGGAGGCAGCCCGACTATATATTTACTACATCTACTACATTTATAAACTATTAGATACTATAGTATCCGATTATAATCTATAATTTATATTAGCCTTCTAGAACGAGTTTACCCGGATCCTAGGTATTAGGCTAAAGCTTTTTATAGTATACTACCCCTAGATAGATAGCTAGACAGAGATTATAAATTAATATTTAGATTAAAAACTCCGGCCTTTTATTAACTACTTCTAGGATAATTAAGGCGAACTACTACCCCTAATAGACTACGCCCAGGCGACCCTACTCTATAACTTTATGGGATTTATACCTATCTAACTAGAAATAGGGTATTTACCCTAAATAAGCTTTAGCTAGGATAAACTAAAAGAACTATAGACTGTATGCAAGAAACTATCTTATAAGGAAGCCTAGCAGTACGCTAAGCACTTAGAGGAAGTCTAGATAGTAGCTCGTATAAATTTAGAAAAGGCCTAGAAATTAATAATATAGCAGGTAAATAATTATAGGTGTGAACCTAACTTTACCGTAGGCGATATAATCTGGGTTATAATAAAGAACTAAAAGACGGGACGGCCTAGCTATAAGCTAGACTATTAAATAGCAGGACTATATAAGGTCCTTAAGAAGATAGGTAACTTATATAAAGTAAAGCTCCCAGATTTAATTAAGGTTTACCCTATTTTCTTACCGGATAAGCTATAGAAAGCTATAAATAACCTATTACCTAGATAAAAGAACAAACCTCCCCTACTAATTTAAGTTAGTAGTAACGATAAATAGGAGATTAAAGAAGTACTAGCCTATAAACTAGTAAGGAAAACGCTAAAGTACCGCGTTAGTTAGAAAGGCTATAACCTAGACCCTACCTAGTACCCTATATAGAACTTTATTAGCAGTCCCTATAAGCTTTAAAAATTCTATAGCTGTTACCCTAATAAACTAAGACCCCTAAAGTACCTAGACGAGTAGATAGAGTGCTAGTATAGTAAAGATAATAGGCTACCGGAAGAATATAGAGATAAGAACGCCCTATAGAAGTAATATAGATATATAAAGCCTAAGGGCAGGCTTTACTAAAGGGGGGGGTAATGTTACGACACTGGCAGAAAATGGCAGAACTTAGTTAGCAGAACTTAGCAGATCTTTACACCGGCAAGTTGCTACAGATTACCGCATATTGCGGTCACGTGACGCGAAGATCTTATATAATATTAAGCGGCGCTACTCTTCTTCTCATTTCCTTTCCCTAGCTTTAGATCCTTATTAATAAACTACTAATTATACAGGCTTACATACGTTCTTTACGGCGCTTATACCTTAATTAACTAAGTCGCTAACACCGTAGCTCTTAAATAAGCCGTAGCTCTTAAATAAGCCGTAGCTCTAGAACAAGCCGTAGCTCTAAAAGGCAACTGCTAACGGTTAAGTTTTAGCAGCCCTTTAGCTGATAACTAGAGGCTCTCTAAGTTAAGCCGTAGCCCTTAAGGTAAGCTATAGCTTATAAGATTACCTAAATCTTAAAGCCGTAGCTCTAGATTATATTTAATTTAGAAGTGTATAGTAATAACTTTAGCTTTAAAAGCTAGCCGTTAGTTCTTTAAATAGCTATTAAATAGTAACTGGATAGCCTTTAGGGTAGCTATATCTTTTTAATAGCTACTTAACCTTCTAAGCCTTTAATTAGTGGAACTTATATTTAGCGTAGCGATCTATAATTAGCCTAGAGTATTATAAGCTTAATCGCGTATAATCTCCCTTAACTCCTACTAGAAAGCTTTTAGATAGCAATTAAATTACTTTTAAGTCGCCGTTGGGGCAAAGCTGCACTGCTATACCACTAATTATATATAGGTATACTAATCGCCTTAAAGGGTAATTATATACGATCTAGATAGCCCCTAGCTTATAGCTAAGTAGCTACTACCTTCTATCTTCTCCTAATTTATATTTATCCAACTATTATATATAGATACGATCTACTAGACGTCTACTAGTATAGCTACTTTATAGTATATGTAATTGTCCTAAGTAAAATATAGGACCTAACCTATATTCTAATACTGTTATATAAATGCGATCTATTAGGCGTCTGCTAGTATACCTACTCTATAGTGTATATAGTTATCTTAGGTAAAAAAGAGAAGATTATAAAATTGCTTAAGGGCGAAGCCCTTAGGGATTGTTCGGTTACGAACTGACGCTAGATTAAAATCTCTGTATCAGTGCCTCTTTTAGTATTAACCGTTTTGTAATTAGTGGCGGCTACTACTGTAGCTTAGTTAAATCTGTAATTAAGCTAATCATTTAGTAGGCCTTTAGATTAAAGCCTAGAATCTAACGTCGCACAATACGCGATTTAAGTAAGCACCTCTACTACAGCCTCTATCGCGACTTTTTACTATAGCTCCTCCTCCTTAATTAACGCCTTTAACGCCCTCCCCTAGCTTCCATAAAGGCCGAAGTAGAGCTACGGCAACGCCTGCGACACCCGTAACACCCCTAAGGCCTATAAATCTAAGGAAGCCGCGTATAAGATAGACTACTAAGATAGAGGAGGCGATACTAAAAGGCCTCATTAACGCCGTTCGAAAAGGATACTACGTAAATAGCTCTTATAAAGCTAACGGTTGGAAGCTTACTCTTAATTATATACTAGCTATCGCCCTATAACTAATTACTATAAAGTAGCTTAAGAGCAAGCATAATACTTAAGAGAAGGAGTAGAAGGTATAAAAGGAGCTCTATACTCTTTTTAGCTAGGGGTAAGACAAAGATAAAGGCGTGCCTATAGCAAGTAAGAAAGTTATATAAATAGACTTTAAGGCCAATCCTAACGCTATGAAGTTTTTTAATGCACTACCTGCTTTCTTAAATCTACTATAGGAGCTCTTTAATAGATTTCTTATAATAGAAAGTAATATAAGATTAATTAATAAGGCAATTAAGAGTTATATAGACCCCGAGATTCTTATAGCTACAGCCTCGCAGGCGGTGGATTTAGTAAGTAAGGAAGATAAGGAGGATAAGGAGGACTTAGAGTTAGAATTAGCTTAAAGCTCTCTTAAACGCGGTTAGTTAAGCTTACCTTCTATTAATCGCTCTAGTGCTTCTTCTATACTAGAACCTTCCTTAATACTAAGTCAAGCTTCCTTATTAGCGATTAGAAAGCGGGCCGTTAAATAGGCTATTAAAGAGGCTAAAACTAGTAGGAAGCGTTAATAAGGTCAGCGAATTATAAATATACTTAAGAAGACGGTAAAGTAAGTAACTAGAGAGATAAGAGCTACTAAACACTTAATCGCGTAGAAATCTCCTTAAGAGAAGGCTTCTATAGAGTTTATTAGCAAGTTTAGTTACCTAGATCCGACATAGCAACTAGTTATCCTACAAGCCTTTAAAACCGAGTTAACTGCTAGATTATTTTTTATACAGCTAGAATAGGAGAGCTTTGGCAGAGCTTAATTAATAATATTCTTACTAGTAAAAGGGGGGCCAATTAAAAAGGCGAGCTTAAGATAAGATTTAAGCTCGATTTTAGATAAAATCTAGATAGGATCTAGACGAGATTTTAGTTATTCTTTGGCACCTTATTATATAGGCAATTAAGGAGCAATATAGAAAGGGAAAATTTATAGATTTCTATTATAAATACAGCAAATATAATATATATCTCTATATAATTAGCCTACCAATTACCTGGCAGCAACTCTCCTATATAAGCCGTGCAATTATATTACGCCTTTAGTTTATACTTATATCACTCTCCTTATCTACAAGCCTCCCATCTTTATTATTTATTTCTTTATCCTCTATTATTAGAAAGCTGTTTAAGTCGTCCGGATTATATATATTAATAAAGTTATAAACTACTATTAAAGCATATACTGCCTTAATCTACGTTCTTAAAAGCATATTACGCCTACTAGCTTTAAAGAATCTAAACCAATTCTTAAAAATACCTATTATATACTTCACTATATCCCTTAATACTGCGTGCCGAAGATTATAGAGCTCCTTTATATTCTAAGGCTTTATATTTACCTACGCCTATTTATAAAGATAATATTATATACCGCGGTAAGGAGTAAGCGTTATAGGCGTATTAAAGTACCCGGCATCTATAATATAGTATTTACTAGGTAAGGCTTTAAACCCTTTAACTTTAGCAGAGCTAATTACTCTACTATTATAAGCCGTACCCTCCTATCTAGCTAGTACGTACATAAAGTTTATTTAAAAGTTAAGAGCTATAAGTATGTTCTATATTAATCCTCCCTTCCTACCTTACTAGGGAGTCTATATTATATAGCCGCCCTTAATAGAAATAGGAAAATAAGTACTATTAAGGGCTCTAATATAATTAGTAAAGAAAGGATATTGTCTAGGGTTATCTATAATCTCTTCTAAAGTGACGTTTTTAGGAAGTTATATAACTTCCTTATATAATTTTAAAAGGCTAGAAAGGACTTTATATACGGCTCTATAGGGCAGCAAATTAATATAGGAAGTTTAGCTAGTGGCTAATAAATACTTACTAGTGGATTATCGTAGATAAGTGCTAACTTACCTCACTTAGTAACTTGTACGAGGCATTATTACTAAATATTATTAAAAATATTTCAAGCTTCTCGGCCGCTAATAGAAGCTTTATATCTTTAAGGCCGCTATATACCTATAGCCAATTAAGGAGCCTTTTAAACACGTTAGGCCTTATCTAGGTAATATTTAAAAGTTGTGCCTTATAGCCATAAAGCAACTACGTTGTCCACCTCGTGCCTCTCTATATATTAGTATACTAAATATAAATACCGCGCAGAAGCAATATTAATGCGATCGCGAGAGTTAAGATAAGGACGTTATAAAATATATATAAGCGCGACTAAAATAGCGTCGCGATTAGGGTAGGTGGAGTCATTATTATAAGTAGTTGTGTTAATTAGTAGTCCGTGCACCAATTATAAGAAAAGAAGAACTTGTGTAGAGGTTAATCTATAAAGAAAAAGAGGCTATATACTTATTGTTAGTAACGCTAGATAATAAGCTGCGATTTAATAATCGAGCGCGCCGCATTCTAAGGAGCTAGAAGAGAACTTAGGGTAGTAATAGCGGGAGGGACCTAGAGGGCAATAACGGTAAGAAGGATCTAAAGAGTAATATAGGGTTAAGGAGATAGGAGGGTAGAGAATAAGAGAAACGGGGCCTAGATTAAACGGATTAGAGGTAAGAGCTATAGAGTATATATAGCTTTAGCGCCAGGCGCGTAGAAGGATTATAGTCTACCTATTAAAAAGTAAGGGTATAGAGCAATAAGCGAAAGGCTTAACGTTAGACCAGTAAGCAAGAGGCTTAGGGCGGCGAAGAGTTTTAGTGACGCGACCTTGAAAAACGGCAATAGAACCCTCTAAAACCGGCAGTTAGATCTCCATTTTCTTTTTTAATAGAGTATACTTTAATATTATTATTATCTTCTTAATAAATAAGGAAGAATACGTAGAATATATTAAATAAGTTTTAAAAAATTATAAGAAGAATAGATACTAGTAGCAATTAAAAAATGCGAGTTCTTTATAAGAAAGACTAATTTTATTAGATTTATTATTAAACTAGGTTATATTAGTATAGACCTAAAGAAGATAAAAGCTATAGTAAGTTAATAAGAACTAGAGAACGTAATATAGTTAAGGTTATTTTTAGGGTTTTATATCTACTATAGGAGGTTTATAGTATAGTAGTTAAAAAAATATTAAACTATTTATAAGGCTTATAAAGAAAGAGAAACTATAGGTATAGGGAAGTAAATAAAGAAAGTTATTTTAGAAACTTAAGAAGTTATTTACCTAGGAACTAATTCTTAAAATCTACTAACTAGGGCTAAAAATGATTATAGAAATAAACGTATTAGACTTTATATTAGGAGTATGTTTAATATAAAAGTATAGGAATATATAGTATCTAATAACATACTATAGTTATAAGATAATACTACTAGAATTAAACTATAATATTTATAATAAGGAGTTATTAGGTATAGTTATAGTATTTAGGAAATAAAGAGTATTCTTATAAGGTATAAAGAAACTATTTATAGTTAAAATAGATTATAACTTAATAGGGTTTCTAATTGTTGGTAATATAAGGTAATATTATATATCTATAAGTTGTAGGTAGTATAATGATTATTATTCTATTATCCTCTTATTTAAGGAAGGGCGAGGAGCTTAGGGCTTTTTACCACGCTAGTGCCGCGGCGATACGTGACGGCAACTTGCCTGTATTCCCAACACTAGTAACTCTTCTTTTACGGTTGCCATCCATATATATATAATGCTTGACTAGCGTAACAAATATTAATTTTTTTTACTTACTATTGCTATTATAATATAAGTCTCGCTATCCTAAAATTTGCCTCTTAGTACGTGGTACTTTCTTACTTAAGAGTTATAGGTAGATATTTTATTAGGAGGGCCGCTAAGGCGCTAGTAGTAAGTAAGTTAATAGCGATTTTTTATCCTAGGGATGGAAAATCCTAATTAGCTGGTTTAAGTTAGGGTTTATAGAATGTTATACTTATACTCCCTTTTAACCTAACCTTTAACTCGTATATATAGAGTATTTGTATTAATAAACGTCTCTAGTGCCTTATTTAGGTTTGTCTTTATTATTATATCTACTAAGTTATTTTAGCCATTAATCTATTAAATTATAAAGAGTTTTTAACGCTTATAGGATTGCTAAAGTGCTATAATATTAATTATAATGCGCTTTTCCTTTATAGTATTAAGCTTAACTAAATACTTATATAGGGAATATAAGTCGGTGCATATAATTATAGAGATAGCGAGAAGTTTAAGTCGATCTATAATTATCTTTAGGGTAGTTCAAATTATAATTGCTATATTAACTCTACTAACTATTCTATATATCTCTAACGCTAGAACGCTTTAAGTAATGCGCTTACTCTTAGTTAAGCTCTAGTAGATAGGATTGCCGTAAGTTATAAAGTTATTCTCTCTAATAGATTTGTTTGTAATAATAATCTTATATCCTAGCTAGGAGCTAAAATCTTTATTATTTATAAACGATCTATTAATAAATATAAAGAGCTTAGCGGTAGGAAGATTAATAGGCACGTAGAGTAGTCCCTAATTAAGGTGGTTTATTCGCTAGGAAAGATATTTATTTAGGGTAAAAATATCGTTCTTAGTTGGTTTCTAGTATTAGGCGGTAATAGAGAGATTAAATAAAGCCTTAGGTTAATAGATAGAAGTAATATATACTCTGCAAGCGCGTTAC
>Ga0307515_10002093_pt1 | contig 43858 bp, 4 predicted proteins | sample 17_EM_MG_FD_194513 | JGI IMG/M metagenome (GOLD analysis project Ga0307515, IMG submission 194513) | Populus trichocarpa ectomycorrhiza microbial communities from riparian zone in the Pacific Northwest, United States - 17_EM | ecosystem: Host-associated > Plants > Roots > Unclassified | place... | reverse complement strand
TTATTACTAGTATTACTTTTATAATTAGTTTAATTAATTTAATTAATTTAAATTTAAATTATATAATAAATTGCTTAGGTAATCTGCTATATATAAATTTATCTTCTTTAATTAAAAACCTAAACTTTTAAATCCTCGTCCCTAAGTGGAACCTAAATTCTAAAATTTTGCCTAAATCTAACTCGCACTATATCCCTTCTCGTAATAATATGCTATAGATATTGCTTAAGGCCCTACTTATATAAAGGCCCAACCTAGTATTTCTTAACCTCCTTAAATAACAACGCAATAAAGCAATCTTAAAGGCGACCCCTAATTTTAATATATACGTAACCTATTTACTAAGGGCATTTAAAGCCTTTTAAGTTTACAGAGTCCCTAATTAGTATATGTTTATCGGCCTAGATAACTATAAGTACTTCGACCTTAATCTTACTAAAACTACTTAACTATACTATAAATGCCTTAAGGACCTAAGCGAATGCTTTTAGGTATAATATTCCTATATTATATGCCCCTAATATATACTAATATATATAGTTACCTAAATCGCTAGTATTTATAATAAAGAGTATTATAAGTTAATTCCTAATTAACAGAGTGCTTCTTAAATCGTAGAGCTAGATGCTAAAGGAACTTACTAAGGATAAGAAATAGGCTAATAAAGTTAGAGAGCTATAAAAGCGGCTAATTCCTTTATTAGTAAACTATTATAATAAAACAATAGTATACTAACTAATATAGAGTTAAAAAGGGCATATATTAAACGCCCTTTAATATTCTACGCTATATAGGGCAGGAAGTATTTATTAGGGTTTATTATAAGCAATCCTAAGCTATTTTTACACGCGCTAAATTGTAGTAAATAACTAAGAAAAACTAATATTATAAAGGTATACTGTCTACGTAGTTAGATCTGCTATTAGTAATTAGTAAAGGAGTTTAGATGGTATTAGCTAATTAGGGCTTTATTAAGGTAATAGCTAATAGTAAAAGTATTAATAAGGTATTAGCGAAAATTATAAATAGTAAGTAGAGGTAGATTTTAACCATAGGTTATAATAGGTTAAGTAGTATAGTATACGTTAATATAACCTATATAGGATAATATATATAAAAAGTCTAATATAATAAAGTACTTAACGGTAAAAAAGTTTTTAGAAAGCCTTTTAATAAATACCCCCTACTATAGTAAGTATAATAACTAGGATAGTATACTGGATATATTACTATAATATATTAAATCGCTATACTAAAATATTGGTATACTAAATTACTTATTAGATTAGTTAATTCTTAGTAACAGTAATAATATATAACCGCGAATTAAATTAGAGATAAATAATTAAAGGCTAAAATTGCATTTTAAATATTAGGTAATAGCCTAACTTTTATATTACTATCTACTTAGCTATTTTAAGGGCTGCGTATATATATGCTAAGACTAAATAATATAGCACTAATTAGTAGGTATTTAGTTAGTTATAGTTAATAAATTGCATTAAGCAGTATCTAGATTCTAAAGGCGCCTATACTAGATAATTAAAACTAAGAAAAAAATTAAAAAAGAAGGAAAAGTAAAATATAGAATTAGTTAAAGAAAGTATATAGAAGTATATATTTAAAACGTAATATAGAAAAAGATAATTACTAGGAATTAGATACTACGGTTAAAATAAAAGCTAAAAACTAGCTAAAAATATACGGGCAGTAGGCCTATATAAAAATAATTTTAAGGCTAGTAGGTATAGATTACTAAATAGGGGTAAATTTTATAAGGCTTCTAAAAAATACCGTTAGTATTTAAATCTTAAAGACTAATAGTATAAGGATAGGCGCTATAAAAGAAAATCTAAATATTAATACTATAGAGTAGCACTAGCTAGGGGAATCTAAATGGGCTAAAGGAGAAATAAGAGAGATATTATAGCTTAAGATAGTTAGAATAAACTCGCTCTAAAATAATAGGCGGGTTTATTACGTCTAATATAGTATATAGTAAATATAAAATAAAAAAAAGGGTAAAGAGTAAAATACTAAAAAGGGATTTATCTTAGAAAGCTTTTTAATAATGGCCTTATTATAAGGTAGTAAAAAAAGTTAAATATACTAAGTAAAGTCCAGGCTAAGTTTAGGGGGAAGTATTTTACTAATATTATAATTAACTTCTATACGCGCTTTACGCTTAGTTTTAAGTTTTATATTAGCTACTTTTACGCCAGCTATAGGGCTTATAGCTTTAGTTTTAGCGTCCTTTGCCCGCTTTTTTAGTAGTACTATATAGGTTATAGTAGTATAAGTTATCCTACTTAACACTATAGTAGCAGTTAGGGTTACTTTAGGTTTAGGTTTTAGCTTTAACGCCTTATATATATTCTCTAGCTTAAAAGGTTTATTAGTATTTATATCACTTAGTTTATTATTACTACTATTATTATACTTCTGTTTTTTAAAACCGCGCTTAAAAGTATTATACTTAGGCGTAGGCAATAGCAGGTTAATATATATTTTCTAAAAGGCTTTACTAAAACCTCTATATTAATAAATATAATAGCTATAGTTTATAGAAAAGAACTTAATAAGAACCTTATCTAGGTTAAATAGGTCCTCTAAAAGTAGGTCTACTAAAATCTTAGGGTTAGAGCTATACTATAATAGCCTATTACCATTAATATAAAAACCTTATAGTAAAGTAGGGTTAAATATAGTATTAATAGGCCTATAAGGCGTTTTATTGCTCTTATTACTAAACGCTCTTATTATTAACTTATTTTTTATTATTACCATTAAGCTAGGGAGAGTGCGTAAGATCTAGTTATTTATAACCCTTTTATTAAAAGTCTTGCGTATATAGTACTTAACTACTATAACCTTTTTAAACTAGCCTAGACGGTAACTCTATTCTATAGCCTACTCCTATATACTAGCGCTTAGCGCTAGGTTAAATAAGTAAATATTATAGTAGGCTTACTAGAGGTTTAGGCCTATACTATTAGCGGTATAGCTAGTAATTAGAATAGTATAGATACCTAGCGTATTAAAATTCTTAATAAGGTTAGATTTTTAACCCTAGGCTAAATCTAAAGTAAGTAAATATGTGTTAATGCTAAAGGTAACTAGGATTTTCTAAATAATTAGTTGCTCTAATAGATATAAAGTCTATATTATAGCCTTTTCCTTTTTTTTAACTATCTACTTAATAATATTTATAACTAATATACTAAGTTATAAGGAATTCTAGAGTATAATAGTAATAGTTTTTAAGATATCTTAAGGAGATTCTAAAAGCTTTTAGTCCGCTAGTATATACTATAGCGCTAGGTACTTTATAATTAAATACTTAATATTAAATAAAATATAGGACCTTTTAAACTAGTTTTACTTATTCTTTAAAGGGTTTATAGCTAGTTATAATAAAGTAAGTAATAGCTAAGTAGATATTAATATAAGGGCTTAATAGCTATTAGTATTAATAATAATATAGTTATTACTAGAATGTATCTAGTTAGTAGCTATAAGCTTTTTTAGGAAGCCTTTTAAAAAATAATTATAGACTTTTTAAGCTAGAGGCGGTAATTCTAAATCTAGGATAACGGTCTTATAACGTAAAAAAGCCCTACTAATTTTGTTCTTATTAAAGTCTATAGAATAGTATAAGGTATAATAATAGTAGAGTAAGTAGTGCTACTATATAGCTTCTAATTATTTTCCCTATTTAATATTATTTATTAGGTTAAGAATAAAAGTAAAGAATAATTTAGCCGTTAACCTAAAGGTTACAGTTAGGTAGTTATCTAGAAGGTTAAATAGATTATTATTTTTACTAAATATTATGCTATTTAGACCGCTAACCAAATAGTTAAACTTAAAAATAGGTTAGATAATCTTTAGAAGACTAAATTTATCTCTAATACTAGAGAATAACGGCGTTGCGCTAACTAGGATATTAAACTTATAATTTATATTAACTATAGTAATACTAGCTAAGTAGTTAGGGTTCCTAATATTATAGGCTTTATTAAGGATAATAGTATACTAGTAATACTAGAGGTTATACTCCTATAACCGCTTAGAAATATTAAATAGCTTTAAATTAAGCTTAACTCCCTTTTTTAACTGGCCCTTACGCTATTTTTATAAAGTATTTAGCCCGTAATAAGAGGTAATAATACTATATATACTAATAACCACGACCTAAAAAGTCTATTTATTACTAGAAAATAGATTATTAGTATTTTTAAACAACTCTATAATATAAGTTACGCCTATTATAGTCGTTTTCTAAATAATAAACTTCTTATAATATATATAGATATTAAAAACTTTTAAAAAGCGTTATAACTTCTTAATCCATTATTTAATAAGGGCTAGTAGTATAATAACTAGAAAGGGTTTTACACGGCTAAGAGCTTTAACCTAAGTATAATTATTTAACTCTTTTACTTATTTAAGCTTTTTTACCTATTTAGTAATATACTAAAATAAAGTTAATAAGGGAAATTTTTAGAAAGCCTTTTTAAAAATTGCCTTAAAGATATATAATAAATAATAAACTATAATAACTTACGTGTAGTATATACGCGGTAACCTAGAATATTTTACCTAGGCTAATAATATTTACTAGAATTATTCCCTATATTTTATACTGCTTTTAAGCGGTAGTAATAGCGTTTATGCTAATAATCTACTACTAGTAAAGGGGGTAACTAAGTAATTATTTTAGAAGGTAGGGGAACCTTTAATCTTAAATTCTTAGCGCGTTAAGCAATTATTTTAGGTTATCCCATTAATACTTAAAATTAAACAATAACCTACTTAGCCGTTTAGCATTTTTAAGCTCTATTAGTGTCGCCTTACCTATATAAATAATATCGGTGTCTATATTATTAGCCTTCTAGTCTTTATTAGCCTAGGCTATTACTAAGCCTTCCTTTAGTCTAATATTATTAAGTTTATCCGCGGTAATATTCGTACTAATATATTTAGTAGCTTTAATAGTAGAATAATAGTTAGTCGTAAGAGCGCGTATATAACGGTATTACTAATATTAGTAGCTATAATTTAGCGTTAAGATATTATTATTAGGAAGTTCCGCGCGTATTTACCCTAATATATATACTAGGTCTTCCGTAGTAGCGCAAAATATATTATTATTAACCGCTATATCCTTAACTAATACCTCTATATCCGATTTATTATCGGCGTTATTGCTATTATTAATACTATTAATTATACTGTTTAGTATAGGGTTATTATTTAATATAGCTTTACTAGAAGCCTTTCTAATAATACCCTTACTATAGCTAAAAGTAGCCTTAGTCTTTAAGCGTCTAGGTATATTATTTTCTAATCCCCTTAATTAGCGCTTAGCCTTTTTAACTTAGCGTTTTTATTTAAAAGGAGCTAAGTTTATATTAGTACGCTTAAGGATAAGCTAGATACGCTAGTTCGCTTTATTATTATTTAGGCTACGCCTAAATAGGAAACCCCCTTAACGCTTATAAAATTATTTCCGTATTTAATATAAGAAATTTATATAATAGTTTAGGTCTAACTAACGGTCCTACTTACCTAGCTAGGGATTTAAATAACACTAGTTACTATATAACTTACTAGCATTTAGGCTAGTAATAATAGTTCTTAGGTCTATTATATATGGGCATGGTTTTATTATTTAAATAGCTTATTATTAAGCTAGTTTAAATACCTTCTTATTAATTAGCTAGAACATTATTATAAACAGTTCTTTACTTATAAGTTTAGTAAGCTCCTTAGCGCTAAGCCCGCAGAATATCGTTAGCTTTACTATATTTTGGGTAATATTCCTATTATTACCTTAGATACTATCTAGTTCCTTAATAAAAGCTTCTAGTTTATTAATATTATCCTTAGTCTTAGGGCTCTAAATATTATCTATACTATTATAACCTATATCTAAGCTATTATTTATAGGCGGCCCTCCTACTAAGTAAAAGTCCGCTAGGGTAGTTGGCGGCTTAAAGAGATCTTTATTTACTAAGTATTTATTTATTTTAAAACTATTAACCGGTTTATTTATAAGGGGGATATTATTAAAAGGCTTTAGAGAAACCTCCTTTACTAATATATTAATTTAAGCTATACGCGCCACTAATTTAGCTTTATTAAGCTAATAATAAATAGTAGAGGTATTAATAGGGAGGTTTGGTATATACTCGCTAAAACCTATATAAGTAATTAGTATAATAATATACTTTATATTAATTTATTAGGCATAATCTACTTATTAGGATTATTATCGCACTCTATCCTACTAATATCGGCTATATAGTAGATACTAGTTATTAATGTTAAGTAATAACTGCGTTTAACCTATATTAAAGTTAGGGCGTATATAAGGATTTTAAAAAAGGCTTTTAAAAAAGTTCTAATTGCCACATAAAGTTAACGTAGTAAAAGGCCGCCTATAAGCCTTTCCCTTTTTAAATTAGTGCCTAAAAATACTTTAATTAGGTAATAGTAGGGTAAAATATAAAAGAGGTTAAGAGATGCGATTATAGCTTTAGGAAATTAGGAGAAAAATAATATTTACTAAAATTTAGTAAATTTAACTTAAAAAGAGAAGTTGTAAGAGGTTAAGGAAATAGAAGTTTAGGTTTATAAACGGTATTTTTAGTTAATTACGCTAGCGTGCTTATATAATTATTAAGTTTTCCATTTATATAATTAAATTTAAATTTTAAATTTAAATTTTCGGACTTTTGTAGTAAATTCATACTTTTGTAGTAAATTAATGGCGAGTTTAGGTGTTAAGATTTAAGATTATTATAGTATTACATAAAGGCGCTTATATAGTATGCTAGCCTATTAGTATAAGTTCCTACTATTACAGGTACTACCTTAGCTAAATCTATTACTTATTACCGACCTCCTTACTTTAGCTACGCGCGCTACACTACTACTAATAAGGACTTTTAGAAAGGCTTCTAAAAAACTACCCTAACTATCTAAACTAACGTAGTAGTAAATATTATTATTTACCTATATTTGCCGTCTATAGTGTAATTTAGAAATAAGCTTTATTAAGTTAATAAATCCCTTAACTTATATAGACCTATTATACAGAACTTACCTAGCGTTATTTAATTATATAAATAAAGCAATAATTTAGAAACCCCTAATTAATCTAACCGCTTAGTCCTATACCCTTATAGACTTTTAGAAACTATACTTTATATCTACTATTCTATTAGTTACGGGTATTACGTTATATATAAGAACTATCTCTTAAAGGGCTTTCTAAATACTTCCTTATATAATACTACCTAATAAGTACCTTACTAAGGTTTATAAAAGCATCTATATTTCTTACCCTAGAGGTTAGGCTATCCCTTTTACTAGTATATCCCGTTTTACTATTATTAATAGGAGCTAGCTAATAGAATTAACTCCACAAGTATACGTATACTTTTAATTCTAATATTTATATATAATCCGCCTCTTATAGGACGCTACTAGCGGAAGGGATATTAGAAATTAGTAAAACGAATTTCTCTTTAGCACTAAATATCGCCTTTATTACCTCTATTATATACATTTTTTTTTAAATAAGTAGTACCTCTTTACCCCTAATGCTATATAGTCTAGTGTTGTATAATGCTACTAAGGTAGCGCCTTATTAGGCAGTAGTAATGCCTAACTCTATAACCCGTTTATATAGTGCGGCCTTAGTCCTTATATATACCCTACTAAGGCTATACTATCCTTTTTAACGCCGCCTAGATCTTACTCTAATTTATTCTTATTAAAATATATAAGTAACGTTGCTATTATTACTAGGATTATAGCCATCTCTATCCCTATTATTACACTAAATATTTAGTAACTCTTATACGCCTTAACTAAAAAGTTTATATACCTACAAGTAGATCTATACAAGATCTTTTATAAGCCCTTAATATATAAGACTAAGACTTAGCTAGTTTATATCCACCTTATTATAGGCTATCTCCTCTAAGCTCTAAGTATTCGTAGTAATTATATCTATATACGTACTTTATAATAGGTATAATTAAAAATTAAGTATAATGTATAAAATTTTAGCACTAAGGACTTAATAAATAGGTAGCCCGGTTTAGGTAAAGGTTAAAATAGTAGTAGTATTATAGGTTTATAAGGCCTAAAGTATAAAGAGGTAATAATTAATATACCTTTTACTTTATAGTACCTTAGGAGATAGGCTTAAAGGACGAAGTAAGATATAATATTTGCTAAAAAACTGTTTAAGAAGAATTATTACTTAGTCTATAATTGTAATAGTGGCTATACTATATTCTATATTGTTCCTCTATTATAATTTATTAGCTTACTTTACTAAGTCTTAATAACCTTAACTAAAGTCACGGACTACTTTTATAATAGTACTAATAAATAGGTTATATAACCTATACTAATAAATAGTTTATTTATAGATACCCTATTATTAATTTATAATATATATCTATTAGTTTTATAGGTAAACTAATTCTACTACTACCCGGGTCTCCTATTAGTTATTATTTAGCTAGGCCGTAATAATGTATATAAGGTGGCTGCGTATATAAGGTAGCTAACGCTTTTAATAACTAAGTAATTTCCCTATACTCTAAACCACTTAATATCCTAAATAACCGGAGGCTAACCCCTAATTTATATACTATATAATATTAAACCCCCCTAGTGCTAAACACTAGCTAAAACGTGTAATTCTTAGACTTTAAGTAAATAAATTTACTGGTTAGGACCCTTTTAAGCACACTAACGCTATTAAGGCATATCTCGCTTTTGCAGGATATTTAACCAATGTTTTAGAATTTAGAAAACACTATACCTATATTAAGCCGTTTTAAGCCCTAGATATAAACTAGATCTTATTCTATATTACTATAGATATAGAAAAAGACGCGCCTAACCCCCTAACTATTTAGGAGCTACTATATAAGATATATTGCGTCTATTATAATAAGGAGGGAAAGTTATAAGGCTAGTACTTCCTCCTTTATAAATTAGCTAACTTAGTATATAGCTAAGTAAAACGAATTTAGAATATTATTAAGGAAAAGAATTACTTAACTTAGATACGTAAGTATAGTGATGTTTTATACCCTTAGGCAAAGCAGCTATATTAAAGATTTAATTTAGATTTTAGATTAGGTTTAGCCTTATTTTTAAATATAATTTAAACCACTTATATTATTAGGGTAAAGTAATATTAATATTATATTACGGTTAGGCCGTTAGCTAAGGGAACTTTTAGAAAGGCTTTTAAAAAACTACCTTACTTTACTATCTCCTATTTATATTACTATTTACCTTTACTATCTATAATACTATTTTAGACCTTTATTAAGGTAGTAATCCCTTAACTTAGTATTGCTTAATTACTTAGGTAAACTATACTAACTTAAGTAATAATCTAAGAACCTCTAATTAATTGGCGTTTACTTTGGCCAATAAGAACGCTGCTATACTCTTTATATTATTAGGGTTAGTACTATATTCCCGTAAGTGCTCTACCTAGGCCTATTTAATATCCTTTATAGCCGCTATTATACCTAGGATAACGCTTAATATAAACTTGTTATATTAGCACTAGTTAACTCTATTTTATTTTTAGCCCTATATAGGATTCTTTATCTACTAGTTATATAGCTCTTAAGGTACTATATAGTAATAACACCTACTAAACTTAGTAAAGTATAATATTAATTATAACCTCCTAGTGGTATCCTAAATAGTACCCGCTAAGGGCATAGTATAGGTATATATATTATATAAGGCTTTACTAGCCTAGGCTATATAGATTAAGCAGTATATTATCTACTAGATAAGATAGTATCTTAGTTACTTTAGCGTAAGCTATTCCGCCCTTACTAAGGCGGTTACTTTTAATTACTAAACGCTTATCCGCGCTTCTTGCATCACAAACTTGGCCTTATTAGTGTTTAAAAAAATAAGCACATCTAACTCTTAACTATTTAGCTATTTAGCAGCGTAGACGTTATATAGCTCCTTACTATTAGTGTAACCGTTTTAGACTAGTATCCTATCTATTTTCCCGTTTAGGTATTTATTAAGTACTACTCTATAGCAGGCTTTAATATCTGCTTCCCTTTAGAGATACTCTAGTAGAGCTACCCTACGGCCTTAATCGCGGTCTATAGGCGTATTAAGCCTATTACTAAGAAAAATAATAGCCTAGCTTACCCTTTTATTGCGGCCTACTCTTCTACTCTCTTAGGCGTAGTCTTTAACTAACCTTAGAGCTCCTAGGTATAGGACTATATTTACGCTAAATATATTAATATCTAAACTTAATAAGCTTATAGCGATAATAGTCCCGTTATTACTAAAAATAAAGCGCTTAAGTATATCCTTTTAGTTAATTAATTTAAAATAGTAGGCTATATAGTAAAGGCTTTTACTAAGACTATTAGTTATCTATCTTACGTAGTAGTATATAATTACTTTACCTTACGGCTCTAATAGGCCTATAATATAGCGGCCGATAACTTAAGCAGCTCGGTTAATAGCAGCTATTATTAGGCTCCGTACTAGCTCCTTATCTATATTAATAATAGCATAGCGTATATTAGGTCTAGTAGTAGGCGCCCTAATTAACTTAACACTCTTAGCGGTAAAGTGCATCTTATACTAAAGCCGCTACTTTTTTATTAGCGGGAGAGTAGCTATTAAAAGCACTATTTATATTTATAGGGCTGCTAAACAACTTAGCCGCTATAAAGGCGCGCAGAACTTACTACTCCCGTCTAGTATAGTATAGTATTTATTAATTACAATTTATACTAGGCGGCCTATAACTTATATTTTATTTATAAATATTTAAAAGGCGTCTTCTTTAACCGCCTTAGGCGTTATAAATATTATTAATACTATATTAGTAGGGCTGCGCCTATCCTATACTATAGCCTATAGGCTAGCTAACTTATATCTTTATAAAAGATCCTACTAAAGAGAGAGTAGCGGAATAATAATAATTATAAGGCCCGTATTGTTATAAGCGGCTAGTAATATAAATATTAAACTTTTACTACCGCCTATTAGCATAATAATAACTACTAAACTTTCCCTATATAAGATTGTATGGATACTAATCTACTATATACCCTAAAATTTGGCTTACTCTCTATATATAGCTTTTAGCTATATTATAGCGTTAACAGTTTTTAGCCTATACTATTTTATCTACTTAATATTACTAGTTATATTTATAGGTATAAGGTGCTTTTAGGCTTTAGAGGAAGTACTTATAGTATTATATATAAGAAAGCCTAAAAAGGTATACTACTTTATACTTAATCTTTAGAACTATTATCTTTTACTTATAGTAGTCCTAGTTAACTCTCTAATAAGATAAGTATATATAGTCTTACCTATTTAAGCTAAATGGCCTACCTACTCTTTATATATTATATCTATAAATTCTAGTTTATTCTTTTCTAAGCTACTATTATTATTATTATTAATAAATATAGACTAAGCCTTAAGGTACTTTTAACTAATAGTAATTACCACCTAGTAATATATCTAGATATTAAGCCTATATCTTAGGCCAGCCTCTATTTCTTACTAAAGGGTATAAGTAAAGCGGTTAGAGTTCTATTTAATGCCTTATATATTAAGCGGCTATATTTTATATAATATAATATTCTCTAGCTAGAGTATTTACTTTAGTATGTGCTAAAATGGTAATATAAGCTAGAGGTATAGAATAACTAGTTTTCTAACCTTACTAGGTATAAATTAGTAAATAATATTTAACTATCCCGTATAGCGGGAACCCTTAGAGTATTAAGGTATAAATATAACTATACTATAGATAATAAAAATATTTTAATATTTGCCTATAACGGTGTTACTATAGCGTATACTTAATATCTTAGTGCCTTTTATAGGCTGGCCCCCTATAATATATATAAGCACTAAAAGCTTATATAAAAGGACTTTAACTTAGTTAAGGTAGGTTTTAATACTAGATTTATTTAGTCTACCTTTTAGGCCTTAGAGTTTAAATATAGCCTAGCACTATTTATTTAGCGCGATATAATTTATAAGCTAATTTTAGGTATAAAAAATATACTTATTATAGGGGTTTTAAAGAAAGTTTTAGCTAGGAATAGAGTTACTAGGGTTATCCTAAAGGGCTTTAATCCGTATAGGTAGGGTATTAGTATATTATTTATTAAATAGTAGGTTTTAGTAAACTAAACGTTCTATATCTTTAATAAGGCTATAAATAAAATTATAAAACTTAGGTATTATAAAATAAACGGCTTTATAGAGTAGCTTATTATTAATCTACTCTACCTTACCCTCCTTTATTATTTTATAGTGCCCCTTTAGGCTATAGGTTTAAAGGTTTAGTATCTACTATATTAGTCCCTTAGTTCCTTACACTATAAACCTATCTATTATCTTAGTTACTAACTTTAGGTATTTTCCCTCTAGTATATTCTAGTAGGCATTATAATAAACAGCGTCTGCGTTAGTAATTAGGGTAGTTTATATAACTATAAACTAACTAAGCTTTATTATAGCTAATAGTATCTTAGTATATACACCGCACTCCCTTTACCCCTTTACTGTTATACTTTATAGAGCTAACGTATATACTAAGGGACTCTTATACTTAGTACTACGTACTTTTTAGTCTAATAGTAAAAGATAAAATACTAGGTAAGCTTTAGCTAAGGGGCTAAGTATATCGCCCTTATATAACCTAGTAGGGGTATTAGTACTGCCCTTTATAGTATATAGTAGCGCTAACTAGGTACGCTTTTATTTACTATTAAGTATATATTTAGGGCTAACTCTATCTTCTACCGGCTATATCCGTTTAAAAAATATAAGCACTATCTGCTATAGTCTATAGTAGTTATTAGGGGGCTTCTTACCTTAGTATAATTAGAGGGGTTAATATTATTACTAGTGCACTTAGTTTTAAATAGCTTCTATCTATAGAAAGATACCGGCCTTTAAAGCTATAGTTTTGTTATAGGTTTAGTAGAGCTTAGCTATAGCGTTCTATATCGCAGTAAGGGTTAACTTATTATCTAGGTTAGGTTTATTAATTAAGGCTAGAAGTGGTTCCACTTTAAGTATATTAAGGTAATTATGCTATCTAGTACGTTCCACCTAGGGGTCTATCTTAAAGACATTTTAGCTATCTATATAGGTGTTTATTACTTATTTCTTCTTATTATAGGCAATAAGAACACTATATATAAATGCTAGGAAATTATAGTTGCTAGCTTTAGCAACATTGTTCGCCTCTATATTAGTTATAACTATATTAATAGTAAAGAAGCTTAAGCCGTGTCGGCTAGAAAATAGCCTTTAATAGGCGGTTTGCCTCTAGGGATTAGGTATAGTCTGTTTAGTAAGTCATCTTATAATATTAGTTAGGCGGCCCTTACACGCGTATTTTTTCTATAAGTATTAATCCCAGCAGTATATAGCTATTTTTTTCACACTTCTGTATATATATTGGCAGTTTTTTAGTATAAGTTAGTAGAGGAGCCTATTATAATATATATTTAGATAAAAAATAGGTTACTTAAGGGTCTAGAAATTTAGTAACTTATTAGGTTTACGGGTAAGTTAGTTTAGGGCTTAAATAAGGCGTACTAGTTTTTAGAGTTTAATTTTATCTAGCCGGTGGTAGATACCGCTAAAGTATTTACGGACTTTAGAATGCTATACGGTATATTAATAATTGGGAGCTGTATAGACAATAATTTGGTATTCCGGTAGATAGATTAGATTCTCTATATATTTAATAAATATTTAGGTTCTTATATATAGCTATTTAGTGTACTTACTATAGATTATAACTTTAGTAAGGGGTATTTTTAGGAAGGCTTCCGAAAATACTCCCTAAAAAGTATACATTGCTATTTATAGTGTTTTAGTTTTAGTTCTTAGGGGGAAATATAAAGCGTATAGCCAAAGCTTAGCCTTAATATAATTCCTTAACACGATTTCCTATATTAGATACTTTAGTAATACCTAACTACTATAGCTATATTAATTCTAGCCTTAAATATAATGCCTTAAGAGACGCAAACGTTCCTTCTATATTTACTTTTAGTATTATTTATCGGCACCAATATACCTATAGTATGGGTGCGCGATAGTACTAACCTTAGCTTCTTATTCTTTATTATAAAGTTACTAGAAGATATATTATAGTAAATCCGCTAGTCCTATAGGCCTAAAGTACTTCTATAACTTAAACCTGGACTAGTTAATATAGATAACACTAATCCAAACTCTTAGCCGTAAAGTAAAAATAATAGTAACTACGGTAGCTTAATACGGTTTTAGTTTACGGCTAGTGTTATAAATAATGGTCCATAGAATATAAATAACAAAAGTGCCCGTTATAGGGGCAAAAGGCCTATATTTAATACCCCTTTATTTTAACTACCTACTAGGCGTACTTAGGACTATACGGCTATACTAAACCCGGAGTATATTATAACGGTTAATAATATAAATAGGCGAAAGGAAAGGGATAGGCGTAAAAGGTTAGAAAATAAGCTCTTAAAGGTATTTATAACTAAGGAAGAGGATAATATATAAAATATATATATACGGAAGAACGGAAGAAAGCTTAGCTAGCTAGCTAAATAGGCTAATTATATAGGAATGGGTAGACGAGAGGCGTTAGCGTTAGTCTATAGGGTAAGCGCTATTAATAGTAATAAAGCTATTAAGAATATTAAGGCTATATTCGCCTACTAGTAAAAAAACAGTATTATAGATTTAAACCGGTAGACTACTCCCTACTTATCCTTAAATCCTCCTAAATTATTATTATAGTCCTTGGTTACTTTTATATCTAGCAGCTAAAATATAAATGCGGCGCTATTAGGCTTCTAAAAGGCTTTCTTTAATATTACTAGTATTAAAGTAACTAGAATACTTTAAGAGATTCTTTATTACTATTATCTTATATACCTCTATAATTGCTATTAAAATGCGGAAGCGCTTTTAGATTGTATATAATTAAGTATATAGGGTAAAGGTATTAGCAACGCGTCTTTAGTTAAGTAATAGCTCTTTAAGGTACTCTACCTATCTATAGATATGCCTTCTTTATTACTAGCTAACTCTTTTACTCTATTTAATAAGTAATAGCGGTACTTTATAAAGTGTTTTTATAAGGGCTACCAATGGTATTATATATAGGAGGCACTTAGTTCTAGCATTTTTGCTCTTATTCCTATATCTAAAATACCCTATTCTTTTATAGAGAGGCTCTTATTAGGTGTATTTAATATATTTCTTAACCTTATCTAGCGGTTTTACTTAAACGCTATTAAGTTTAGTTAACTAATAGAGGACTTTATATAAAATATATTAGTGGGCCAGCAGCTACCTTATAGTTATCTTCCTATTAAAAATATAAGTAATAATTAACTATAGAAAATAGATCTTTCCGATGTACTCTAGCTGTTTAACTATTATCCTACGCTAGCTATTAAGGATATTTCTTTTTTACCTTTTCCTTAAGTTAGTGGGATTAATTTCTTTTATTATAGTAGTATTAGATATTTTATAAAAGCCTTTCTAAAAATTATATATGCTTTTTTATATATTATGCTAGCTAGGGCGCATATAAGGGAGTTATTAAATTAGTGTAGCCGTCCCCTAACTACCCCATCTAAATTAAATTAATTACGCCTTCCTCTACTATATTGCGACCGTATATTATAGAATTTTAGAATTTTAAGTTAGTAAATTTATAGCTAAGGTACGGCTATAGGCTTTACTAAAAATATATCTAAATCTAACGTGGTTTATAGTACGGTAGATTTAATTTTATAAAGTAATTTTACCGTACCCCCTAGTCGCAAGTACTAACTAATAAAATTAAATCTACCGAACCTATAATACTAAAAAGGCTAATAATCTTATAATTACTATATATAGCTAGTGGCAATTAAGTAAGGTTATATACGCGTAGCGAATTAAAAAATTTAAAGCCCTTATTAAAAGGAAAGCTAGTTATATATATTACTATATTATTAAAGTAGAATATAATTAGACCTATACTAAAAATAAAGTCTAGAATTTCTTTAACCTACTTAGCTTTAATAGAATATAACTATATAAGGTATCGCGCTATATTTATACTAGTATACTAGCCGCTATATTAAAGGGATATAATACTTTTAAATATTAAAATAAGATATCTAGTAAAGCTTTACTTAAGGATAGCATTATAAGGGAACCTTTTATAACGCTTTTATATTATTAGCTAGTAAAAATACCGGTTTTATAATTGCATTTATTACTAGGTTACTTATTATATAATATATATACCTTAATTACTATACTTTTATATAGGGAATTTACTTATTACTTAGCACTAAGCTAGAACCTAATATTAAAGTTATAACTACTTATATATTTCCTTTTTACTTATTATTAGCTAGTAATAAAAACTATATATTATATAGATTATATATATTACGTATAGGGGCCTAGTTTTAAGACTAGGTAGTGCTTTTTTAGCCTATTTTTAATTACTACCTAAATTCTTTCTAGTCTTTAGTTAATTTCCTTAGGGGTAGCTAATAAGCCTTACTTATTTAAAATTAAATGGATTTCTTCTAGGTCTTAGAGTTATTATTTAACTATATTAAAGAAACTATTTATTTTAAGCTTCCTTATTATATATCTTTTACTACTTAATTATACCTTAATATCTAAATCTAGCTATATTTAGATAGGGATATAGTTTAAAGTAAGTGCCTATTTTTCTTTAGGGTTATACCTTTTAAATCTTTAGTATAGGTCTTTATTTATAAATATAAGGTTAATTATATTTTTAAAGATTCCTTATTACTATATAGTTGCTCCTAGGGGGGTAGCTAACTTAAGGCCCTAGGTGTTTATAGCTCTTAATAGGCACTCTACCTATTAATTAGCAGTAATATAGATACCCCCCTATTATAGGTAGTAAAGGTTTATATCTTTTAATAGGATAAACTCTATACCTTTAGTTTTTAGTAAGCTTATTACTAATATAATATTCTCTATTTATAGGACCCCTTTAACCTTAAAGTTATATATATTAATAATTTATACCAGTCCCCTATATATTTAGATTATTATAACTATAATATCTAGGCTAACTACCTACTATAACTATAAGAATAGGCTAATAGCCTTATTAATTATAAAGTATATATATATAGCTGCTTTTAGTTTATATAGGAGCTAAAATCCTTAGGGGTAGTATATTAATTATATATAGGTATTATAGTACGGCTTTTATATAGTAAGGATATAGTATTTCTTTAAGTCTAAACTATCTAGTAAAGGCCTTATAAGATAGTGGTTTATATTACTATAGTTATACTATATAATAGATAGATAGCGGACCCCTAGTAAGGGTTCTTTACCTCTCTTTTATTTCTTACTTCTTTTATTTTTACTTTCTTTAAAATATTTAGAACTTCTATCTCTTATATTTATACCCTAGTTACTACTTATTTTATATAAAGCTTTTTATTTTTATATTTTATATTCCTACTAACACTTCTATATTTAAATCTATTATTATCTTTAGTTTCTTTTTTATTCTTACTAGCTAGCTATATACCCTTTATAGGTTGGCTATAAATATTATATTTACCGCATTAAATCTAATTTTTAATTATTTTAGTTTTAAGTTTACTATAGCTATTTATAGGGGTCTTCTTACTAGGTATCTTTTCCCTTATATCCCCTATAACTCTTATATCCCTATATAGTTTAGTAATATTATATAGCGCCGCTTCTAGCCTATTAAGGCTTAGGATAGCTAGCCTAGCCCCCTAATACTAAAGGTAAGAAATACTAAAAAAGCACCTATATCCCCCTAACTTATTATCTATTATTTTTATTTATATAACCTAGTGTATAGTTATTCCCGTAGCTATTAAGCCCTTACTTTCTACCTCCTATATTTAATATAGTCTTCTCTTTCCTACACCTTATATATACTTTAGTAACAGTTTATATATTTTATTTAGTCTTAATTTAAGTAGTATCTTATATTATAGGGGCCTATATAGTGGCCGTAGTATACCTATACTACGTATATAGATTAGGTATATCCCTATTATATATAATAGTAGTATTATTTTAAGTATAGTTTATAGTTATAGAGCCTTACGTTATATATAAGGCCATTTATAATTATTCCTTTTTAGATAAGGAGTTTTTACATTTTTAGTATATATATATTAATAATAAGGAAGCTATATATTTAACTAGCGTCTTCTTAATAAGTCTTTAGCGACCCTTATATCCTCTTATTATTCTTATTATTTACTTAGTTTATATTTTCCTATTAAAGCTATTAAATTTAGGTAATCTTAAGGCTTAGTATAAGGCGTTCTATATATTTTACTATTTCCTATATAGTTACTATATTATTTACCTAGCGTTCCTTTTTTACCTTAAGGCTTATAGAAACTACTAGGACTTTAATTAGGTAGTCTTTATAAAGCACTTTTATACTAATATATTTTCCTAGCCTATCCCCTACCCTTATAGCTTATTCCTTTACCTATTAGTCCTTTAAGATAACTCTAATATCTCCGCTTCTAAAGTATTAGACTATAACTACATTATAAACCTCTTTATAAATCTTTATAAGGACTTTTATTTCTAATTATCCCCTAAGCCCCTCTACTTTTTCTATATTTAGTTATATTATAATTATATATCTAATTATTATTTTAAGGGGGGTAGGTTCCCTATACTATAAAAGCGCAGCTATAATAGCCTAGGTATAGTTTACCGGTAAAAGGAAGTTTTATTTATTTTTAATTTTACTTAGCCGTTAGAGGATTTAATTAAGGGTTTACTAAAGGGGCGCCTAAGGTTTACTAGACTGGCGGAGCTATTCTACTAGCTATATTAGTTCGTTATAGCTAATAATTACTCCCCTATAATTTTAGATACTAAATATATCTAATATACTTTATATTTTATTAAATACCTTCTTAATAGAGGTATTTCCGCTTTATAGTATAGTATTTACCCATTTTTATTATAAAGGGCTGTTATTAGGTATAGATTTAGCGGTTATATATAAGTATAAGCTACCGTTAGTTAATATATACCTTTTCTATAATATATATATCTTAGGGGGATTCTTTAAGTATTTTTTAAGGTTCTTTTTAGTTAGTTTTAGTCTTTTTAGGCTAGGTATAGTAAAAGCTCTAAAGTATTATCTTTAGAAGATATATAGAAGATAATTCCATTATATATTACTATTTAATACTATTTATATTCTTAAATTAACTAAATACTACTATATAATTTAATTAAAGTTAAATAGTACTAATTAATTATATAAAACCTTTTCTTTTCCCTTAAACTATATATTAATATTTACTTAATTAAAACTAATAATATTATAACTTTATATATAAAATATAGTAGTAGGGTTTTATAAATACTATTTACCTTAGTTACTATAAAAGTATATCTAACTATTTATAACCTATATATACTATTTATATTATTATATTAGCTAACTACTACTATTTAACTTAATTACTATTAGAGTATAGTTAATTAATTATATAAATCTTTTCCTATTAGTATTTACCTAATTAGGACTAGTAGGACTATAACTCTATATATAAAATATACTATTTAAAATATATAAAAGCTATTTCTATTCTTATATTAGCTAACTATTACTATTTAACTTAAATACTATTAGGTGCGGCTAAGTAATTATTTAAATATTTTCCCCTTAATATCTACTTAATTAGAACTAGTAGAACTATAACTTTATATATAAAATATAGTATTTAAAATATATAGAAGCTATTTCTATTATTATATTAGCTAACTATTACTATTTAACTTAGTTACTATTAAGTACGGCTAACTAATTACCTAAATATTTCCCCCTTAATATCTACCTAATTAGAACTAGTAGGACTATAATTCTATATATAAAATTTAGTATTAAGGATATATAGAAGCTATTTTTATTATTATATTAGCTAACTATTACTATCTAACTTAGTTACTATTAGGTGTAGTTAACTAATTACTTAAATTTTCTTCCCTTTATATATACCTAATTAGAATTAATAAGACTATAACTTTATATATAAAATATAGTACTTAAAATATATAGAAACTTATTATATTATTATATTAGCAAACTACTACTACCTAACTTAGTTTTTATTATAAAGTAGTTAACTAACTATTTAAACCCTTTTTTTTTAGTATATACCTAATTAAAAATTAGTATAGTATTAGCCCTATATATAAAATATAGTATTTAGGATCTATAAAAGCTATTTATATTATTATATTAGCTAATAACTACTATTTAACTTAGTTACCATTAGGGTATAATAGTATTTAAGAGTGGGCTTAGGGGTATTATTCTAGGGCATAATTGCTATAAGGACGTTAAATTGGGCGTTAAGCGATTAATTAAGGGATATTAAAATTGGCGATAGGGTACAGAGATAATTAGCACTAATTATTATTATTACTAATCTACTAGGTATAGCGTATAATGGGGGACAGTTAAGGCACGGGGAACTACTATGCATTTTAGACCTAGTAGCCTATTACTTAGCTAATAGTAAGGTTGCTAACTGGCAACTTTACTTTAACTACCTTTGAAATAAATTGCCAACCTTAACTTGCACTATTAACTTACTAACTTAAGCCCTCTACTCCTACCCCTATTCTAATATTTTAGTTAACTAAACCCCTACCGGCTATACCTACTACGCCTCTCTACTTACCACTAGTTTTTTTTTTACGAGTCCTCTTTAGTACCGAAGCCCTTCTTGCCCTTATTACTACTGCCCTATTATTTACCCTTCTTCTCTTTGAAATGCTTTCGTCTGCTTATTCGCCTGCCTATTTACCTACTTATTTACCTTCTATAACCTTACCGCTATTATCTACTTTGCTATCTTTATTACTTAGCCTAGTTATCTTTAATGTTAACCTATTATCTACTTTGCTATCTTTATTACTTAGCCTAGTTATCTTTAATGTTAACCTATTACGCTTACTAGTTATATACTTAGCTAGCGGCTTAGCTAATACTAGATCTATTCTAAATTACTATATTAGTAATTATCCTATAGTATTTAACACTATAGCTTACCTACCAATTGCTTAACGATATTTTTATTACCTGCGTTTTTATTATTTTCCTTAGGGGGTGGCGTAAGCGCTTTATCGCCTTTGTTAACTATAGCTTAAGCCGTAGCCGGAGTAGGGGAACTATCTTCTTTATTTAGTAAATCCCCTTAATAACTAGCGCCTAGTTTACATTACGGAGTACCTACTAAATTGTTAGCAAGTTACTAGCTAGCAACTTCTATTAAACTATATACTAGTATTAGCTTAATTAAATTTATAAATATTAAACTAAAGTTCTGGCGCTGGTAGAGAAGTACCTACTAAATTGTTAGTAAGTTACCAGCTAGCGACTTCTATTAAACTATATACTAGTATTAGCTTAATTAAACTTATAAATATTAAACTAAAGTTCTGGCGCTAGTGGAGAGTTCGTAACTTTCTATTTTCCTTTACCTTTAACCATAGCTACAGTAGAGCCCTCCGCGTTAAAACTGCCTGCTTGCTATTTAGCAAGAGCCCTAGCATCCTTTACTGCCTTAATTCTTATTGCTTTTTCTATAGCTCGTTTTGCCTTCTCTACTACTGCTTTAGTAACTGCAGTAGTCTTCCATATATTAATAAGTTCTAGATATAACGTTAGCAGTTTACCAGTTAACTTTCGCTAATAGAATTACGTACTTTTTTTATTTTTCTAACTTTTTAATATCTATTCTAATATAAGCCCTAAACCTTCTCTAGGAAGCTGGTCTTTGCTTATAAGGTTATACATATTACCCTATTTATCTCGCGGGCTTCTTTATCTAAACATTTTAGTGTAATAACTAATAATTATGTCTCTTAAAGCGCTGAATTATTTATTTTTATCTTTAGAGTTACCGTAGTTAAACAAGTTGCTAGCTAGCATCTTAAAGTCCAAGTTGGCTATAGCGGCGAGCTGCATATAGTATTTCTTTGTAGCGCGAGATTAAATGACCTAATTATATATATAATTAGTTGTTAAAATAAACGCATTAATTTAATGGGTTTGACCGATTCTCCAAACTCTATTAATTAATTAGTTTGCCGTTAATCCTAAGCTTGGCACCTCTACTATAATAATGTTATAATAAGCCTTCTAGAGATTCGTGCTTATTAAGGAGTATTAGTAGCTAGTAACGCAGACTTTGACCTAATGTAATAGATTATTAAAGTCCGCGATAACTTAATTACGGTATAATTAGGTGTGAGTGGAATGAATACTAACGAATTTAATGCCTACTATTAGAAGAAAAAGTTTTATATTCTACTAAATAACCGGCTATTTGGTGAAAATTAAGACCTTTTAGTTAGTATTAATGTAGGTATATAATAGAAAGCCTGCTAGCTACTAAAGCTTTACTAATTGTTTATATATCTATATAACAAACGTAACCCTATTACAGTAGTAAATATTAACGTCTTCGCCTTAGGTAAGCTAATGGTAAAAGGTTAAACCGTGTATACCCTTCTTATGCTAGCCATTAACATGCTTAATACTAGTTGGCGCTCTGCTGCGGAACCTATTAAGGCTTACATTAAAAGAGGCATGTGAAAGCTAACGATGTCGGCCTATATTAATATGACCTTCTCTAGTTACGGCGTCTACACCTATTCCTATATTATTAGCGAGGATCTTATACAACTCGGCATATAATTTGGCTTACGCGCGTAATATTTGGAGCTTAACAGTAAGGATACGATAGGGGGGGATATCTGCTCTAACCGTAACTAATTTTCCAGGCTTAAGTTCTACCGTTAGGCCCTTATAACGATGTATTTAATAAAGCATTAGAATTAAACAAATTAGTGCGGCCGATAGGTTAATATCTATATTTAGACTACTTAACGCCTAGAAGCGTTTAGGGTCGAGCGATATATAATACTTCTCTAAATCTAGATGGTGCAAGTTGCTATCTAGCAACTTAGATATCTTTTATTACATTATAGAGTATTCTAATATATCGGAGAAGTTTATATCTAATGGCATAAAACGATTTGAGACGCCATATATTAAACTAATAATGCCCCTAATATTAGCGGCTTAGTTACCACAAATTGTTACACTTACTAATAGCAATTTTTGCGGACGCATTAGGTGAATAGAACAGTGCGTTTATATTTAAGGGGACTTTAACTTATAGGCCTCATCGTAGATAACCAAACTAAAGTAGTTAGGAATGCAAGACTTTAGTTTAAGTAATTGATCTTCGTCTATTTTATTATTATCGTTAGGCCTATTCTCTTCCTTCTCTTTATTAGTAAGAACACGACTATACTTACGGGTTAATTTTGACTATTTAGGCATAGCGGCTCCGTCCAAAGTGTGTTTATACTATGTTAAATAAGTTAATATAAATATATAACAACTTATAGAAGGGTCATTCTGGTCTAGCGCTTTAATTATCTTTTTTAAATCGTCTACTAACCTAGGTAGAATATTCGCCCGAGTTGTAATAGTAGCTTTGTTTAGTATACTATAATAATAATACAGTTTTAGGTCCGGGAATAAACGAAGTTCGTTTCGCTAGATACTAGCGGCCAATATAGGAAATAAGATAAGGGTCGGCTTATACGGGCCTGGAGTTATTAAGTTATTAGCTAATAACTTAGCCCTAAGTTACTAACTAGTAGGTAAATTACCTAAGGCTAAGACTTCTATATCGCAGCGGAAGATATTCTAAATTACGGAAAGAGAAGTAATAGACTTACCGAGCCTAATATTATCGCTAAGAATTGCTAATCTAATAGGACTGCTAAGCATGTACTGCGCCTAAACGGCCCCTATTACCTGCTATACTTTTAGGGTTATTTTAAACCTAATAAATGGAGTTACGGAATCAACATCCAATATAGTACATAAACTAAGATAATTAAATAATTAGGCCGTGGCCTGGTTAGTGCTATTCTGTAGTTCCCAAAAAGCTACTTAGTAATTAGGCTCCAGCTCTTTTCCCGTGGCTATAAGCGTGGCTTTTACTTCGGATATATAAAGAGCATATATAATTACAGTATCTAAGGTGGTAATTAGATTCCCTAATACTTAATCTATACCTACGGTATTATTATTCTTAGCAGCAGTAGGGGTCGCTAGTAGATACAGCACTTTTGCCTATACTAATATATTTTATAGTAGCTAGATCTAAGCTTCTAGACTTAACGAGGTAAAAAGGGGATTACCGTCTAAAGATGTCTTGGATACCCTAGCTAGTATATCACGAAAGCTATTAGCTAAGGCGTTAAGAAACATTAAAGGCGCCGAGTATATTATATTGCCGTTAGGTCCCTCCTTATCGCTAATATACTCCTTATCTAATATCTCTTTATCTCCGGAATTAGCGGCATTATTAGCCAGAAACCTAGTAAGGAGCGAGTTACCAGCTAACAACTGCGCTGCTTCTACGCTTGTTATACCCCGGAAATCATTGTTTATTAGGTAAGTTAGTTATATAGCTTAAATGTTCTAAGTACGCCCTCCCTCTTTCTTCAATTTTACCTTTCTAGTACTTATATAGTAGAACCATCACAGAAAGATATACGCGCGGTAATACTCTTCTAGCGGCTTCCTTCTAACAAACTATACGTCGTACTTAAGATCATTTCCTGCTATTAGGAACCGATCGGGATTATCCTTAATAATTTAATAGAGGGTAACAACATACTAGACTAAGGCCCTATTATAGTCCGTTTTATCGTACTTATAATACTAAAGTAGTAGGCCTGCTTTAAGGCATGCTATAAAAATAGATTCTGGGTCATTAATTATTTAAAAAATGTTCTCAGCCTTATAAGTAGTTTTTTCCGTATATTTAGCAATACTAAACCCTATTTTCCGGTATTAAAGCTATAGAGATAACGCTAAATCGGGAACTAAGGCGTATGCACTAACGTAATCTCTTAATTGCTATATATCTAATAGCCCAAGATAGCCAGCGATATAGGCCTGGCTATTAATTAAGCCAGTTAGAATAACCTTCACTCCTTTAGGGTTTTACTTAATAGCCTCTGCAAGTATAACAGCTTTAATCTCTCTCGCTTTTTTCTTCAGTTAAGTATTAGCGGCGTTATCCTATACGTTAGTGGATGGTCTAGCCGCCGCTACGGTATTTTTTTAGGGTTTAGTTATTATTAAATCTATAGAAACGGGCTAAGTTACCAGTTGGCAACTTATAGCTAATAGGGTAAATGCAAAGGGAAATAAACCAATTAGAATTAATAGAGGCTAGTAAGAATGGTTAGTAAACGGACTATCTCTATTTCAAGGTTACCTAACTTACCGTTAAGAGCGCTCTAGGATATAGTATAGGTGCTAGTGCCGCCAATAAGTGAGGTAGATAAAAAGGTATATTTAAGCAACATATAGTATCTAAAAGAGAGTAGGGTTGCTAGTTAGCAACTTGCAGCTACTAAAACAAGTATAGTTAAATATATATCCAATCTAAACTAGTGTAGGCTAGCGGAAAGCAAGAACGTAACTAGTGGTTAAGATCCCTAAATATATATGCACAGTTAATAAATAGACTATTTTTATTTTAAGGCTATATTATTTACCGTTAAGAGCGCTCTAGAATGCGGTATAAGTACTATTAATAAATAAGGTGGATAGAGAAATTTATCTAAGAAATATGTATAGAGAGAAAGAGAGTTAAGTTATTAGCTAGTAAGGGTTAGGCAAGATAAGTAGAGTGTAGAAGAAATAGAGGATTAAAGGGCTAAAGGTAGTAAATATATAGATTAACGCTAGTAGCTAGCGCCGTTTATATCTATAAATAAAAAGAGTCTAAGGTAAAGGGCTATTTACAAAAGTAAAGTACGCGTTTAAATTATAAATATGGTTACTAAGGTTGCCAGCAAATAGTAAAAAGTTATAGGAAAATATAGCACTAAGGGCGACTAAATCTTGCCTACTAGTAACTTACAGTAAATTACATAACTAGCTTCCAGCCCTTTAACAAGCGCTATAAGATTTTAAATTCGGTACACGCATCTAATCTCGCCTAATTACCACCAGCTATACATAGTAATTATAGCTATAGCTGCACGTAATAACTATTTAGTTACCCTAGTAAATTAAATTAAAGCAATTTAGAACTTCCTTCCTTACCCTATTTTTGCCCATACTATAGCCAAAACAATACTGTTTCTGTAGAGAACCGGTTAAATTGTACAGGTGGAAACCTTACGATATTTCACAAATATTACGTCACTAAAGTTCTTAGCTAAGCATAGCTATAGATAATAGTAATTAAGCGAAATCGTCCGTAAGTAAAATTACTTTTATAAAGAGGGGGAGGCTAGTTATATATATAGCTATATAAGGTTTAAGATATAAGGGCGACATAAGCGAGTGGATATGGCTACGGATATAAGCGGGGCATGGATTTACAATAAACGACACTCTAATTTTAACCTTAATTTTATAGCGGTATATAAACCATCTACCCTTACGTATAGGACCGGCACTAGAGTATATACTAGTAACGTTTCGCTACGTAGTTCTAGTTATTTTAGTTGCTAGCTAGCAGCTTATACGGTATATTTATATTATTAAGACTAGCCCTAATTAAAGCTACTGTAAAGTTATAATATAAAGCATTAATAGTGTATAAAGCATTAATAGTGTAGTTATAATATAAAGCATTAATAGTGTAGTTATAATGTATAAAGCATTAATAATATAATTACAATATATAAATCCTGGTTATCTGCTAACTAATACTATACCACTTTTATATATAACTAAACCTAAGACGTCTAGCCGCCTATTCTAATTATCGCCAACCCTCCTTAACCCCTTTTCTAGTATTTCGGCTCTTTAGAATACCTACAAGTTACTAACTAATAACTTCCCTACTCTTTACTGTCTAGGGTATATGCTATAGTGTAGGGTTTATCTAATACCGTTTGCAAGGCGGAGAGGTTGCCCGCTAGCAACTTAGTCTACTTTTACCTTAGTTTTCGCGTAGAATTTAGTTATTAATTAGCAGCTAGGGTAGTATATTTATATTACTAGTAGATGCTACCATCTAATATAGAGGTGTAGTTAAAAAACGGCTAGTAACTAAAGAGATTATATCTCCAAGAAACCCTACTATATAGATCCCTACTATCTGCACTGCTAACGCTACCTATAACCTATATATAAGCCAACCACTTATTTAAGTTTATACTAAACTTTCCTATCCCTATTTCTAACGGTTGTAACCCTTTAGTGTATTCGGCCATTAAAGAATCTACAAATTGCCAGCTGGCAACCTAGCCTATTTATTTCCGGTCTAGGTAACGACAGTAGAATATATTAAGCAGTTTAAAGACATTAAACCAGTTATAAGGTAATTGCCCGGCTAAATAGCAGTTGGCTAAATTTAGGTCGATATAGCTAGTATCTAGCAGTTCTAGCTCTTCGTCCATAGTCCCAATAATTGCAATTACAGTAATATAGTATGCAGGTGGAATGTCTATAGCGACTCTCTACGGCATTGCGAATAGTAGACCGGTATTTATTTGCGCGATTAAGATATAGTTAGGTTTATAGATAAGGCGGATTATTAATTTCCAAATTATTTTAACTTCTGGTTTATTCGGCTGTTTAAAGTTACCCTTATAAGTAACCAACCACTTCTTTATAGGCGAAGTTTTGTCTTAAAATTTGAAATTATAAAAGCTATTTAGCTTAGGTGGGGACATGCCTATAGCTAGGGCAGTTCTGTAAATAGCAAACGCGTCTTTGTTATTTAGAGTTCTAATCTCGTCTCAATTAGGCTAAAAAGAATCGGATTCCAAAGGGGCGAGGTTGGCGGTGTATAATAGTATAATTTATTAAATTCTATACTTAATATTAATTACTATAGTACTAATTTCTCAACTATACCGGGTTACGGACCGATTAAATTATAGGATAGATGTTATCTAATAGGACGAATAGAGCCTAAGATTGGAATTTCACTTAAGTTGCTAGTAGGCAAAAAAGATTTAATAGAGTGAAGTATAGAAAAAATGGAGGAGCTAGGGCGAAAAGGTTTATTTAAGCTATCCTAAAGCGCTAGCCTGTTTTTAGGTAATACCTAGATATTGCCCGCTGGCGACTTACACTACTTAAGGATCTACTATTAATATAAGCTCCTATAATCATGCTAGGCCTTTTACTAGTTAAAAAATTCCAAATCTAACCAAGCCTAGAAAATGCCACCAACCTTACTTAACTCCCTACTATACGCTTAACAGCTAACTAGGTCTTAAGGTATCTGCACCTTTATCTATACCTAAATTGCCAATTATAAGACTGCTAGTAATTGGTGGTGCTAGTCTAATCTGTACAGCTCTATATCTAAGCTATAGCGGTATAGATAGAGTCTATATATACACATATCGCAGTATATATTATCTAACTTAGGATTATATTCTAACCCGGGACCAGTATCCCCATCGTCCGATATTAGTAGTAAAGACTTATTTATGTCGTCGATACCTAGGTCTAGGTTTTCGTTAGTTAGATTACGTTTTTCGCTTATAATTATAATACAGTCTTTTCTCGTGTTTAAATCTAATGCTTAGTTATATGCAGTTAAGTTACTAGCTAGCAACTTCGCTAGAGTTAATTTGTTAGTAATATTAGTCTTATACGTTAAGTAAGGTCTATATATTAAAGTAAAGAGTCTAAGTATTTTATATGCAAGGAGCTATTTATATAGATATTTGCCTCCGAGGAAGAACTACCTACTTTTACGGTTAAGGTCGCTAATGACTAGACGAAGCATAGCAGGACTTTAGCATATAACGGCGTATATTAAAACTATCTAGCTAATGCGCGCATGATATAGGTGTCTGGGTAGGAATACAGCCTTATTAACGGGGAGTCTGGCTGCTAAATAGTCTTAACTAATGCTTTCCGGGTGATTTATAAAGCTAAAGATGCTTTCTAAACTAGGTGCTCTACCTTTTTTATTCTTGTATTTAAAATTAGTTATAAAACCTAGTAGCCATTTCTTTAATGGGGAATGCGGGTCCGCGTAGGAGGTTTCTATAAAAGCTAGGCAGCGGCCTTTAAATTTAATAGGAAGGTATAGATCTGAGTTTACAGCTATAACTTAATCGGATGTTAACGATAGCTACGTCGTTATTTAAGAGGATTGTTTAACTAAGTTGCTAGCCGGTAAGTTTAGGCTAAGAGTAAGGTATAAGGAAGATAGAGGGAGCTTTAGCGAATATCTGACGTAATTTAGAGGAGATAAAAGCTAGTTAGTAGGTAAGTTATTCCAGGGCTTTAAGAATACAAGAGGGAATATTAATAGCGGATTACATTTTAGAGTAATGGTAGACGACTTATATAGACAATATGTTTGCACTAATAGCCTTTTTCTGCGTACGGATAGGTGCAACCAGGCGTCTTATTAATAGTCACGGTGTATATATTCCCGGTAGTGCCAGTAATATCCACTACCTCCTCTAGAATATCTTTAGTCCTGCTATAGGTACAGGTAATAATAAATATCTTCTACATTAAGGCATATTCTTTAATTATAGTAAATAACTAAGGGGGTTTTGCTCGCCATCTAAATATAAATTAATTAGTGTCTCTTGCGGGTCATTAGGAGACTAACTTTCTCAAGCGCTTCTCTTCGTTAGTATTTCTTAAACTTTTCTTTATCTTCTTTACCTTCTGCGGATTACCCTCCCCTAACTTATATTCATTACTTAAGCTCTTTAACATAGCCGTGCCCTTTACGTTCTTTCCAAGAAATATAACCTCGTCGTTGGGGCTACCCTCAGTTATAGTCGTACGAGTAGACTTGCGTTTACGTTTAACTCTATTAACTATAGAGGTGCTTAAATCGGTTGCGCAGCATACATAGTATAAGGGATCTTTTAGCCTCTTACTTAGGTATACGCCTAGGGGCTCTCAAAAGCTACCAAGGCTAGCTTTCGGCTAGCCCTTAGCACCTCCTTATAAGCTCCTCAGGCCTACAGCCCTTCCCTCCTCATTAATTTATCTCTATACGAGGCTATTACCTACCCTTATTACCATATCGTCCTCTTCCATCAACTCTTCTATAACTTATACTCGGCTTACCTACTCCCTACCATACACCCCGGCGATTATACCTTATACGTAGTTAGATTAGGAGCACCTATATTATTGGCAGAGAGCTATAACCTAAGGATTAATAAAGTTAAGGGGGGTAGGCTGTTTATTTAAGCATGTATTTAGCGTTAAAATATAAGATAAAGAAAATCTTACGTGCTAGCAACTTAGAATAGTCTAGATCTATTAAGTCTTAATTACTAAAAAGCAAAATAAAGCTAGGCGTTGGGGGACATAGGGATAGCTTTAGTCTAAAGTCTAACAGCTATACTAATACTTATTAATTTAAACTGGTTATATCCGGCTCTAGTCTAGGCATACTATATATGTCGTTATCAATATCGTAACTAGTGTTATTAGTTTAGTAAGCATTAATTACGTCGGTATTCTAGTCGTTATTAGTATAGTTACACGATATAATTAGGACTTTAGCCGCGCAGGGGATTAATAAACTATTATACTATTAACCAGTTGTCTTTAATAGATACTTAGAGTTACTTACTCTATCTCTATAGGCTACCTTCCTTATCTACGTGTTACCTACAAGCAAGTTACCAGCTAGCAACTTACCTGCAGTTGCTAGTAGGCGACTTATCTACAACCATGTTCTTTATGCCATTCCTATAAATAATACCAATACAATAGGATCCTTAATATAACATTACTTTGCCTAAGGGTATGCAATATTAGTATTGCGGGGATACAAGACGGACTTCCAGGACATAGAGAGTATAGTAGCGTTCTTATTAGTAAAGTGGACGTCGATCAATTAGAGGTTCTTTAATTATCACTTAAGTTAGTGTGGTTTACCTAAGTAATTAAGTAACGCTAAGTTAAGGGATTGCTACCTTAATAAAGGTCTTAAATAGTATTATAGACGGCAAAGGTAAATAGTAATATAGATGGTAGATGGCAAATCAAGGCAGTTTTTTAGAAGCCTTCCTAAAAGTTCCCCTAGCTGACGGCCTAACGTAGTACAATATTAATATATTATTTTGCCCCGGAGATCAGTTCTAAAAATAAGGCCAAAACTAGTCTAAAACCTAAATCGCACCTTTAACATGGCTGCTTTACCTAAGGGTATAAAACATTAGAATATTTGCGTATCCGAGTTAGGTAATTATTTTCCTTAATAACGTTCTGAATTCGTTTTACTTGGCTATATATTAAGTTAGCTAATTTATAAAGGAGGGAGTACTAGCCTTACAACTTTCCCTCCTTATCGCGACGGACGCGATATATCTTATACGGTAGCTCCTAGATAGTTAGGGGGTTGGGCATGTCTTTCTCCATATCTATAGTAATATGAAATGAAATCTAGTTCACCTCTAGGGCTTAAAACGGCTTGATATAAGCGTGGTATTTTTAGAATTTTAAATTATTGGTTAAACGTCCTATAAAAGCGAGATACGCCTTAATGGCATCGATGTACTCAGAATAGTCCCGACCGGTAAATTCGTTTACTTAAAGTCTAAGAATTACACGTTTTGGCTAGCGTTTAGCACTAGGGGGTTTAGCACTAGGGGCGTTTAACATTGTACGGTCTAAGGATTTTAGGGGTTAACCTCTTGGGATTTTATAAGTGTGGGGAAATTGCTTAGCTATTATAGTATAACTAAAAAGTAACCTAGGCGGTTTACCTACGGGACCAATAGACACTTGTTACGAATTAATAATAGGGTGTCCACTTAAGTATAAGTAACAATCCGGTAGTTCCCCAGTAATTATTACATCCTACTTTACCCTTTAAGCCTATCTCCTATATAAGGTAGGAGGTACGTTAATTATTACAACCTTATACTCCGGGCCTTGTAAACCTATAACACTATTACTATTAATCCTTACCTAAACCGGGCTAGTAATCTGCTAAGTCCTTAGCGCTAAAGTTATATATATTACGCCTAATCCTTAATTATACCTATTACTAAGTACGTATTTAGACACGATTACTATAAACCCTAAGAGCTTAGAGGGGTTAGGCTAGAATAAGGTGGATATAAACTAGCTAAGTCTTAGTCTTATATATTAAGGGCTTATAAAAGATCTTAAAGGGATCTACTTATAGGTATACAAAGTTTTTGGTTAGGGTGTATAAGAGCTACTAAATATCTAACGTAATTATAGGCATTAAGATGGCCACACCCCTAATAATAATGGCAACGTTGCTTATATATTTAAAAGAGAATAAATTAGGGTCAGATCTAGGGGGTGTTAAGGATGGCGTGGCCTTAGTAGGGTGTTTATAAGGACTGACGCCGCACTATATAAAGTGTTCGTAGAGTTAGGCATTACTACTGCCCGATAAGGCGCTACCTTAGTAACATTGCACGCCACCGGGCTATATAGTATTGGGGTAAGAGAGTACTACTAGTAATAAAGGAGATAAGAGAATTCCATTCTACAATTTTAACGTATACATAACCGTCACCTAATGATTTTTATTTGCTATATAACTATATATTAAGGTTACCAGCTAGCAACTTTACCCTAATAGCCTCCCCTTTACTTTTAGGAAGGTATATTGCCCCAATTTCCGGACCTAGGGGGAAATAATGCGCACGGGTAAAGCTTTGGCTGATAGCTTGACGCGATTTCCTACGGCAATTCCCTACCTTACGTAAATCTCCTATGCCTACATCGAATAGCTATAGATGCATTAATTCTAGCCTTAGGCGTGACGCCTTAAGAGACGCGATCGTTCCTTCTACGCTTACTTCTGGCATTGTTTATTAGTACGGACACGGCGGCAGTATAGGTACGTAATAGCGCCAACCCTAGGCTCTCGTTCTTTGTTGCAAAGTCACTAAAAGATATATTACAGTAGATCCGCCAGTCCTATAGGCCTAAAGTGCTTCCATAACTTAATCCGGTTAATATAGATAACGCTAGTCTAGACCCTTAATCCCCTTAATTGCGAATTAAGGACGACAGTAATTACGGCAGCGTAGTAGAGTTTTAGTCTACTACTGGTCCAGACAGTACACGCGATAACGGTGCCGGTTATAGGGGCAAAAGGCCCATATCTAATGCTCCCCTATCTTAACTAGCTGCTAAGCGTACTTAGGACTATATAGCTATACCGGACCCGGAGTACATTATAACAGTTAGTAATATAAACAGGCGTAAAGAAAGGGATAGGCGTAAAAGGTTTAAAAGTAAGCTTTTAGAAGTCTTTATAACTAAGGAGGAGGATAATATATAGGATGTATATATGCGGGAGAATAGAAGGAAACTTAGCTAGCTAGCTAAATAGGCCAACTATATAGGAATAGGTAGACAAGAGGTATCTGCGTTAGTCTATAGGGTAAGCGCTATTAGTAGCGGAGAAGCCGTTAAGAACGTAAAGGCTATACTCGCGTACTGGCGAAAAAACGGCATGGTGGATTTGAACCGGCAAACTACTCCTTAATCGTGGTATCCTCCTACGTCGCGTCCTCCCCCGTCACACTTTCCCCTATCGCGTCCTCTCTAATCATTGTTACAGTCCTTAGTTACTTTTACCTCTAGCAGCCAGAATATAAATGCGGCGCTATTAGGTTTCTAAAAGGCTTTCTTTAACATTGCCAGCATTAAAGCAACTAGGATACTTTAAGAGATCCTTTATTACCATTACCTTACACGTCTCTACAACTGTTATCAAAACGCGAAAGCACTTCTAGATAGTACGCAACTAAGCGCATAGGGTAAAGGTGTTAGTGACGCGTCTTTAGTTAAGAAGCAGCTCTTTAAGGCACTCTACCTATTTACGGATATACCTTTATCGCTAGCTAACTCGTCGGCTCCATCTAGTAAGCAATGGCGATACTTTATAAAGTGTCTTACTAAGGGCTACCGATGGTATTGTATGCGGGAGACACTTGGTTCTAGTATTCTTACTCTTATTTCTATATCTAAAGTACCTTATTCTTTTATAAAGCGGCTCTTATTAGGTATATTTAAGGTATTTCTTAAGCTTATTAAGCGGTTTTACCTAAACGCTATTAAGTTTAGTTAACTAATAGAGGAGTTTATATAAAATACATTAGTGGGCCAGCAGCCGCCTTATATTTATCTTCCTATTAAAGATATAAGTGATAATTAATTACAGGAAATGGATTTTTCTAAGGTGGTCTAGCTGTTTAAGGGTTATCCTACACTAGCTATTGAGGATATTTCTTCCTTAACTATTAAGGATTCTTTGGCTATTAAGGATTCTTTGGCTATTGAGGATTCTTCCTTAGTTATAAAGGTTTCTTCCTTACCTATTTAACAAGTTAGTGGGATTGTTTCCGGCTAGAATTAGGCGGTCGGCGCATTTTTAGCGCATATAAGGGATCGGCGACTTTATATAACTGTCCGCCAAACTTAAATTAACTATACCTTTTTCTACCTTATTGCGACCGTGTATATTACCACCGCTATATATAACTATTTAAAGATATAGAGTAAGTTACCAGCTAGCAACTTAGCCTACTTAATGTTAGTAGATTATCGGAAGCACCGCTAATCAAGAGCCTTAATACCCATCCCTCCCTCCCCTATTTAATTAATTGATCTTTTAACGCCTATAAATATAAAGACTAATATAGAGCCTTAATCAAACGACTACATAGCAAATTCCTTAGTTTAAGCTTACTAAGGTAACCCTGGTCACTTAGGGTTTTATATTATTAAGCTACGGGGTTAGCCGGAGCATAGGCCATATTAATATTATTCTAACAACCCCTATTCCTGCCTCCTTAATTCTCCGTTATATAATTCTAGCCTACCTACTTACCTATACATTACATCTCTACCCCTACCATCTATAGATGACATTATCTCTGGTTAAACTCGTATTATTATTAAAGCCTGTGTTATAGATATACCTGGCAATTCTTAAGGACATTTCCGCTTACTTGGAGATTTAGTTTATTAGGAGTTTCTTAGACGAAATCTTGATATATTATATTAAGGCTTAAGCTATAATTACGTGCATATCCCCTATACTTGCGATTCCAATTAGCCAATACGTAGATATTTTATCTACAATCTTAATATTATAGGCACGCTATAGAAAGAAGAGTTACTATAACTACCGCATCTAGTCTACTATATAAGCCGAAATAATAGTAAATAATAAAATATTATATTACTCTTACTGGCTTATTTATTAATATATATAGGATCTTTACTACTAAGCTAAAGTTGATTTAATAGGCTAGATCTTACTATACTATATACCGTTAGGGAGGATCTAAGCAAGAGTAGCAAACTATAGCTAAAATAAGAAAAAGAAATCAAATTATAGCGTAAGAACTTACTTGTAAACTGCGTTATTATATTAATACTATATTTCTAGAAATACCTCTAAAGACTAGTTAAAATACCCTACGTATTAGCGACTTAGTTAAACAAGGTATGAGTACGGCAGAGTAAATATATATAAGTCTATTAATAAGGATCTAAAGCTAAAAAAAAGAGTATTACGGTTTTAGTAGAACCTAGCCGGATATAGGACACTAGTGCCTTAGGGCTTTAGCAACTCCTAAAAATCTTCTTCTCCTTAGCTTAGAATCTTCGTATAGGCTACTAATAGATTTATTTTTTATTACTTAGGCCTTTATAAGGAGAAGAATAGTAGCGCTACTTAAAGTAGGATTTGCTATAAGCTACGTAATTATAACTACCTACTATATTCTACCGTTTTGCCTTTTTCTACTAAAACCGTAATACTACGGTGTCTCTAGAGGCGTCTTTCCTTTACATTTAGAACAGTTCTCTTTAAGGTTATCCTCTTATAGGATATATTCGCGGTCTCTTAAAGCTAGAGAATATAAAATACCGGTTAGACTTTATAAAGCAGTTATGCATCTTATAATATACTTAAATCTCAGCCTATCCTCTCCGGCTCGTTTATGTTTATTAGCGCATTTAAACTCAACAATAACATTATAGCAAATCTATTACTAATTAGATTATTTCTTCTTTATCGGATTTTAGGGCGTTACAATAACTGGTTATAAATATTTACTCGCTATATATAACTATTTAAATATATTAAGTAAGTTACCAGCTAGCAACTTAGCCCATTTAACGCCGCGAATTTTAGTAATAGACCCAAACCTTTTCGTCCTGCCGTTAATATCCTGGTAGAACTTAATCCTAAAGGACTGCAAGTTGCTAACTGGCAACTTCCCTACTCTTTACTGTCTATAGTCTTACTACTTAGACTAAAAGGACTCCAGTAGTTCGAAGATATTAAGCCAGTTAGTAGGTAATCTACCACTATTAGTCTTTAGCTTATAGTAGGTCGAATTACTTATTATATTTAGGCGGTATAGTTTAAGTATAACCTGACGTTAATATAGGCCGGATCTAGGGGTAATATCCGCTCGTTTTTCTTATAATAAACACGCAGGTTTAACGGACTTATTACCTACTTAACGCGCTCCCGGAGTCGAGTTATCCTACGCCCTATTAAAGGCACGTTATTGGGCTTAGTAAAATATTCCTCAAGGTTCTAAAGACTTTAAAAGTACTCTTTATTGGCCTATGCGGCAATCTAGTTTATGCGTTCAAACACGCTTATAGCATTAATCTTCGCTTAGGTCGCGTTGGTGTGTCCTAGTTTAGGATTATATATAACCGAAATCTTGCCGGCGTTATATTGGGGGATAACCTAGAGTACGCGAGCGGTAACTATGCGTATAGTCCCCATAAACGCGTCTCCTTAAAGGCTCCCACATTCATTGATAATCAATGCGTAGAGTCGGCGGGTTAGCTGGTAGAAATTTAAGCCGGCCCAACTTCATTTTAGCTTGCTCTTGTTATTTAAAGCAAAGAGGGTATAAAGCTTGTCTACCCATAGTCCTATATTATACTTAGCAAAGATTACGGCTCCATTACAAGGTTTTATACTATCTTTATAAGGTCGCGATAAGGTAAGACGCAAATTAGTCACGCTACTGAGCCGTTAGGCTATTTTACGCGATAGCCCCTACAGGCCAAACGCTTTATCTTTAGTTAGACCCGCCTAATTTATATATTCTTTAAACTTTGTGCTAAAAGTCCGTTTACCGTTATTCTAGCGTTGGGCCATAATAGATATAATTTCTTAAATATATAATTATACCGCAAGCTCCGCTACCGCCTCTATTCCTTTATTAATGGTTATACTAAACTAAACAAGCAGGCGAATAACGCCTAGAGTAGTGCTTTTATTGACTATCTTATGTTTTACGGTCTTAGCCCTAGGAAATAACTTTAGAAAGGCGTTGTTTGCTAGCTTTAGGCGCTTAAGTAGCTCCGGTTTAAATACGGGCACGGTTAAGTCCTATTTAACTATATCCCGTAGGAACCAGGCGAGCCTATATTCGCTTACGTATATTTTAATATTAAGGCTAATGCGCTTATAAGACTTATATAAACTGCGAGAATTATTACTAGTAGTAGATAAGCTTTTGCTATAGTCGGAGTTACTACTCTCTAAAAGAGATTCGCTAACGTTTAAAAGGCTATTATAGTCGTCTTAGACCTGTTTTCTCTTTCCTTTACGCTAAATAGCGCCGTAAAATATAGGGCCGGCACCATAGACTATATAGAGGATACGGATAAGAGCTAATACCATTACCCTGTTAACCAGTTACTCCTCTTATAGGGTAGTAATGGAACTATTTATCGCTATATTAGCGGTTATAATAATTACCTTAAGGTAGTAAACCTAATAACTAATATTAGCAGTAATAAAGTCATTAACTTGGCGCGTAGGTAGGATCCAATACAGTACGTAAGAAGGCTCGGTAGGTAAGTTGCCAGCTAGTAACTTAAATAGCCTATGCATGCGTTTAGTAGTTTTAAATTATTTCTATTTTATACGGTGTTCCTATTTAACGCTATAAGATTCGTTCTTTAATAACTCTAGTAACTCAGTTAATTGCTATTTTGTAGCTTTATATATAGTAAGTAAATTTACTTTCTTCTATTTACTATATTCGCCTTAGAACTTAAAGTTAAATCTATATTATTTCTCTAAGAACTCGCTTAAGTATACTAGTGCTTCGAAGTCTTTATTCTAGAATGGCTGGTAGTCCTTAAGTAGAGTTAAAAATGCCTCTTTATAAACGTTATACGCCTTACTATATATAATACTACTAAGTACTTAGAGGGTGTTCGTTTTGGCGAGCTTAACGCTTATATTACTAGTATCGCGGGTATAGGTTTAAGGGTAGCATTTAATTCTAGTGTGGAGGGATTTGCTATTGGGGCAGGATAGACAATCGGCCTAATTATCTAGGTAGTAAGTCTTCCGCAAAAGCGTAATTCCGCTATTATTATAGGGTACGTCCTCGGCTCTAAGATCTAGCTAGCAATTATCCGACGCAAATTGTCCGGCGTCTATATAGAAGCACTAGTTAAGATATGTACGGAAGCCCTTATATATAGCAGCGCATATATCCTCTTTTATTAATAGCTTTAGGTTATATAAAGATATAACTAAGAAAGGCTCGCTAAACGCATCTACTGCCACCCTACCTTTGCCGGTAAAGTTATTAGCACCCTCTAGGATATTAAACCAGAGTTTATTAAGGTATTTTTCCAGGATTAAATATTTTACATCTATCGCAATTCTAGTTAAGGAGATGAACACCTTATACTTTACGTTAGCCTTCCCATCTATATGTAGGTAGCTATGCGGTAAGTAGTGTAGGACATTAATTAGATAGGCACGCTTTAGCGCAGGGATAATAACGCGGTCGATCTAGATGGATAGTACTTTATCTTTAAGTTGTGTTGTTTTGGACTAAGGCATATGCGGGAAGATGATATAGTAGTTATAGTTAAAGCCGGCGGCAAGAAGTCCACGGCCGAGATGGATTTGCTTAAGCTTATAGATTTAGTAGCCTTAAATAAGAACTCTTTAGTTTTACTTAATAATATTTAGAAATCGGGGTTTAAAGTTTAAGCTAAAGCCTCTTTGGTAGACCGCTAATGTAGTTACCTAGGCAATAAAGCTATTAACATCCTATCGGCGCTGGATAGTGCAAGAAACGCCGCGTTCCGATTTACAAAAGCTTAGCTTTAGGATATTACCCGTCCCGCTAGCTAATAATTTCCGCTACGGCAGTAACGGCTGTGGCCTTTAGATGTTTAATGCGTGTAAGGCTAATTTTTTAAAGCCGGCGGTGCTAATACAACTCTCCCAGTTCTGTGATAACTTGTGTAGTAAATAACCTTCTTTATCTATGGCGCAATTAGGCTCGGCTGTATTACATTAGATAGAATCGTGCACTTAGGCATTTATATATACTATATGTATACCTTTTGTGAAATAAATTGTCTAGCGCTGTAGCTGCTTTTTCTAAAGCCCTTTGTTGTAGTTCGCCACGCAATTCCTGTAAAAATTGGTCTAAGTCCTTAGGGCTACCGGCCGATAGTAATGGTGTCTCGTCTGTATAGTTGTTGTTATAATCGCTATAGTCGTTATGTATATCGTCGTTATATTCCGCGTAGTCGTAGTCGTTATAGTCTATAGGGGTGTTATCTAAAGCGTTAGGGACAGCTTCCTTGCTACTAACTTCCTTATCCGTCGCTATCCCGTATTTAACTGCGGCATTATAAACTTAGGGTAGAGAGGCGCCTATATTACTAATTAGCATCTGCGCCATATAGTATATAGATATTATACTTATACCTATTTATCCTTCCCCCTCTAGGCTTTTATTAGCATTATTAGCTTCTATAGTAGCTTTGCTGGCTATATTATCTTATATACCTATAACTATAACGTTTATTAACTGCCGCTGCAGCTCCTCTATAGCATCGCCGGTATTAGCCTAGATTTTACTAGGCCTAATCCCGCTATTAGCTTTTTAATCGCTAACAGCTATATTCCTAATACTTCCTTCTACCTCCCTTTAATTATTCTTATTTTTTTCTTTCTTCCTACTATAATACTTTCTGGCGCGCTCCGCCGCCTTAGCCCGTTTCTACTCTAGAGCCTTATTAACCCTAGGCCGACCCCATTAAGGTAAGGTTTAGGTAGTTAGATTGTCTAGTAAGACACGTTAGTGTTATTTATATACCGATTATATTGTAAACTTAGCTCTATGTTCTCTCCTAATGCTAAGCAGCTCTTTTAGGTGCTAGGCTTTAATAGTAAAAATAAACGGTTAAAATAAGGTGTCTTTTAAAATGGAAGAGTAATCACGGCAGGCTTAGGTGTAATTAAGGAACTAGCGTAATAGGAATATATGTAACGGATTTAGCGAGCTACCTTAAATAAGCCTAGTTGTGCCTCTGCTATAATGCAGACTATAAAGATAAAAACAACATTATAAATAATAGTATAGCAATTGGATTCTATATATAGCCAAGAGGCTATATTTACTATATTAATCCTTAGCTAGTTTTATAGTTCTGCCTTAATAGCAGTTTAGGTGGCTTTTATTATACCTAAGTTATATTAGTTACTATAAGCGCTGCTATAGAATATACGGTATAAGTTACCAGCTAATAACTTATAGCAACCTATTAAGGCATAAAAGAGCCTAAAATAGCGCGCAGTACTCTACCGCCTCTATTACCGGCTAGTAACTTATATTACCTTTATAAAATCTATTGGATTTAGGAGGAGTTATTTATCTAACCTCTACTTTTTATTCCTATCCCATGCCTACTTATCTTAGTAGCGCCTTGCCTAGCTATATCTTAAACTCCTATAAACTCCCTCTAAGTCTCTCTCTTTTAAGTCTCTTTCCTTTATATAGCTTTCTTCTTAGCGCGAAACTTCCTTATCCGCTCTCGGCCTACTATAAGGATATCCTCTCTAGACGTATACTTCTTTAATTAACCACTTTTTTTGCGCGTTATGTTTAGTTGGTCTAGTTGCGTATTAGTATATTATATTAGTGGGTATAATTATATAGCTAACCTACTTTTTCCTTTTTCCGTACGCGCCAGCGTTGGGTTCATTCTTAATAGTTAAAGAATATCTCTTCTGCAGTTTTTCGTGGATGCGGCATACCTAGTTTAGTGTACGGCAATAACGCGTAAAGAAACAGCAAGGCTTCTTGGCGTGGTATTCGCGACTGCGTTACGTTTTATTATTAAGTGGCTAGTCGTAGGCCGTGTATGCGTTACACTTTATTATTAAGCGTTATTATAGCCTATGCATGCGTTACGGTTTATTAGTAAGCGTTGCTAAAGGCCGTATACGCGTCGTAATATTCAATATTCTTAGCACCCTATTAAAATTCCATCGCATCGCACCGCACCTGCTACACCTATAATATATCTACTGCAACGTCCTTATAGAGCCTGCAAATATAATAATATTTTTCGCCGCTATAAGTTGTATATAATTGCACCTGTCTTGGCGTTTATTTTCGTCATGCGCCGGGTTGCATACGCTATTGTTACATGCTTAGCCGCTCGCGCGCCTGACTTGATTTTCATCCATTCCTCGACTTTTTAAAACCTAACTCTAACCCTAAGCCACTTATAATTTCCTTTTATTTAGCTAAACCGCTATAAATAGCCCTAAAGTACTTCTATAACTTAAACCTTTATAACTTAAACCTAAACCGGTTAATGTAAATAACGCTAATCCGGACTTTTAGCCGCGGAGTAAGAATAATAGCAATTACGGTAGCCTAGTACGGTTTTAGTCTATAGCTAGTATTATAGATAATAGTTTATAAGATATAAGTAATAAAAGTGCCTATTATAGGGGCAAAAGGCCTATATCTAATACCCCTTTATCTTAACCGCCTACTAGGCATACTTAGGACTATACGGCTATACTAAACCTAGAGTATATTATAACGGTCGGTAATATAAATAGGTAAAAGGAAAGAGATAGGCGTAAAAGGTTAGAAAATAAGCTCTTAAAGGTATTTATAACTAAGGAAAAGGATAATATATAGGATATATATATATAGAAGAACGGAAGGAAGCTTAGCTGGCTAGCTAAATAGGCTAATTATATAGAAATAGGTAAACTAAAGGCGTTAGCGTTAGTTTATAGGGTAAGCACTATTAGTAGTAGTAAAGCTATTAAGAATGTTAAGGCTATACTCGCCTACTAGTAAAAAAACAGTACTATAGATTTAAACTAGTAGACTACTCCCTACTTATCCTTAAATCCTCCTAAATTGTCATTATAGTCCTTAGTTACTTTTATATCTAGTAGCCAGAATATAAATATAGCGCTATTAGGCTTCTAAAAGGCTTTCTTTAACATTACTAGTATTAAAGTAACTAGAATACTTTAAGAGATTCTTTATTACTATTATCTTATATACCTCTATAATTACTATTAAAATACAAAAGCGCTTCTAAATTATATGCAATTAAATATATAGGGTAGAGGTATTAGCGACGCGTCTTTAATTAAGTAGTAGCTCTTTAAGGCACTTTACCCATTTACGGATATACCTTCTTTATTACTAGCTAACTCCTCTACTCTATCTAATAAGTAATAGCGGTACTTTATAAAGTGTCTTTATAAGGGCTATTAATGGTATTATATACGGGAGGCACTTAGTTCTAGCATTTTTACTCTTATTCCTATATTTAAAATACCCTATTCTTTTATAGAGAGGCTCTTATTAGGTATATTTAACGTATTTCTTAACCTTATCTAGCGGTTTTACCTAAACGCTATTAAGTTTAGTTAATTAATAGAGGACTTTATATAAAATACATTAGCGGGCCAGTAGCTACCTTATAGTTATCTTCCTATTAAAGATATAAGTAATAATTAACTATAGGAAATAGATCTTTCCAATATACTCTAGCTGTTTAACTATTATCCTACGCTAGCTATTAAGGATATTTCTTCCTTACCTTTTCCTTAAGTTGGTGGGATTAATTTCTTTTATTATAGTAGTATTAGATATTTTATAAAAGCCTTTCTAAAAATCATATATACTCTTTTACGTATTATACTAGCTAGGGCGTATTACGGCACTAGCAGAACTACACACCGGCAAGTTGCTATAGATTGCCGCATATTGCGGTCACGTAACGCGAAGATCGTATATAGCTTTAAGCGGCGCTCCCCTTCTTCTCCTTTCCTTTCTTTAGCTTTAGATTCTCGTTTATAGATAATCCAATTATATAGGCTTACGCGACCCTTTTACCGTACTTATATCTTAATTAATTAAGTCGCTAATATTATCTAAAGCTTACTCTACTCTTTCTTCCTAAAAAGGAACTTAAATATATTTACGAGAACATAGAATAGGACCCTAAGAACACTATTAGGACCACAAGAATAGGACCTAAAAGAAAAGAATAGAACCCTAAGGAAAGGACCTACAAAATATATATAGACTAGAACCTCTAAAGAAATTACCTAAAATTACCTAATACCCCTACTACTATACTATAAACTATAGTAGCGGGTAAAGCAGCTATAGGACCCTTAAATACTTTAGATAAAGAAATAATTAATATTTTAACCCCCTAGGTAGAGCTTACGGCTGTTAATACTAAAATTAAATAATTACAAGAGCTGCTTAAAGCTAGAGATACCCCTATATCTAATAATAAGTTATTATTAGACAACTAAAGACTTACTATAGTCCTTTAGGCCCTATCCTAGCGCCTTAGTAGATCTACTAA
>Ga0307515_10002092_pt1 | contig 43885 bp, 43 predicted proteins | sample 17_EM_MG_FD_194513 | JGI IMG/M metagenome (GOLD analysis project Ga0307515, IMG submission 194513) | Populus trichocarpa ectomycorrhiza microbial communities from riparian zone in the Pacific Northwest, United States - 17_EM | ecosystem: Host-associated > Plants > Roots > Unclassified | place... | reverse complement strand
AAATTTATCTAAGTATTCTCCTAATATATTATTAATACGCTTCTAAAACGTTGCTAGTACGTTTATAAGCCTAAATTGTATAACTAATAGTTTATATAGTCCTTCCTTTAACCTAAAGGCTGCCTTTTATTCGTCGCCTTCCTTAATTCTAATTTAATGGTACGCCTATCTTAGATCTATCTTTATAAAGATTTACACATTACCTATTCTATTTTAGATTTCGCTAATTAAGGGTAAAGGATATCTATCCTTCCTAGTAATACTATTTAACTATCTATAGTTAATACACAGCCTTAGTTTACTATTCTTCTTTAGTATAAACAGTACTGGATAACCCGCTAATAACTACAATGGTCTAATATATCCCTTTTATAAATTCTCCTAAATAAACTCTTTTAATACTCTACCTTCTTCTTTAGTAAGCTTATAGATTAGAAAAAACCTTAAACTTATTCCCGGTTCTAATTCTATCTTATAGTCCTATACTATATACTTTAACAGCTTTTTATTTTCCGGTGACTATAGTTTCTTACTATACTTATAGTATCTCTTTAGTATATAGCTTAGCCCTTTTTCTATCTCTTTATAGGTTGCTCCTACTTAGTACTATATTAACTTAGCTTATTATTATATTTTACGGCGTTAAGTATCTCTAATATCGACTTAACCTATAACCTAATTAATCTTTAGATTATATTCCTATAACTAAGGTATCCCTAGTACTACCTTATCCTATCCTAATAGTAGGATATTAAAAGACATCTTAATTTATCTTCCTTTAATAGTTATCTAAATAGGTCCTATTTTAAGGTTAATAATCCCTCCTCTATAGGCTATTAGATCTCCTAAAATTATCACTAGTAGGTAAGGCTCCTCTTTTTATCTATAAGGTAATCCTATTTTTTTAACTACTGCTAGTAAGATATAGTTCCTTATTGCTCCACTATTTATTAATACCTTAAACTGTTAATCTTACTATTTAACTTATAAATTTAGGTGTCGTCCTTAAATTCCTTTAAGGGTCTAAGACTCTACTATTAGCTCCCTCTAGTCCTATAGGCCTCTACTTTTCCTAACTATTAGCTGCTTAATCCTTATATATTTAGCTTATTCTTTAGCCAATACCTAGTTCGCTTTTTATCTTTAATATACTATAGACACGTATTCTCTAGGCATTTCCACTACTATTGTCCGTCTAAGCATTCTTCTATAAAAAATCTTCCTGGTTAAAGTATTAAATCCCCTTCCTCTTAAACTTCTGCTAGATGTCATTTATATATATATTTAGCATTCTTATACTATTACTTATCCGTTATCTAGTATATCCTTATAGGGTATTTCTAATTCTTTTTTTTTTTTAGATTTTTATATATCTCGTATATATTATCTATATACGCAATCTATAATAACATATAGTGCGCTAGGTACTTTAGGTTAACTCTTAGCTTGTCTTTATCCTTAAGTTTAAACCTTTATTATACTAATCTAAACGTTATAACTTTATTTACGGGTACTAAAATATATCTCTTACTTCTTTAGTCCTCTAAACGTTCCTCTAAATCCTTTAACATTATAATTAAGGCTCCTTTAATATAAGTTATAGCCTTTTCTATAATTAGGTAGTCTTAGATAACTTTTTTATCTAACTATATATAGAAATCTTTCCACTTATTATTATATCGCTACCTATACCACTTTTAGTACAGCTGCTAAAGTATATACGGCTTATCTATAAGGAAGTATCTTTTTATTACTATATCGTAACAGCCCTTTATATGTCGTTCTTCGAACCTAATAGGAATTCCTAAATCCTCTTTATTTTCCAGTTTAGTAAGCTACTTGGCTCTTAGTATGCCTATTCTTAGCCTATTAGTAGTTCTTTATACTAGCGCTCTATCCCTTATACGTCCTAATATACTAGATCTCTTATCTAGTTTTTATTCTTACTATACAATAATTCTTGCTCTAAATTCTTCTATAGTTTCCTTTAGTTTACGCCTTACGCTTAAATCCTTAAAGTTGTCTTACTTCTTAATCTTAGTATTAACTTTTTAATCTTTAGTCTAAACGCTATGTTCTACTAGTAAGTCCTTTAGGTTTATATGTCTGTCTCTTAGTCTAGTTACTGTTTATATTATAAATTCTCTAATCTATAACGAAGCTTCTTGCTTCTTACCTATAGGTGTCCTAATTTAGACCCTAAATTCTTAATCCCTTAAATTCTTTAATTCTAAGCTTGCTTTTAACTTAAGCTTAGCTCTAGCCTTAGTCTAACTAGGCTTACTTAGTATTCTTATCTTATCTTAAGAGTCTTAAATTTTACTTATCTTGTCTTAAAAATCTTATACCTATAGGAATCTTTATCTTAAGCTTATTTATATATCTTTAAACTAAGCTACTACTCTACCCTATTAGTTATCGTCCGTTATAGGTCCTTAAGCTTACCTTATCTTATCTTAAGAATCTTAAGCCTTTGGCTTCTTGCCTTTATTAAGTGCCGAAGTAGTTTACTATCCTCCTTCTCTTATATCTTGTAAAGTAATAAATATTATATTTAGTGGGGTCTTAATCCTTACTAATGTTCCCTATTCTATAGTGGAATTATCCTCTACCTTTAGTATAATATCTCTAATAGCTATATATTCCTAGTAAACCGCTCTTATTACCTTATTATTATGGAATATTTCGCCTATATTAAATTTATCGTCCTTAATATCCGATCTATAAACTGGTTTATTAGTTCCTCTATATCCTATAGGTGCTAGCTCCTATAGCTAGTAGCTTATACTATACTTAGCGTCTTTATAAATTTGGTATATATTATTATAATAAAATATAAAACTTTTAATTAAATACTCTTTTATTCCTTATAGTACACTATTATCCCTTTATACGTATATATTATCTACCGCTAGTCTAGTTCCCTTTATTATATAGTACTTTTAACTATCTTTATAATCCCTTATAAAGTAACCTTATTTTCCGTAATTTATATAAGCTCTATCTCTAAACTATTAACTTTGCTATAGAGTCCGCCTAAATATCTTCTGCTACTAAGATCCCTGGTTTAACCTCTACTCTTTAGTCCTATAATTACTAGATCCTTAACCTCTAGGTTTTTATAGTTTCTTACTCTATCTCTTATAGGCTTTCTAACTTAGCTTTAGTTATTATGTACTCTGCGCCTTATATAACTATAGAACTCTATCCTAACCTCTCTTAGTCTATTCCCTTTAGTAGATCCTATTATTAATCTTTATCGCTTAATCTATTAATTCCCTTAGGGTATTCGCATTTTCTATTAGGATAATTACGTCCTAAACTTTAGCCTTAAGTCCCTATTTATACTGTGCTATAAGCGCCCTATTATTCCACTTAACTTATATTACTAATATCTAGAACTGCATTATATACTTAATTACTAAGGTTTACTACATAATGTCTTAGAGTTTTCTTTCCGCTATAGTTACTACCTCTAGGTCTCCAAACATTTATATAAGTTGCTCTATAAATCTATTCTAGCTTAAGAATATAAACTGTACTTCTTAGTTTGTTATTATTATTCCATTTGCCTAGATTTCCGTAAGGTAAGGCTTAAACTACTTAAGTGCTCTTTCTGTTAGAAACAATCCTGCGTACGTTATTTAATCCATAGGTATTACTAGCTTAGCTCCCTCTTACGTAACCTTAAAGTGCATTTACGTAAGGAATCCTTTAAGCTTTAATCTCTTACCTAAGAATCTTTTAATTAATGGTAATTTAACCTTTGCTGCGCCTATTCCGTTAATTCTATTTTCTAACGTTATATTATTTTCTATTAACTAGTTAACTATCTTTTATAGCTGTCTAACTGTTACAGGTTGCTATAAGTCAGTATCTACTATACTAGTGTCGTTACCTAACCTTAATATAGTTGCCGCCGTTAATAGCGTTATGGTGGCTGCTTTTAGTAGTATGTTATCCAACTTACTATTATTAATACTATAACTAGGTAGTAATTGTGTAACGAAACCTTATAGTAAGAACTACGGTGGGTCCTATTATTGGGCTAGGTGTATAGGAAATGCAAGTAATAATAGTTAATAAGTAATAATAACTGGTGGAGTAGTTGCCTAATAAATTAACTCCAATTATATTCTGAAAATTACTATAAGGAAGGAACTATCTAGGTAGGGACTAAGGGTCCTTAAATACACAACCGTACTCCTATAAAATCCTTTTTATACGTAATATACGTCTTATACATAAGGTACGTAAGTTCCTCTTATTCCTCTCGTTTAATACGTAGCACATTATATAACCTCGGCTACTATTCCTCGTTATATAGTTCTACTGGTTCTATCCTAGACCGTGCCTAAATTAACTAACTAGCTTCTTCCGACTCTTCCCCAAGTAGTCGTAATATTGTACTTAAAGCGTCTATAACAAAAGGTATCTAACCTAGGTCTCTTTAAGGCGGTAAAGCTGATAGCACTAGATATTATAAGGTATAGCGCTATATACTAGGCTGGTATTTGCTAATTAGCGGGCTTTAGTTAGCTATTGGTTATTATAAAGGTATAATAATTAAGTGCTAAATTGAGTATATAATCTACCTAGATATACTAGGTTAATAAGGTATAAATTATATTTATCTAAAGAAGTATACTAGTAATAAGGTCTAGCGGGCATATATAAAGGGTGCTAGTAATAACTATATAGTTAGTAAAACCTTTAAACCAGACGCCTTTATCTATAAATAGCTTTTTATTTACCTTTGCCTTCCTTATAACTAGAGTACCATTTTTAATCTATATCTTATTAGCGATCTTAATTTAAGCGGTATAGACTTAAAGACGGGCGAGGTTTACTGAATTAAAGGTACCCTTAAAAATATCTAGGTAATCCCTTTTTATAACGCCAGAAAGGCGGAGTTTAAGCAACTTTATACTAGGAGGGAGAGGCTTATTAAGGATATTAGCTATAGCAGCTGTTATAGTAGCCTATAAGGCCAAAGCGGCTAAGCCTAACTGTAATTAAGCTATTTAAGCCAGGTGGTATTTATACTGGCGAGCCTCCTCCGCTAGGTAGGCTTTGCGCTCTTCCTTATACTTCTAAATATCCCTTTTATCTTAGGCTTATTCCCTTTACTCTTTAGTAATTTCGCGCTCTTCTATGGCAGTGGCGTGTATATTAGCCTTAGATGGCATTATAGAACTAGTAGAGGAGGGTATAGCGGTTATAGACGATGGTGTAGTTAAGGTAGGTCGTCCAGGTGGGTTTGCTTATTGGGATTATATACGCATATAAATCTCCTAGTTGGTTATAAGCGGTAATAGCGTTATAAAATAATTCTTAAACGAATAGATAATGAATATATGATGAATATTAATAAGTTCAGCGATATTAAAAGCGAATTAGCCACGTAGTGACTGCGTTCGATATTCGCGAATATTGCAGGAGGTCTCAGCATTGTGCGTTGCTAAGGTAGATGCTGCCAAGCAATATATAGACGCTAGTATATATATAAAAAAAAATTTTTGAGGAAGTTAGGCAAAAAGTCGTAATATATAACGTTATGAATAGGTTTCTACCTTCCTCCATTAACTAGCTGCTGATTATATAGGAAAATCTTCTATTAGAGTCGCTTTATACACGTTCTTAACGTCAATAAGGATAAGCCGGTAAAGGACCAGCTTAAGGTTATAGGGAGGACGTGCTATATACGTTAAATAAGGTGTATTAAGTGCTGCAAGTGGTTGAACAGTTTAACTAGCGGTTATTCGATATCCAAGCGTCAATGAGGCGCCAGCACCCTTGCTGCCGAGAATCGCACTGACCAGTGGCTTCAACACCAAGCTCTATACAGTATAGAGCCTCTAGATTGACTTATGAGGCGTGCATATACGAAAAGTCCTTGAATTCTTGCCACACGAAGGGATGGCTTTTCAGCCATTATGCAAATGGATGTGTAATAATTGGATTTGCACAGGTATTGTTGTGGCCTGCCGTAGCTAGCGCGACCCTCGCCTTAACCTGCCTGCGTATCAAAATTAAGACCAGACAACACCTCCTCCTTTCGAGATTGCCTGTCCTCTCCACACAGGTTGAAGATATACTTAGCAACGTGAAACACTATCTCATAGTTATTTCCGCCCCCACCTATACCCTTGGTCGACTTTTGCTTCGACGCTTCCTACGGATTCCCCCGCGCCCCCTTTATCCAGCTTTGTTCTAAACCTCTACTTATATCTTCCACTACGCGTTCGTGGAGACCTTGAGGATTGACGCGGATCCCATCATACTGCTATAGAAGTTTTCTTCGCTAGGCGCCAAAAAGCTCCTCCATTCTCCAGCTAGAACCAGTTAAGGCGACTTGGTCTCTAGGCACTACGAAGGTTTCGGTCTCAAAATAGCCAGCTTCAGAGGAAATCCTACAGCACTAAACCCGCAGCATTGTAATTTCATTGGAGAATACTTCCAAAAGATATGTCGAGCACTGGAGAAGTCGATATGAACGAGAATACTCCTCAGAAGAAACCTCCCGATCAGCAGCTGAATCGGGCTTGTGAAGCATGTCGGCTCTCTAAAGTCCGCTGCTTAATGGACAGCCCATCAGCATCGCAATGTCAACGCTGCTCCAAAGCTAATCGAACGTGTATCTTTACCGCTCCACAAAAGAGACGGCAGCGCAAAAGAACGGACGTCCGAGTTGCGGAGCTCGTAAGAGAAGTGAGGGCTATGCGAGCTCTTTTAAGGAAAACGCGCATTTCTCTAGATGCGCAGGAGAATGAAGAATTCGACGAGGACGAAATACAGGACCCAAATTCTACCGTTGAGGATGAAAGCCGAGAATCACCTCAACCCCCACCCATGCCTCATTATAGTGACGACACCTGGAAGTCCATTAAGCCTTCACCATTATCAAATGATTCCCATAGGTCTCATCTCGATATCGTTGATCGTGAGATTATTTCGGTAGAACTTGCCGATGAACTTCTCGCTACTTATAAGAGTGAACCTTTTGGATATTATCCGGGTGTCCACCTTTCGGATGACTGCACGGCTAGCGAACTTCGCCGGACCAAGCCAGTTTTGTTCCTCGCCATTATGGCTGCAGCTTCACACCAGATAGGTGCAGAGTTATCTAACCGCCTCCACCAAGAGATTATCAGCCTCTATGCGGAACGACTATTCATCAATGGCGAGAAATCACTGGAATGCGTGCAGTCTTTGTTGATCACAGTGATGTATTATACACCTCCAGCATCTCCCTCCCAGCTTCAGTTCTACCAGTACGGAAATATGGCGGCTACCATGGCACTAGAGCTCGGCATCGCCTCCAAACCACGAACTTCAGAGCAATTACCGAAAAGGAATTGGACAACTTTACAACGTGTATCATCGAGTGGGGAGCTGTTAGAGAATTGTCGAACAGTTTTAGCCTGCTATCTGTTGACAGCTGGGTGAGCATACACCATCAACACCTTCAGATATATCAACTGACTTGTGGCAGTGTCGCGATGAGACTACGTGGCCCAAATATACTCTCTTTCAACAGTTGGATGGCTGAGAGTGTATCGCTGCTCGATAAGTCTCCATTATTGATGGACCAGCGTACCACTGCCTTGGTTAGACTCCAACGTATCGCAGATGAGGCTACGACTGCTTTTGACTTTGATGACGCAAGCACCAGCTTCAGCCTTGACGAGCCGCGCATGCAAGTAATCCTTGGGTCATTCGAGAGAGGAATGGAGGAGTGGAGGCAATCAACTGCTCCAGGAATTTTAGATGGTGGGGCCCTCAAAAATCCACGGCACCGAATAGTATAACTGACAAATATAGTACCGTCAGTCACAGTGATGTTCTACCAAAACACCATTTCAATATGGGAGTTTGCTATGGATAATGGTACCCACGATGCCCCAGATTTCAGGAATAAATTCTTCACCCTCCCATCTCTGGATGGTGATGAGTTAGAGCCCGAAACGCCTAATTCCCTCACTTCCTTACAAGTTAGTGCAACCCTCAAATGTATCAGTGCAGCCCAATCTCAACTCGATGTGTTCTTGAATATACCGATATCGAACTTACGAACGATACCCAATGTTCTTTACTTTCGAGCGACATACGCCCTTACAGTCCTGGTGAAGGCCGATTACGCAATCGGAACCGGTCCAGCCGGACTTGGAGAGTTAATAAACTCCCAGAACTTGAGAACTAGCTCTTATTTAAAAAAGACAATCGAGAGGACTACCGAAGCAATCGGACCTAACAAGTGTAAAGTGCCTAGTCACTGGTTGCACGTAATCCAAGTCAAGATCGTGCCCTGGTACGAGAAGTACCTAAGTCTGCTGAAGCAGAGGCAGAATCCTGACCAGCCACTAAGCAATCTTCATGGATCCGACATTTCAACGCCACAATCTTCTGAAGGTGACCAGCGTGCTGGTTTGGTTGGCGCCCCCCAAGCGCAGCCCATAACCTTCCTGACCCCGATGCCTGGGGGGCCCGAGTTTGATCCTCTACCTGGGATTGATATAAGACCATCTGTCGCCGCATGGCCTAGTACTCAACTAGCTCTTACAGACGATGTCACCCAATCAGGCTTTGTATCCGATCAGCCGGCAACTTCAACGGATATGTCCGACTTCACCATGGCATTCGGGCGGGGCGATCTTTATTTCTGGAATGATGCAGCTGGTATTGTTGACTGGACGCAGCAGGGAGATATGTACAATGGCCCGGGTTTCTGGCCCCCAGGGCAAGGTTCCTGAATGCGACTCGGCATAGAAAAGGCGTTTCTTGGGATATGGTTCAAGTGCTCTGCACAGTTGCGGCCCGGAGCGGGCAGGGAAGCAGAGAGGAAAACAATTAGCTTTAACTGAAGTCTGGGTTTGTATTCTTACCTATGTACAACATCTGGAATACGCTCTTCTTTCAGTGTTTGGTTGACCGGTCGATACTGTTATTTATGCAATCAGAATTAAGCGGGATCCACGAGAGTAGGAGAACATGGGTTTAGGTCTTCATGAATATGCACTTCGCAACTGCGCGCTTCGTTATTTTAGAGTATCGGTTTCTCACGAAAGCGGTGTCGGTGCGGTGCATTCGAAAGCCCGAGCCCCCCTTCGGAAGATACGATTTTCTTGGCCCGAAGTCTATGACTCGACTGTCATTGGCACAGTCGCTTGATTTTGCGAGACGCTAATGTATTCTAGCAGTCTGAACCTTGACCATAACTGTTACCGGAGCCATCGAAGCACCGAAAAAGTGGAGCATAGATACCACTAAACTCGTAGTTATTCCATCTTACTTCTTGATGGATGCTCGAAGAAGCCTGGGACCCCTACCTAGTAGAAGAAAACCTTAACTTCCACCTTCCCTCTCGAACATGGACGAAAAGACCCCTGCAGATATGTCTACGACAACGAAAGACGGCGATACTGACACCGCACTAGCAAGCAGTCAGGGACCCGTGGTGAAGGAAGATCTGACAGTGTATCCCCATGGCTGGAAACTCTATACAATTCTTATCTGCCTCTATTTCTCTGTATTTCTCGTTGCTCTTGTGCGAATCTCCAATCCTATCATCTGATAAGATCTAATAACACCGACAGGACAGGACTATCATCGCAACCGCGATCCCCAAGATCACAGATGAATTCCACTCAATCGACGACATTGGTTGGTACGCCAGCGCGTTCCTGTTGACCGGATGCGCGTTTATGCTCTTCTACGGCAAGATCTACACCCTCTACTCCATCAAATGGATATTCTTGACTAGCATCACCATCTTTGAGATCGGCTCTGCGATCTGTGGAGCAGCGCCAAGCTCTACTGCACTAATCGTGGGCCGTGCTATTGCCGGATTAGGCTCTGCTGGTATATTCTCCGGAGCCGTAATCATTGGCGTACACACGGTCCCCTTGGCCAAACGGCCAATATTCCAGGGACTGTTCGGAGCTGTTTTTGGGGTTGCGTCTGTTGCTGGACCGTTGCTTGGAGGAGCTTTTACTGACAAAGTTTCTTGGAGATGGTGTAAATTTATTCTCATCGTTCTTGCAGCGAGCGTGTTTGACTGACGACGCCGATAGGCTTCTATATCAACCTCCCAATTGGTGCCGCCACAATTGTCGCTCTCATCTTCATGCTTGAAATAAAATCGCCAGCTCGCGCCAAGAATATGACGTACCGCGAGCAGATCAACCAGCTGGATCCACTCGGGACGTTTTTCTTCCTTCCAGGGACCGTCTGCCTGCTGCTGGCACTGAAATGGGGCGGAGCCGACTATGCCTGGAGTGGCGGAAGAGTAGTCGCGTGTCTTGTTCTTGCAGGAATCCTGATCATCGCCTTCATATTAGTCCAGATCTGGAAAGACGAGACAGCCACTGTGCCTCCCCGAATTCTCAAGCAAAGGAGCGTAGCATCGGGTTTCTACTACGCAACATGCGCTGGCGGCTCGATGCTCGTGATGGTATACTACATCCCAATCTGGTTCCAAAGCGTCAAGGGCGTGTCGGCCGTCGAGTCCGGTATCCGCACCATCGCGCTGGTGCTCTCGATAGTCGTGAGCAGCATTTCCGCCGGCGGGATTACCTACAAGACCGGCTACTACACGCCGTGCATGATCCTGTCGTCCGTCGTCATCTCCGTCGGCGCGGGCTTGATCACGACTTTCAAAGTCGACAGCGGAAGGGGCGTTTGGATCGGCTACCAGGTCGTGTACGGCTTCGGGGTGGGCCTTGGCATGCAGCAGCCCAACATGGCCGTGCAGACCGTCCTATCGCGGAAGGACGTGCCGATCGGCTCCTCGCTGGTTTTCTTCGGGCAGTCGCTCGGCGGCGCTGTCTTCGTCTCCGTCGCGCAGAACATCTTTACGAACAAGCTGAAGGATTATCTGATGCATATTCAGGGCATCCATGTTGGCGTGGTTATGGAGGCTGGAGCGACGAATATCAGGCATGTCGTGCCGCCGGAGCTGCTGCGGCCGGTCTTGATAGCGTTTAACCATGCGTTGACGAAGGCCTTTTACGTAGGCTTAGCCATGGCGTGTATTGGGGCTGTTGGAGCGCTGACGATGGAGTGGAAGAGCATTAAGCATGGGGACGGACAGGGTGAAAAGAAGCAGCCGCTTGCGCTGGAAAAGGAGACTGCGGCAGTTTGAAGAGGAGGCTCTGGTAGTTTCCCGAAGTTTTCGTATAACGCATTAAGGAACACAGGTCGGAGACTGCGCGATGGTAATTATAGAGAGTATATAGACTTTAATACGACTCTTCTCTTTTGATATACTTATTTTCATTGGAAACTACTGTCTATTCTTTAATGACTAAAACGGACAGGGTTTGGTAGTGAGACATGAAACAGGTGAGCCATAAAATTCGCCTTGCTGTACTCTGTGCTTGGCGTTTGAAATTGTGTGGTGGTTCAACTTCAGTTACCGAGGGAAATTGTCTCCTGCAAATATATCAATATTTATTTTAAGTTACATCTATGTTCAAAACTCCCTCGTATCGGGCGGTGCATGCAGGAATCATGTTCTGGTTTGGTGGGAAATATATTCGCCCTGTGTCGAAGCTACCTGCCTACAATACATGGCGGATGTGGCTGAAACGGTTTGGGCAACAGTTCAACAGAATTCCAGTCATCTAAAGCCTCCGTCAAGATATATTCGTCCTAAGGTCCTTCATCCAATCTGAATCGATATTAAGTAAAGGATAGGGGACACCATATTAGCTTTCTCTAGTTTGTGGAATTACCCCTGACTCTGGGCAGAAAAGCAATAGCGAGGCTGTGTTTCGAGGCGGAATCTGCCTCCCCCTTATATCCACTCGCCTTCCTTATCATTTACTACATTACGGTCCCTGGGTAATGGTCAGCTGAGTTACTGTTAATAGGGGGAAAGAGAGAGAGTTGATCAATACATCCCAGACGGTTTCTATTAGAGGTGACTTGCGTATACCCATATACCTTCAGGCGTACTTGTGCGTTTCTATACATTGGGCCTGCTCTCCGTAATTGAAAAAATTCCACCGCTTTACCACCGGAAATAAGTGCCAATTGATTTTAAGTTGTGGGAGTGTTTGTAAGTACGAATTTCTTAGAGATGACTAGGTTTAGTACGCGCATTTCTCCCCACTACCATATCTCCCCCAGGCAAGTCCTTAGCCTACTAAGCCCTTCACGGCCTCTAACAACTAGCTCCAGATCCAAATATCTAACCCAACTCGCACTCAAACCCCTCCCACCCCAACGGCCTCTCCCATGCCCTCCTCAGACCCAGACACGTCTTCCAACCCGCCGTCCGCACCGCTCGACATCTTAGAGCAAATCAAAGCGCAAGTCGCGCTGCAAAAGCTCACGCCCTACACGGGTGGCCTAACGCGCGACGACATCAGCGAACTCGTGCTCTTCCACTGGCGCTTCGCAAACTACCTCAACCAGCGCAGCCGCGTGCGCAGCCGGCCCCGCAAACCGCGCCTGGCGCGCCTGGTGTGGGACCAGTTCCGGCAGCTCAACGAGGACGTCAACGACGAAGTGTTCCGGCGCGCCTACGACGGCTTTGAAGGTGGGCCGCGGGGTGGTGCCGCGGGAGCTGGGGTCGCGAGGCCGGACTTCTTGGCTCCAAGGGTGGATCTGTCGGTGCAGCGGAATGGGGCGAGGAGGCGCGTGGCGCTGTTGGCGGAGGAGCGGTTTGGTGATTTGGTAGAGGATATTGCGGGGGAGTTGCCGTATCGGATTCCGGGGGTGGAGGGGGTGCTGGAGGTTTTGAGGGGGAAGGGGGAGGTGACGGCGGTCTCTGGCGGGTAGGGAGGAGTTGGCTGGGCTGTGGTAGTGATGGTTGAATGATCGGATTCCAACTTAGGAGAGATTGTTATGTCAGTCCGTCAAACTTGTTGTGGCGGTGAAGTAAATTTAGGTATTGGAGCGGTCTCGGTGCATATTGGAGTGGTATGGCGTCGTCAAATAACTACTTCTTGCTTGTAGATATCTCCAATTAATAGTATTAACGGCTCAGATGATGCATTTTTACCTCTTGTGTTGCTTGGATAATTTTCTTGTGTAGAAACATACTTAGTACACTATATCTCGAATTCTCATACCTGCTGGTTTGTATCTCTAAGAACCTGTTGATAATGAGTGGACTTAGAACTCTTGTTGCTCTGTAAGCCTGGTGTTTTTATGGTGCTAAATGTGACCAGAAAGGTTTAGCGCCAAATACAGGTCGTTCTTGGCACCAATTCGCGACCCTCATTCGACGCACACAACGCCCTGCTTGAGCCCAAAGACTGACATCTTACTCAGAAGTCGTTCAAATCTTGCTAGAACACTTCTCACTGGGTCTCTTGGCCATCTTTAAACCAACAACCCAAAGTAATAAGAAGCATCCCTTATCAAAAGATTATGTCATAACCTAGAAGATAATTTCGTCCAAGCATAATATACATGGCCCGCAGACAGGACCACTAGCGCTCACGGCTTTAGTTAGGGGCGCGCAATGAGTATTTTTCGGAAGAGCTATGCTCTGTAAATATTTCGAAGTACTTAAATTGAGAGCCATAAACACGTACATGTCTATTTCGTATTCATCTTAATTACATTATAGGTGGAATTCACACAGGATCCTCTCATCCTTTCCCACAGGTCTACCACCACCTACCTCCGTAATCTCGATTCCCTCCCTCCCAACTTTCCTCCTCATATATAATGTCGCACTCTCCGCCTTTCTTCCCATAACACCCCCTACACTCCCCTCTAGGGCTCCAATCCTCCCATTCCCATTCGCAGGCGCCAGCATACCTGCCAACTCCGTTCACTCTCCACTCCGGATCCTACTCCAGAGTGTCAAGCACAACCACCAGCACTGCCACTGTCGCCCACTCCCACGGCAATCTCGGGCCAGACCCATACAGCTGCCAACGCACCGGATACGACATCGTCAGCGTCGCATTACTCGCGCTGGTGCCCCACGCGCCGATGCTCAGCAAATGCTGTGCCATGACGCTGACAACCGGTGCCAGCGCCGCGGTCGTAGAAGTGAAGTTTGGCTGCGTCGCGCCCAGATACTCAGCGGCGAGCACGAGATGCTACACTAGGCCGCGCTGCGGGAACAGCCCGTTCATGTAGGGCAAGATGCTCTAGATCCGCAGGGCAAGATTCGCGACGATGGCGGCGTCGGCGGCGGAGGGTGCGAACAGCATCGGGGTATTGTGCTTCCCGTAGCCGTCTAGCGAGGCGTCCATGCCGGCGAGCGCGACGTCTCATGGCGACGAGGAAGAGGCCTTGGCGGAAGGTCAAGGTGCAGGTTGCGCCAGTGGAGTTTTGGGGCGGCACGCCGCCGATGTCGAGGGTTAGGGTGGCGGGCATGCTGGTGGTTGGCGGTGGGGTCGGGTTGCCGACGGTGTAGTTCTGCTGCGTCGAGTTGGGGGTGCAGGTTGTGGTCAAGAACGCCATCGTTATGTATATTCGGCCTGTCCGGCCGATGGGCTTGCGGGCGAACGAGGGACCCGTTGCTCTGAGAGGTCGTTGAACATTGAATACACCCAGGCGAACTGGAGGGATGTCGTGTGCGCAGTTGAGCCGTTGATGGTTGTGTCGAGGCTGGTGATGAAGTCTGCCTCGCGGCGCTCATGATTCCAGTCCACGGCATGCTGAGTGTAAGCTAAGGATATACCAGAAAGACCACTCAGGACTGAGGCGCTGGCAAGAGCAACGGCCATCTCCCAAGGTGGATCGCCGTCGTCGAAAGAAGCTGCTAGTCCTTGGTAGTCCAACCAGTCGATACTTTCGAGCGTTACCTGCGGCGTGTAGATGGTCATAATCTCCCTCATATCCTTCGTTGTACGCCACGGGCCAGCATTTGGGTACCATCGCTCTTTTGGAATCCCTAGGGTATTGACACCCACTCCGAGAAGCAATACGCAAACGGAGGTAGCGAGGGAGGCGAGGAAGCGGAAGAGACCAACCCAACCAGTGCCTGGCCATCCAAATAGCGTGCATCTTTTGAAATAGCTTGCAGTGGCGACCCACGGCTTGACAAGCTCGTCTTTCATGCCCAGGTCTATCAAGTGGATACCTGCAAAGGTGAGGAAGCAGTCATCCAGTATGTGATGCACAAGAATGCCATCTTTAAGGCTGTACTAGACCATTATGTCCAGCAGCTTGTTGAAGAAGTCTAGAAGTGCCAATTGCGTGTCCATGTCGATACGAGTAAGTTAAGTGTGCCATGACCAAATGTCTCAGACGTAGCTCCGAAGGCAAAGATGGCGATGATTAAAGCACACGCAAGGATCCTGATTCCTTGCACCCAGGGCCATTCCTTCGACCCAACTTTTAGCTGGAATTCCTTCAGTTTCTTTGCTTTTGTCCATGGATTCAGCCTTCTGTACCATGGCCGGCGGTGCAGATTCGTTGTAACGTTCGAAGCAGACTTCGGTTAGCCAGGGGGGTGGTGGTTCTACGCGGCTGGCAGAGACGCTGCAACAACGGGAGCGGGAACAGCGGGAACGGGCGAAATTACAGGGACATTAGAACTAGTGCTCTTGGATGAAGATGCTGAAGTCCCCAGATCTTGCAGTGGCACGTAATTCGACATGCTGGCGCGAGGCTAGATATACCACGAAGCGGACCACAAGCTCCGCGACGTGTGGTTGCTTCATGTCATCTTGCTGCAGAGGAGAAGGAAACCACCCAAGGGGAATCACAGCTTTAAGAAATTTTTCGCAGAAAGGAAAGGAGTACTGGCCAACCTAACTTCTGGACAAAGCTGGAGGCCACAACTTTTGTCTCTCTGAACACGCGAGGCTGCAGGGCTAAAGCTGCAAGGCTAAAGCTGCAAGGCTGAGGCGATGGCGAGGGTTTCTTTGGTTAGCGACGCGGCGGAAGTGCCTAATAAGGCTACCAGGCAGGATGATTTAACTACTTCTTTCGTTCAGATCATGTACTTTGCAGATTAAAGCAGATCTCTATGACTTTGCCCTCGACTTTAGATTATACCTAGTAATTATGTGCATTCCTTGTATTATCAGAAAGTGAAAGCAGAAAAAGTTTCGAACGGCCAGGAAAAACCCGCTAGGCATTTAAGGAAAAGTGCGGCAGAAGCTATTAAGCAGCATCGCTATTTTCGAAAGTAATTTCCAATCCGGTTCCACATCTTCCTCCGAAATCCTGGCATTTTGGTACCCCCTAGGTCGCCTGGGGTCGTTTCGTTCTCGCTAGTAACAGCCTCCGCTTTGAAAGCAACTTCTTCGTCGGCGGGAACTTGTGGTTGAATGCGTACAAGTCGCCTTGCGCACTCATGGATTTTCTGTTTTTCGTCTGGATCTTCTAGGTAAGTCTTTGTATACGTCTCTAAGTCCCCAAGTCTTTTGTATTCTGCCAAGCCAATTTCGTCTTCGCCAGTGCTCGGGTTGAAGCGATAGAAGGGCTTGTTCTTCGTGATCATTCCTTCTTCGAATTCGTCGTTAACCCTCTCCACTTCGGTCAAGTTTTTCATTATGCTTTTTCCTTTCCCTATGATGGGGAGAAAAGTCTTCTTTGGCCGCCTTGTTTGACATCCTGTGCCCAAGCTGACGATGCACGCAGTTTGGTTGTCTGGGAAAAGCCGCTCCCCTTCATCCCATACCCTTTGGATTGGATTGTTATGCGCAAGCCCACCGTCCCAGAACCTTGTTTCACCGATCTTTGCTGTGGGGAAGTAGAATGGAGCCGCTGATGTTGCCCGCGCCGCCTGCCAAATTTTGCAATCATTGAATCCAGCATCATTCTCACCAGGCGCGGTATAGCTTCGGAGCAGTACCGCCGATCGATCCTCCCTCTTCAGCGCTACGACAAAACTAGTATATAGTCAGTCATAAATGAACCCAAAGCAATTAGAAGATCCGTACGTCTTGCATGTGCCTTCTTGAATCTCTGGAAGTTCTGATTTAAGAGTGGCTTCCGAGACATTATCGCCTAGCCTATCCTTCTCGTCGTAGGGAAGGCGCTCATTTACTATACGTCTGACTCCCCGCTTTAACCTTCTACCTTTGAACCACGGCTTGCCCACGGCCGCCTTTGCGATATTTCCTCCAATGAAGCGGGCGCGGCTTTGGCGGAATATCTCAGGGGAGAGGCGTTTGTACTCAACGATGGCACTCTGGATATCCATCCGCTTGGCTTTGTCAGCGACTGTGTTACGCTTCTACAGCATGACTTACTAGTCGAAATAGCATTATGCATATCAATCTGCATAGATTTTAGCATTATAACTGCATTGATGGCATGACAGACATACCCTCCCGTGCTTGTACCACCGGCCAAGTCAAAATAGTCAGCTGGAATTCGAACACGATGTCTCGAACCTGGGTCTTGTTCAATTTCTATCCTCTCTATCTCCCGCATGATCCTTTCGAGAATGAGAAGGCTGCAAAGTCCGCGGACTCCACCTCCATCTGCAAAAAACCGTTAGATAAGCGTAGATCAATCAGTTAAGAAGACTTACCAAGGCTGAGTAGCCGAACTGCATCTTTCGTATTATCCAGACTCGGGTGAGATGGTTTAGTTCTCGGCTCTGCTTCTTTCCATGCTTCGAGTTTGTCCTTGATTTGCGTAAAGACGCCATCTCTATCAGAAATGCACCTATGCCACATTCTAGAGCGTTCATGGACAGGATGGTTATCCCCAGGCTCCCTTCGGGATAAGAGAGTTCCATTTGCCTTGTCGAGTCGCTACCAGCCGTCAGTAAGACTCATTTCGCATAGATTGACTGATCGCATACAAGGATTGAGACTCTAATTTGGTTAGTAATACAAAGTGTAGGAGGCATTGAAGGTAGCTTCCGTAGAAATTTCTCATTTATTGACTCAGTGTCCTCAAGGAGGGCTTGCGGGTTGAATTGCAGTCTCTTCCGCACGCATTTCGGATAGAAGCGGGTGCCTCGAGCGAATCGACGCAACATCTTTTGATGGGCTAGATGTGGAGTTTCGATAAATACAATGCCGGTACAGCATGACCAGAATGAGCAAGTCTCGGGCTTTTGAGAGTTGAGACAGTCAAGTAGAACCTACTTAACTTAGCATAGCTGAAACGATAGAATTTATAGGAGTACTCACTTTCTTGACGAGAACCCCGCCAAAGCCTACAGCAATGAATATAATTCTTGGGTGGGTGCTGGACAAGCCTTTGACACCAGCAGCCTGACAGTGTTAGCTTCGATTTTAAAGAGCAATGCCGGAAAATAAGCATGGGTTACTGTGTCCATCCGTCTCTGGGCCGCGTATGAGTTGATTAGGATTGTCGCCGCGGTAGATATTGGACCTTCGTCGCTATAGTCGCCGTGGTATCCGTAGCTCCAGACTCGGCAATTATGGAGCTGGTTTCCAACGAATTCAGGCCAAAAATGATCTTTCTTTGAATCTTGCCATGCCGTGTATGGATTCTGGTTGGCTTCCGGCACAAATATGATACTGTCTGCAATCAGTTCGGTCTCCTTTTCACTACATGACGGAGAGTACACACTCCACAGCCACTTCTTTCGGCTCAGCATCTGTCCTAGCCCCAACACGATATAGTGCAGGTCTGAAATTTCCTATCTTGGTTTTTCTGATATCTTCAACATAGTGAACAACGCTAGTTGCCTTTCTAGAGGGCGAGCCTTCCGCGTCAGTGTCTGAGGGCGGAGCTGGGTATTGAGGTATGTTGCTATTCGATCCTCTAGCACTAGTTGATGCTGACGAGTGTGGAATATTTGAATGAGCAGTTAGATGATGAAAATCAGAGCCAGACTGCGATCGGTGAATAGCCGGGCTATTATTCTTTTCCTCTTCGGTCATCCTGTTCAAGAATCTTCCGTCAAAGTTTGAGAAGTACGTCAAAAAGGGAACGATGCCCTTGCAGTTTAAATAAGATTTGCGGAAACGTCAGCAGGAGAAATTACGTTAGTGGCGATGCTACATCAAGAAAAGAGAGAATGGGGGAGGCTGAAAGCCATGTTTACCTGACCTGAGGCTACTTCGGCATGGGAGTTTGCCCTTTTTCCTTGAACTCCTAATTTTGTTGATTCTGGCAGGCTGCAGATTAATCCGCTCCCCACAATTGGCCAGCGACTTTATGAGACGGCTTCGCGAACCGGAGAACGCGTCAGACCTCGCCTCGGAGCCAACGCCTCAGCCTTGCCAATACCTCAGCTGAAAGGGCCAAACCCATAGAAACTAGCCGAATATCCGCAGATCCGGATTCAGAGCATCTGAACTGTTTCTGTGATTCGCCATTGCTATTGTTGGTTGCGGGCGGTGTTGGACACTGCCGAGAGCTGAGGGAGCCTTGCAGGTGTGTAGCACCAATGAAAACGCCGAGGGGGTGCGAGAACTGCTGTGGCCGACTATGAATGACCACAAGTTTCAGCTTAAGCCTCATCCTTAACCTTTCGTTCTAGTGTGGAAAGAATAGAACAAAAATACCTAACAAACGTGCAGGCCCGAGATCCGCAAGGTCACTCGTGATGGGCTTGAAAGTCTATCGTATGCGTTTAAATCATCGTAGCTAGATATTTTTTCGAATACGAAGCCTTTGAAGATGGCTAAGTGTAAAGGTAATGGTAGACAGACTGCGGAAATGTGAATTGTTAGTGAGATGCGACCGCCTCGTCGCCACTAGTACTGCGCCACCTGCTGCCTACCACCTAGGCAACAGGAAGAATCTTCGAGATGGCTTATCGCTTCTTGTAATTTACTAATACTGTCAGTTGAGGTAATGATAGGATTTGACCTGGGAACTTTGTCCGTAGATCCGAATAGCCGGTAGACGTAATGGTGTTATTTAAGTACCGCATATAGTAGAATTAACCTAGCCATGCCAGTGACTCATTCATAACTACTTTCAAAAGATGATCTCTATAGACCGGGCACATCCTTTGTTGGAGGTCCTCCGAATTTGAAATAGCCTGGCTGTAGCTCCTGGAAAACTCTCTCAGGGTCATACTTAGCAGCCACTTTCACTAGACGGCCATAATTTTCTTCCCCATAACTGCGAAGCACATCCTGATACTGACTTGCATAATTCATATAGATGTACTCATTATACACGCCCCACTCTTTGGCCTTCGCGACTACTTTCTCCATCACTCTTGCGGTGGTGCCAATGATTGCCTCATCATCCTCCTCGTTCATCCACATAGTGGCGAAGATGAGGTTCATATAAGGGCCTTCCTCAACAGTGACCGGTAAGGGATTACCGCCGTTCTTGGTCATGTGGGATAATGCGGTCTTCGTCATGACTTGTAGTACCGGCGCAGGTAAATATCCTAGAGTATCTTTGACTGGTTCAATCTCCTCAAGAAACGTTTCTACCATGAAGTTGGCCAATTTTGCATCCAGTTTGAAGGTATGGGTCCAATACATCTCCCGCATATGTTTCGGAGCGGTGGCATTGATCTCGACAGTTACGTCCGAGAGACTTCGGACTTTAGTGGAATCGGCGAGAGAGGGAATTGCCTTGAACTCATCAAAGATAGGTGGGTCGACGATAGGTTGGTGATACACTAGACTTGTGCTGACCAAGAAATCTCCTTGATAATGAACAAAGGCGACCCAGGTTGCCGCAAGGTCGTCTGGGTTGTTTCCAAAATTGACGAAGGCGTTGATGAGAGCTTGGCTGTGGTTTTTTAGGTCATATGTCCGACTGCCGGCCCATAAGTCTCCTTGCGGATATGTCTCCATGTCAAAACGTGTCACGATACCGAAATTATTACCACCGCCTCGGAGTGCCCAGTAAAGATCCGGATAGGAAGTATAATTGACATTGAGAATCTCACCACTAGCGATGACAACCTGATAGGCCTTTAGGGGACAGGTCAAGGAAACCATTAGGCTGCATTACATACCTCGTAGTTGACGACATTATCACAACCCCAACCATACGCGCCGGAGAAAAACGATATACCACCTGCCTCAGAGTTAGCCAGTAAGACTAGTATAAACACGGCAGTGATCTCACCTCCAAGGGTTAGTCCTCCGACGCCAATATCCGCAACGCGCCCACCAACTACAGTTAAGCCTAACTTCTCCAAAGCAGAGTAAACATTGTGCCAAATATTTCCTGGGCCTATTTTCGCTATTTTCTGGTCTGGCGTGAGCTCAATGGCATTCATTGAAGACAAGTCGATCGTGATACCACCATCAAGATTAGAGGCGCCAGCAAAAGCAGCGTGGCCCCCGCTCTTTACTGCGAACGGGCACTTCGACCAACGTGATAAGAGTACAACCGCAGATATATCAGAAGATGTCTTGGGCTGGAAAATGCAAGAAGGTTTCGCCGCGCTTTGCTGCTGCGACCAGAACTGATTGGTCCAAAGCTCATGTTCTGGCGAACCTTGATGGGTGATTTGGCCTTCGAATACGGAAGAGAGCTTTGAACACTGTAAAAAGGTCAGAAGTAATTAATATAGTAAGATATATTGGAGACTCACTGCTGAGGTGCAGGTGTTGTTATTGCTAACCAATTGCTGCTGATCATCTAGGTAGCCCTCGAAATTGATACCTCGTTCCACAAGAGCTTGTTGGGGGTCAAATCCGGTGGGTTCGGTGTATTCGGCCCTAATACAGCCGCTTAGGCTAAGTAGTGCCGTAGCACCCAAGCTTAATTGACACCACATGATTAGAATTGGTGATAAAACAGAGCTGCAAAAAGTAGCCGAAGGCAAGGTGAATGCATCTTCAAGTAGCATAGAAAATGGCCCCCGAGATACGTGTTACCTTGGCGTTTTACGGTGAGCATGCAGGAGACGTTGCTGACGCTAACTTCTTCTAACTACTGAGACAAGCTTGCGATTGGCGATCCTGTAGTTACAGTGGTATTGACCGCTCGGCTGAGCGCCCGCCCGCTGAGTCGCTGAGCCGCACGTGACCGTGTAACCCCAACCAAGATTCGAAGATCTTACCACCCCCGCTGATTGAGCCGCTACCATTGGCCCATTGGGCCAGCCGTGCGCCCATGTATTTACCCTATACGGCAAGATTACTCATCTGCTCGCTAAGCGGCCGGTACAAGGGGGTAACACAAACGGGTCAGACGGCCCTCCCTGCGTGTGCTAGCAGAATAATATAGCCCAACCATTTTGCAAAGGTTCGCTTATTTTGATAACATACTAGCAGGGAGGGCCGTCTGACCCGTTCATGTTACAGTAAAATCTCTTTAGTACGATACCGTTTGTTCGGCCGAGCGTATCGTAATACCAATGGTATTGTTATATCAAGAGTCACGTGTTGGGTGAATAAGTAGGAAAAAAGGAGCTTAATACCCAAAAAGGCTTAGGATGTCTACCTCGCGGGCTAAATAGGGCCCTCTCCTATACAAATTCTCTACCGGTTATACCGATATTGGTGGTAGTTGCTTAACGATATTGCCAAAAGTCAGATTATCGTAATATTACACCAAAAAAGGCTTGATTAAGGGGTGTAGATCGTAATGTAGAGGTTATCGTTATATACCCCATATCGTATTAAGGAGATTTTACTGTACCCCCTTGTGAAGTGCCAAGACATTAGTCTGTGCATACGGAGGTACAGCGGTTAAGTTTTGTAATAGCAGGGGCATGCCTCACTTAACCTAATCGGGTAGTAGGCCTCACAACATCAAAAACACGACTTCAAAACCACTTCTGTAGAGTATTCTATCTAATACTTTGTAAATAGCCCAAAAGGACCGTGCAGATTAACGTTAGAAGGAAGATCTAATAAGCTATAGTTGCTCCAATCGTTAATATAGAGATGCTTAAATGTGGGTAGAGGCTATGGCTTAGGGGGAGGCTTTTTGGCGGTCTTATTTGGGGGTATATTGTATTGAGTCTTTGGAACAAGGTCTGCATCAATTCTAGCACGATTAGAAGGCATAGTGGTGGTGTAATTGATGATTGGATTCTATGTAGATACACGCGTTGTTTTGATCCTGATGTTCGTGCACGGACCTACCTTAATTCGGTCCTGACGGTTAAGGGATAGAAGAGACACGCTTACCTGAAGAGCTTTGCTTATACAACCAGCTGAATGTATAGCGGGCACCTTAATTACAATGTTATATAGATTAGAAAACGAATGATAATAAGACGACGTTATCTACGAACCCGCCAATTGCCGAAGTGAAGTGCAATGGTTCAAACAGGCCTGGGTAGTTGGATGATCCAGTCCAAGTGTTTTCTGATAAACAGCATATACCTTCTAATAGAGCGGTAGGGCGTCTTTATAGCGCTTCTACTGGTGTAGTAAGTACGCAAGGCAATAGATGCTCGTCAGCGTGTCGGGGTGCTCTTTCCCCAGCCCCTTCTCATATCCCTCCAGCGCTCGCCGGTTCATCTCCTCTGCCGCTTCGTGCTTTCCTGAGTTGTCCGAAGACCCTTGCGGATCATCTCCTCCTCGAGCCGGCGGACATTGCTGGCGACGCCGGGGTTCGCGGCCCAGGTGGACAGCATAGCGTGGCTTTTCAGGATGGCAGCAGGTGTGCCCGGATTTTGGACGGGTTCGAGGGCGGGAGCGCGGTAAATAGTAACCAACAGCATCGTGGCGCACCACATGCTATCGACAGAAGATAATGTCAGTCTAGGGGTCAGGAGGAGCAGGACCGAAGAGGGCCATATATGACGGAGTGAGAACGTTGTGGGACGAGGGGTCAGAAAAAAAGAGTACTTGCCCAACTAGATTTGCAAGCAGCAGGGGGTGTCGCTCTTGCAGTAGGCTTTCCGACGAAAGAATATGAGCGATACTATAATGAATGACCTCGCTTGAGAACGCTAAGAGATCAGCGTGCTGCTTTCCATCATCCGGTCCCTTAGTGACTATGTGAACGACAGCGGGCCAACCGATAACCCAATGCAGAGCAAAGTATTGCGAGCGCAGAAAAGCCTTTTGGGGGTCTAATATCATAGCCGTGTCCTTTGGGAATTTAATGTTGGGCGGCAGGCTGTCGTACCACGTTGAAATCTGCTCTCGTAGCACTTCTATAACCTTAGGCTCATACACAACATGCGGCGCCTTCCAAACGTTTTCAAGAGCATATGTGTAGAGGCGCCGCATAGAGATCGCGGCGAGGAACCATAACATGCTTGGCTCATTGTAATAGCCGGACGGAAGGGGGACAACCTCGTGAACTTGAAGCAGCGGCGTCGTTCCGTAATCGACGTAATTTTTCAGCTCGTACTCAATAATGAAGCAAGCCCAATAAGCGCGGTGGCAGCACTCGCGCAGTTGAGCATCGGAGTTGAGATGATTCCGAAACGCGAAAAGGGTGAGGACGGACTTTGACGCTAGGGAGATGGCGTGGGAGGCTTGGAGTGGGCGGAGGCAGAGAAGTAGATAGAGTCTGGGAAGTATTAGCATTTGTCGCAGAGGAGCAGCAGGCTAGATGACAGGTCGCAGCATACGATATCAGGACGTGGCATTGTGTCTCAAGAAGTGAGTAGCCAAGTGTTGCGTCCCTATTCAGGGTCCTGGAGGCAGCCAGAAAATAGTTAAGGCCGGGGAACTCGTGCGGGTCGTCACTTGTAAGGTCATCTGCCTTTGACAAATCTCCGAGACTGAGCATTAAAAGGATTAGACACGTCTCGGGATCAGACTGATCAAATAGGTCAGTACATGACTTCGCTACAAGTTTGGAAAACGATTCCTGGTCGAATATGGGGAACCATGCAAGCACGTTCCTGGCGAATGCTTGTAGCAGCCTCGCGCATAACCGAGGAGAGAGATCTAAATTGCCCGGATTACCAGCTTGATAGAGACGCTTGCCCTGCGCGATCTCACACACAAGGAAAGCTTCACTCTCATCAAACTGAAGCGGTTCAAGGAGGGGAGAAATCTCATGTCCCACCAGTCGAGCGAAGACCTCAAGGCCCAGCCCTATGCGATTATACCCGAGAAGACCGGTTGGCGCCGGCCCAGACGGGGGAGTCGGTGGGATTGTTTCAGGATGTTGCGGCGTGGGTGCAGGCGTGGGGGAAGTCACGTGTTTGAAGGACGCAGCTGCAGGGTTGGAATTGAGACTCTGGTCCAGCTTAGCCTCAAGTCGATCTAGTCGGGCATCCAGTTTATTCAGAAAAAGTCCGGCCGCGTCTTGCTCTGGCCTAGGCGTGGTTAGCCCCGTGCAGGGTAACGGCACTGTAGAACAAACATATGAAGCATCACGATCGTGGCGGCCAAAGCCAAATGAACGGCAGTGAACCTCAGCCGACAGAGAGAACGACTGGTTTACAGAGCGTGATACTCACCTACAATTGCGAGCAGTGGCATAAGAGCACGCTACGCCAAGCTTGGTGCAGGACCCACAGCCCGGCTTTCCGGCGTCGCACCGAACCTTTCGCACGCGGCAGACTTCGCAGGCCACGGAAGTGCGTTTGCGAGGATAGTCGTAGGGGTCAGAGATGTACCTAACAGGGCTCTTCCGATCAGGCGGGTATCCGTTAAGTTCTGGCCGCTTGGCGGCTGGCGATAAGGACTTGTTGTCTTGCATCACGCCGGCTGGTTGGGCTTGCATGGCAAATGGTGGTGAGTTGCGAAAACCAAGTGCTCGGTCGGGGTATATGAAGGCTTCCAGGCGCATGCAAGGGTCGAGCGGCCCATCACTAATGTCTCGCAGTCTCAGAACAGTGATGCTGCAAAAGGCAAATCACAGAGGCGCGACGGCGTGGTTTCTTCCAAAGCCACGGGCCGCACATTGCGCGAAGAGTGGTTTATGCGGGGAGGTGCGGAAACGCCGCCACAATGCGTCAGGCTGTGGTGGTCATCTTCCCCCACACTTCCAGTAAATCCTTGCGATAGAACCAGCCAGCATTCATCAACCTGTCCAAGGGCTAGTTTAGATGTAAACAAAACTTAATGAAAGCTATGCGGAGTTTCTGCAAAGCTCTGAAAGCAAACACAGACGGAGAAACCAACTTCGGTGGATTCTCAGCGGGCATTCTCCGCCTGTGGTAGCGTCTTCTCTTGCAGGAGCGCGAGAGTTTATTTGTATGCGCATGGCTGGTTCGGAAGTGTTTGCTACAGTCCCGGTCGAATCAAGACAAGCCTTCCATGCAAAGCCCCTCGGCTGCCCCGTGCTTCCCCACAAATCGGCATGCGATGCCCTGTTTCGGCAAGTGTCCACCCAGGAGAATTGTAGGCCGTCATTAGCAGCTTGCTTTCCAGAGAAACGGATCTTCGTATCCCTTAACCCGTTGCTTCTGGCACTACGTTATCGATAGGGATCCAGCCAATAAGAGGCTCTCGTTCGAGCCTTTGTGTGAGAACTGTACATCTCATGCAGGTGTTCATGCACGAGCCGGCTTGGTGTTGCGCCTCAACGGGTTAAGGGATAGCCAGTTTTGCTCTTGCCTGTACCCGCCACCAGATCTTTACAAGTAAGCTCTTCGTCATCCGCTCCCTAGGTATGCGAAAGAACACCATAACTTCATATATGGATAGAGGTCAGCCAGGTTCTTGGAATGAGCTTGACATGCTCGAAGTTGGCAATGTATGAGTCCTCGATATTCGTCTCCGGACTGACAATAGTTTGGCTAATTTATCCGTGCAGGGCGGCATGACGAATACCGAGCATACGGTTTGGATTTTATATAGCTTTATGCGGGGTATAACGGCCTTTTTGAGCAAGAATTGATGATTGGGGTTTAGAATGATCAAACCGGAACATAGAGGTTGAAAGAAAGGTATTTATTGCAAGGATATGAACAGCCCCTGAGCCCTTTATCCCGTTCTTTAATTTCTAGAGTCTACCTAGTGCCTTTTGTGCTCTCCAATCTGATTTTGTGTATGGAGAGAGGAAGGTTGGTCTCTCGATTATGCCCCTATGTGGAAAGTTCTAAGACCACGAGATGCTGAACATTTTGATTAGCATTGCATATATTATTCAAAGGTGGAACCTACGCTAGCATAATTCCTGCCCCCACACACATCGCCGAAAACTGCGTTAGAGTTTTCTTCAACTCTTTCCCTCTCTCTGGGCCTGTCTCCAGCAGTTCCGGTATCACGGCCACGGTACCAACATACAAAAATGTCCCTGCAGTGAATGGCAGCAGCATATCACCCCACTGGAGACTAGTGCCGAAGAGTCCAGGACCTTGCACAGTGTTGGAATTGCTTGATCCTCCGAACTCTTGGACTGCGATACCGATCAGTGTGCCGAGAAGGGCACCGATAGCCGTGATGAATTGAGCGCCCATAGCCGCACGCTTAGAGAACCCGGATTGGATTAGAAGGGCAAAATCGCCAACTTCATGAGGAATCTCGTGGAAGAAAACAGCGACAGTTGTCGTTGCGCCGATCGTGGGACTTGCGTAGAATGAAGAAGACAAGGCCAGTCCATCCGTAATATTATGGGTAAAGTCAGCGATCAGGTTTAGGTAACCACCAAGCTTTACACTAGCATTTATTTCTTTTTCGGGAATTGGAGAAAGAGTTCCATTTTCAGAGGCACCTTTTCTTGAACGGACGGAATCTAAGGATTTATCTAAGCTGTTTTTTAGTAGTGCATTCAATAAAATAGAAGGCCCTTTGCCTCTGGTGGAAGACTTCAGCGCAATAAAGAAATCGCGCTTATACCTTTAATGTTAAGCCCGCTAGCTTTAGCACTCGTAGAAGTAGTCTCCGCAAGCTTAGCCTTTCCGTGGGATTGTCCATGTCCATGTCCATGTCCATGTCCATGATCATGGATATCTTCTCCACCTGTAGCAATCCGTAATCCTTTATCCATTGCCACGAAAGTTACAAATCCGACCATTATAGCCACACCCAAAAGCAAGTTCTTATTAGGCTCAACCATCACAAAGCGCACATGCTCCGGCTCATCCCCTCCTAGGAATATCTCAGGGAGGAGGTGGAAGAGAGTATCTCCAAGCAACCCACCCACTGCAAATGCGACCATTGTACTCAACGAGGAGGGGTCAATTTTTGGGGGGCAAAACATTAGAAGGAAATTGGGCGGGCCGGAGATGTAGAGTGTTGCGAGAAGAGCATTGATGGCTGGGCTACCTGGGAAGAGAATAGCAAATATTCTAGAAGTTAGGCTCGAGGTCGTTGGGCTTGTTGCGAGCTTATGCTTGTTTAAAAGATGGCATTCCTATCGTGAAGTGTAAGCTTGGAGGAGCGGGGTATTTAGCATGCGACATCCTATGGATGGTCAGGGTATCAAGGATACATCAAAGAGTACCTTAACGGAGTTGGTAGAGCACTACTAATAAGCAAAAAGATAATAAATTGTACCTGAAGTTTGTCCTCTATCTCTCCAGACGTAGGCTCCCCTGTTGATGCACAATCTTCCTTCGGGACACTGGCAGCAACCTGATAAAAGAATACAGCAGCAAAAACTGCCCAGAGAAACAACGATCTCCTGGATGCCATTGTTGCGACTATATACGAATATATGAGACGGCACACGCGTAATCCTCAGAGGTTAAAGAAGTCGTTCAATTAAGTCGGCGTAGGGCTGAGGAAGCGAAGATGCCAAGATTTCGTGTTGCAAACTTTCCAAATAACTTAAACTATTTTCCTCCCATAAACGTCTTGATTCTCGAGCGATACCACTAACCATGGGCCGCGAACTTCAGAAGAAGAAGAATCGCTCTTCAATTGCAAAAGTACAGCGTAAGCCTAAGTCGAAGAAGAAGATACTCAACAATCCTATTATCGCCGCAAATTGGTCCGTCTTCAACCCCTCCACCAGCGCATTTCTACCAACACTGAATATTTCAGCTAAACCACTGTGTCACTAAACAGGAATCAAACAGAGACACTGTCTCAGAACTACCGTCGTCTTGGCCTATCCGCGAAGCTCAATCATGCAACTGGCGGCACTGAAAAGACGGCACTCACCTCCACCACTCCCACTTCCGAACCCACCAATACCTCTACCAATACCTCTACCAATATCTCAGACAAATTCCACATACCCTCTGCCGCACCAAAAACCTTTACTCCACTAGACGCGCGTGTTGAAAGAGATCCTATCACTGGCAAAATCCTCCGCGTCCTTGACGTTCCCAACGCTTCAAAGAAACCTAATCCGCTCAATGATCCATTGAACGACCTTGAAGACTCTGATCCAGAAGAATGGACTGGCTTTGCGAATGTACCCGCCGGAACCCCTGCTACAACAGTTGTACAACAGCTAGAAGCGCAGGCATTATCCGGTGTAAGAAAGGCTCCACGGAAGCAGAGTGCGAGGGAGCAAGAATGGATACAGAGGCTTGTTGAGAAGTATGGAGATAATTATGGAGCCATGTTTCGGGATCGAAAGCTAAATCCAATGCAACAAAGTGAAGGAGATATCAAGAGCAGAGTAAAGAGGTGGAAAGAGAATCATGCTGCATAGAATCCGAATATTTACCTGAGGGATTTATGGGATTGGCGTTTTGTTAGGAAATCATAGGCTTTTATCGTCTTTTTTTTAGCGTGATATAACTTAGAGGGAAATGTGGAACGGCATTGCCAAATACATTGAGATGGTTGAAAGTTTCTCGATGTTTCCTGCGCTTAGGCGGCCCGAAAGTACTCTGGAAAGAACCTCGCAGCGTTCTTGCTATATCATTACTATTATCACTAAATGAAAGGCCCAGGAACTTCCTCCAAATGCGTGTTTCCGTGTCTGCAGAGAGGCGAATCCGGCAGTTGGTAGTCGAACTATATTAAAAAGGCTCGGTGAAAGAACTCTCATGAGATAAACTGTGCTGCGTTCTAGTCATGAATTCCACAATCCGCTACCTATAATACTGTCTTCACCTAGGAACAACTATATTTAATCTCCTTTCATGTTTGATATCTTGAACCTTGTTAATTGAATTAAATAAGATCATTATTATTACGTAAAAATGTAGTATATAACTCTATCGACATCACAGTGGCAGTCTATAACTAAGGACTCTGTCCCTGCTTTAACTAGTTCTCTAGCTACTCCTCTTTACGTTCCGCCCCCACCTCCTCAGCTCTCGGTACGCTGCCTTCGCCTCTCCCGTTAAGCCCGCGTTCAATCGCCTTCTCAGGATTTGCTTCCTCGATATTCTGCCTCAGCTTCCCACTCATCTGTTCGAGAGGCGGAACAACCCACTTGCTACTCTCCCACGGTTTGACATCCATGAGATACATGGTATCGATCTCCTCAAGCGTGCGGCCTTGCCCCTCGATGACGAAGAGGTAAATGCCGATTCCAGCCAGCACATTGCAGGCCGCAAAGACGTACCCGTACCTGAAATCGATGTCACCAGTAATGAAGGGCGTGAAGAAAGCAAGCAGGAAGTTCCAGAGCCAGTTCGAGGCGGTCGAAAGCGCCATGCCCTTGGCCCTGTAGCGAGACGGATACAGCTCGCCGCAAATAGCCCAGATCATGGGGCCCCAGGTGGTCGCGAAGCCGAAGATGAAGAAGCACGCGAAGACGATCATGGCGCGCGCCGATTTGGGCGTGTTATTTGGTGTTTCGCGGTCGAGCGAGAAGTGGCCTACGGACGCGAAGATCATGAAGCAGATGAACATCCATGCGGACCCGGCCATCAGCGACTTGCGGCGCCCGTAGTGCTCTACGATGTACAGACCGTAGAAGGTCGTGCCGAAGTTGATGCCATTCAGGATCATCTGCGTTACGAAGCTGTTGTTGATGCCCGTGCCTTCGAAAATCACAGTACCATAGTAGAAGAAATAGTTTGCGCCAGTCAGTTGCTGGAACATTTGCAAACCCATGCCTAGAGCGATGCGGTACGCCATCTTGGGCGCGAAGAACATCGAGTACCATTCTTGCCATGAGCTGCCTTTAGCGGACTCGGCTTCGAGCTTGACGCGGATTTCCTCCAGCTCATAGTGCACGCTATAGTGGTTGTCTGACACACCATAGATATGCGTCATGGTTTGCTTGGCTTTGTCGATTTTGCCTTTGCGATAGTTGTAACGAGGCGTTTCAGGAAAGAACACGATACCTACACCGAGGATGGCAGCGAAGACGAAGGAGAGACCCATAGTGATTTGCCATGAGGCCTTTTTGCCTTTCTGGTGTCTTTCCGCTGCGTAATTAAAGACTGCGGCGAGAAAGATGCCGAATGTGATCATGAGCTGGTATGTGCTAAAAACAAGTTAGTATATAGGCGTAGCATTGGAAATTAGCTAGTAGGTGCGAACCTGATCAGGGCACCACGTATATGGCGAGGAGCAATTTCGGCTTGATACATGGGGACCAGGAGGGAGAGAGCGCCGACACCAAAGCCAGCAACAAATCGTCCCAACATGATCTGGTACCATTTGTGAGTTGCTGAGATCTGGACGATCATGCCTACGGAGAAGATGCAGCACCAGAACATGATGGAGATTTTACGGCCAATCCTGTCTGCAATTGGGGCAGCAATCAAAGCACCAAATAAGGTACCGATTGATAGCTTTAAGGCGTTAGCATATCTAGAGGTACTGAGATTCGCAGAGAGTTACTTACCAGAGCGACAATTAGTCCAGATCGGACATTACTAAAGTAAGCGGTACCATCGGCGTGATGTTGGCCAAAGCGATTGAGGAAGTCTTCCATCCCCAAGAAGCCGGAGATCTGACCAGTATCATAACCAAAGATGAAACCACCCTGAGAATAGTTAGTAAGACGGGGCAGTGGCCGGTCAATACGAGAGAAGTACCATTGAGACGAGGATGCCCATGCTGAAGGACGCCCAGGTCAGACGTGGCAGTGGGCTGTCATCGTACCCTTCATGCTTCTCAGATGAAGATGAAGATGCCCCATTGCCATTGACAGCATTATGACGAGCCTTCCAACTGGATAACGGATTAGATAGCTTCATTCTGAAAGCAGCCGAATATGGTTGATTCAGATTAAGGTGTGTGGGGAAATGTCAGACATTCGTTCTCCGCGTACCATCACTAGCATGATATATGGAGACCCTGGTGGCTATTCGGCAATTGTGGTCTTCCTTCTAGAGGCCCCAAACAGGGCCCTGCAAAACCTCACTGACCACGAGGTCGCACGCGGGCGGGGGCAGCGAATTAGAATAATATTCGCTGTCAAGACATTACCAGCGGAAGAGGGCGGATGAGAACAACCATCCTCGACAGGCGATCACGCGTGTAAAGCAGGATACAGTGTTACATCGCGGTCTTTGGGGGGCGGAAACTTACACTGATCACTGTGAAAGGAAGCTCATAATTTGGCAAATAGGAACAAAAGGAAAGAAAGGAAGCTCGTCTTGGTGAAAATCGAGCAGATAGTGAGCTAGTACGACAAGAATGTATCTTCTCGAGCGCAAACAACGGATGAAGACCATTCCAAACCGCGACACGACGGCATCTCTTTCATTTCAAGTGACAAAATATCAAACATTACAAAATGAAACTTTCGCAAGATCTTGGGTCTCCTGAACACTAGGGCTGACCGTTGCTGTCCCAAGATGTGGGGCAGACCATCTGGCCTACCAATGGTGTTCCGCTCACTTCCGCCACCACGCCGGGTAGGTAATCCGGGTGCCGAATTCCTGGCATATACGTCATTGCTCTGATCCCTGAAAGTCTTAAATGTTCTACCGTGTGGAGAAACAGCCTCAGGAGTATAATGCGGAGACCATTCACAAAGCGATTCAGGAGCTGACGAAGCACCTCGCAGGAAAAATGACGTGCTCGGCCCTTAGGTTTGCATTACACCTAATTGCGAAGTGCTGGCGCTAGCCTTGGAAAGCATGTCAATGGTGTTGCTGTGACCTCCGTGGTTTTAATGAAAGTTCGCCCCTTGGCTAAACCCAAAGAGGGCAATTATATAGGTGCGCCAAGCACGGAATAGTCTCACGTGCTTAAAAACATCAGCACCAATGCCATGAGAATGAGACCAATACCACCATCGAAGGGCAAATTTCACCACTTCGTACGACCACCTTGAGCAGCTCATTCTGACACAAGAAATCTTCCATCGTGCCACATCCGCCACTGCCCATGAAAATACCATGCCAGATCTTCCACCGCCCTGACGCGGCGCCATGCGCAGCATCTGGCGCCAAGGTCTCATGGAAATTCAATGTAAATTTAGGTTAATGCCATTAGCTACTAAGGAAAACGAATTAGAGAATCTCATGCATTTAGATTTATTCGTTGAGGTTTCAAGGTCGCCCGAGGTTTTGCCATTGGTCAACAGACACTAGTATCTAAAAGAAATGGAGAGGATGTGCAAAACATGCTTTTAGCGACCTGAGAAACGGTTCACTTCTCATTGTATACATCGAGTGCCGGTTTAGTCGGAATGTGCCATCCTGTAGTCAATCCAAGCTCCACCAACCTCAAACTCCCCTCAATCTGTCATTACCTTCTCCTCAACTCCTTGCTCAGCTTCTCTCAACTCCATTCCATCAACCCCCCTTACAAACCCGTTCTTGCGATTAACCTTCCCTCATGTTGACCACACACCTGATACAATCACCAGCCTTCATATCTGCGAAAGCTTGGTTGATAATGTCGAGCGGTTGACGATGGGTAATGAACTCGTCAACCTTCAATTTTCCGTCCATGTAGTCTTGCACAAGGGCTGGAAGCTGCGTGCGGCCCTTAACCCCGCCGAAGGCGCAGCCTTTCCATACACGGCCAGTGACGAGTTGGAACGCTAGATATGATGTTAGTCAGGTTTCATAATGGGAAGAAAATAACTAAAACTTAGAGATGGCAGGAGTAGGAGTTCGGGGTGGCATAAAACTAATATAGATAGTAGAAAGAGGGCATTTGCTGGTAGATAGAGTGGTTGGGAATATCCTTGGAAGTGGTAACTCACGTCTCGTGCTAATCTCTTGTCCTGCTGCCGCGACTCCAATGATGATACTCTCTCCCCATCCTTTATGACACGCCTCAAGCGCACTTCGCATAACATGCACATTACCAGTACAATCAAATGTGTAGTCGCAGCCACCATCTGTCATCTCAATCAGCTTTTCCTGAATGCTCTGCGATCCGATCTTAGTCGGGTTAACGAAGTCCGTTGCGCCGAACTTCTTCGCCCACTCCTCCTTGGAATCGTTCACATCCACTACGATGATCTTGCCAGCCCCGTTCTTCACGGCTCCTTGGATGACACTAAGGCCGACACAGCCAGCACCGAAAACAGCGACATTGGCGCCTTTCTCAATACCCCCCTTGCCTGCCGTGATAACAGCGGCACCATAACCAGTTGTGATACCGCAACCAAGCAGACACGTGCGGTCCATAGGGGCTTTGTCGGTAATCGCAACGACAGAGATGTCGGCCACGACAGTGTATTGTGAAAAGGTTGAGGTGCCCATAAAGTGCAGAAGATCTTTGCCTTTGCATTTGAAACGCGAGGTTCCGTCAGGCATTACGCCTTTTCCTTGCGTGGCACGAATCTTCCCGCATAGGTTGGTCTTGCCAGATAAACAAAACTTGCATTCGCGGCATTCAGGAGTGCTGTATGATTGTTAGCCAGGTCTGTAAAGAGTAGGGTGGTTGAGTATGTAGAGACTAGCAAAGAGAAGAAATTCCAGAGCAAACGTCACATACTAAAGCGCAACGACATGGTCCCCAGGTTTCACTGATGTGACTCCTTCACCAACACTCTCTACTATTCCTGCACCTTCATGCCCAAGAACTATGGGGAAGGCACCCTCAGGGTCCTTGCCCGAGAGCGTGTATGCATCTGTGCATCTGCGTCAATTCTTATTCTGCCGATCCAATTCATCCATTTATCCGCCGATGCTTTTTATCATTTTTCTGGGTTACTCTCTGACCTGTGTGACATACGCCGGTATAGTAGACCTCAATGCGGACCTCATGTGCCTTAGGCGGCGCGACCTCGATGTCCTCGATTGTAAGATCCTTGCCAGCCTCCCACGCGACAGCCGCCTATAGCATGTCAATTAGTATCGGATGAGCGGGATATGTTCCATAGAGGATAAGCATGAGATGAACCGTACCTTGCAAGTGATTGTCTAGAGAGAGAGGAAGATGTCAGTATGTGGGCGTGACGTAGGCCTTTTCTTTCCTTGAGGATAGGGATGAGCTAGCGGGGTATGAGGTACCTTTCCAACGGTATCGGCAGGCATACTGAGTGATTGTGAGGTGTAAGATCAATGGTGCGCTTAATGGATGTAGGCGTTAAGATGGGATGAAGTATTAGGTAAAGGAGGAAGAAGAGAGGGTCCAGTCACTACCTCGCGACAATAAGTGCCGTCGCGACACCCCTATAAACGACCCGGAAGACGACGCGGGGTCGACACCGATGACGAGCCCCCGGGCGCCACGGCAGGCCTGTCCATAGTGGTCCTCTGGAGTATTCTAGCGGATTTAAATCGGGCTATGTTAAAGCACACGCACTTGGCTCGGAATTGGCATAGAAGAACAGCGTGTTGTTCTAGACAACATGTCTGACAATTAGAGATGCAGCGGGGTTGAATGCCTTGGAGGGGTTGTCTCTTGCTGTGCGGGAAAATTTCCGAGTTGTGGCTGTCGGAACATTTTACCTTAATGGGATGACAATTGCTGCGTTTGTGATTGCATACATCTTATGACTTTTGTGAGGACCTGTGAACCCAAACATCCCAAACGGGTCACAAAATTACTGCAAATGAGCCGACTCAGGCTTGATAACCTAATACTACGCAAATGCTAACCTTACCCACGTAAACTTAAACGAGAATCATTTTAAATAGGACTAGCGCGTAATTGCTTATTTAAGAGTATGTTAAGAGTTCAAGATAAGTAAAGCGTTTGCTATGTCAGGCGAACAAGAATGTAATATTAAAAGGGCATCCAAGCACTCCAGTTCTAGAGGCAGATTTGTCTATTAACTTTAAACTAATGCCAATATATGCGTGTTGGTGAAATTTTTTCTGAGGTTGAAGGGCTCTCTGACTACCTCTTGTTGAGCTTCTTTCATTCTTGCATTAGTGCCGAGCATGGTCCCCAGCTACGATCTCGCCACGAAGCTGCCAAGGATCGTGCCAAGACAAGGATCTAATTGTGTCGAAAGCCCCAAGGTTATGTGTAGTCGTAAGTGGATCAATATTCGAAGGGGAAAATGGAATTGCATAATTTTTTGCTCTATATGGGGCAGTAAAAGATCTTAACATTAGGAGAAAAAGGTTGCTAGTAAGTAGTCGTACGATTTTCTGTTCGGCCTCATCTTTGCGGTGAAGGGGTAGGCTCGGCGCATGCAACCCCTGTAAAGGTATACTGAAGTGGAACTAACAAACCCTAGCCATGGGCAATTACTCCGCTGTTCCGGACTTATTTTATCACCCTCTCTGCTGTGTTCTTGCTCAGCGAACTTAGTTTTCTGCCATACTCTATAGCTTCTCAAGCGATAGCTAGCAGTGAACATATTCTAAAAGCATTGGGCTTCAAAAGTGTATGTTAGAGGAATGTTATAAAACTTGACCGCCAGCGTCGGCGTCGCCGATACTACAATAACTATGACCCCGAGCATGCTGTTCCAGCAGAATCTTAGCTGTAACAATGAAACTTGGCTGCGCACTGAGCCGTTTAAATCGAGATATAAAAACAAGCCAATGTCTCCTGATAGCCAGCATTCTTATAACCTTAAGGCCTCATCGATTGCTTAAGCTGCGGGACAACAATTCAATTCTCGGTAATTAGGCTGAACCATTCCTACTATGAAGTTCCAACACACCCTCTTCTCCCTCATCGGTTTAGCTAGTCTTCCTTCTACTCTGGCTGCCCCTGCATCTGGTGCCGACGAAGTACAGGTTGGACTGTTAGTCAACGACCGGGGTGTTGCGAGGCTCACGCGTAAGTCGAGCTGCCACACCCGTTCAGCAAATTTTATTAACTAAGGCTATGTAGTCGATAGCACAGCACAAGAATGCAAAGTCTACAAGGACTGCGCGAGGTGCGAGACAGGTTATTGGCGCTGTTGTTTTTCTGGTTGTGCTGGTCATGAGATGCCAGGCTCACATACCTGTGCGTGTATCCAGGATGGGGAGGATTTGGGGCCGAGCTGTGGTTGTACTTAGGGCTAGATAGTGTGTGGGTGTATAATTGGAGTTAGTATGTGTACAAGAAAGAAGAAAGAGATCATGAATTCGGGGTTCCTAAGTTGTTTAAACGGCGCTATACCAAATTGGGTAGACACCGATCATGAGTTTCAAGGCTATTTACGATATTCTCCAATTCTAAGATATTTTGAAATAGTACTTCAAGTGAGTTAAACAAAGCAAATAACTCATATAAATCATTCACTAGCTTTCTGAATTTTACTCATTCAAAAGGTAAGATAGCATAGAGTAACCTCAACGCTATCTATGCACAATAACCCTAGAAATACAAATTTACACTCCAATGCCAATGGGTATCCGTATCCACGGTAAACAGGAATGAAAAATGTCTTCGCCAAGCCTCTACTAGCGCTCATCATTTCATCACAAGCTGGAGGCCAATGTCCTCATGCATACCCTTCAAGTCGTCGCAACATCATTAGAAGCAGGAGGCATGTTTTCCTTCTTTTCGTTTTCTACGGCTTTCTCTTCCTCTGCCCTCTTCTCTTCAACCTTCTCTCCACTCAGCCTTGGCCTACTGCCGCTGCGTCTTCCTTCCTTTGGTTCTTTGCCCTTCCCCCAGCTAGTATTGCGTTGCTTAATTTCTTTTATCCCATGGCTCCATCGCTTGCGTATTGGCGGTTTTGCACCATCCAGACCTATTATCCTTCTCAACTCAGGCACCTGAGCGTGATCTCGGGTATTCCGCATCCGATGACACCACACCACCTTCTCTTCCTCGAACATAAACTCCCCACCAACTTGTTTGAAATCTCCGCCCTTGAGTCCATCACGGCCGGTCTTGAGCACTTGCACGATGCTTTGCACAGTGGTCGCGAATAGATTACTCTGAATGTAGTCCGGCTTCTTCTTGCCCAAGTCAAGAGTGCGCCCCATGCCAAGGTAGTCGTAGAGTTTGCGCGTCGGGTCGGCGTAGATTGGGAATGGGCAACCGGTTGTAGCGGCGTACATGTCGATAAGCTCCGGGCGGCCACAGCCGATGACGGTTATGAAGGTTGGTGTAGGTAACGTGAGAAGTGCTTCAGGAGTTACCGAGGACGCGAGAGTGCGGAGGTATTCCTGGCAATTCTATGAAGGTAGAGTTAGCTGTGTTGCTTTTTCTAAACAGTAGGTTGAAGCAGATCTAGTGTGTAGATGCGTCGTCAAGTGCTTTCGACTGTTCGGTGCGAATTGCTCAGATAGCTCTTCTACCCTGATTGAACCGGGGAGGCATTCTAGAATAATTGACCAATTACTTAAATTCTTCCAGAACAAGCAGCGTGAGGGACCTTATATCCCGTGAGGAACTTGCCATGCTCTCAATCTAGGCCGAAGTATTCCAGAGCAATTCCGCGAGGGTACTCTTGCATCCAGTCCAGTCCATACCGTATGGCATCGGGAAGAGATATACTTACTCCGCAAAAGAAATGTCGCACGAAAATAATTAATTGTCGTGGCGCAACGCCTTCCCCCGCGTAAAGCGTCTTAAACGGCCGCGACGTTCCTTGCGCGTCCAGCACAAGTAGATCGGCGCATTTGTCTAGGTCAGTTTGCGTGGGAATATCGTTAGAGACTAGAACATCGCCTTGAAAATCTAATTCCGGCTCCGTTTCAGAATTCGACGATGGTGCTGTAGATGCGTGCTCTGTTGCTGGCTTAGAGATCGTTTCAGAGGCTGTGGAGGATTTGTCCACGGTGGGTTCTAATGAAGCCGCCATGTTAAGAATTGTTGAATTTATTGAGGTAAGTATAGAGTATTCTGAAGGATCGAAGGATGCTAGGGTGTGTGGTTTAGCACGGAAGCAGTAGAATGTACGTGGATTAATTGAAAAAGAGAAAGAGCTGGAGGCGAAGGTGATGTCAGCGAAAGCAAGGCTAGTTCCAGGCCTCTTCGCACATGAACAGGTGGCGCCGTCTTCTCGTCGCCTCTCGCCGCCTCATTGTCTCCTAAGCTAGCTGATTCTCAGCGGTGCGTCTCGTGCTGATCTTACCAGCTACTCCTCCTGTGGAAGACCTTGTGTCATCGCAGTTTCAAAGAGCTGCTGTTGCGCTGCGTCAGGGCGCTGGCGGGCGCTAAGCAAGGCCATTGCCCAATCAGTGCTAGACACGGCAGAGCCCCAGTTTCAACATCAGATCAGGATTTCACTATGCAACCCTTCCACACTTACTTCTAGAGAATCCAAAATTCCCTGCAGTACTGATTCTTGGGCTATCCGCCGCTACTGCCGCCGCTGAGAGGCGTGCCTGAAACCCCTGTTTCTACCCTTCGATTCCACTCGCGGATCCTAATGGAATTACCTGAATCCAATCCACCGAAATACCGCCTTGAAACACATTATGAGGCATCCCTTATGACTGATCAATTGATCTACTCCAGCACCCAGTGATCAAAGTCGATGAGCTAGGCCCCTGAGGGCAGCTGCCCTGTCGTGAAGAAATCTTGTAGTACCATTTCAGTCGCCACCACTATTCAATGCGTTCATGCTCTGCTTCACCCGACGCACAGCACTAATGTAGTAGCGAATATCCTCGTAATCTGGGCCGCGGCAGTCAAAGGTGACCTGGAGAGCCTTTCGAGCCGCACTGAGAGCGTTGTCTAGGTCCCCTTTAGCCTCGCAGATGATAGCGATGTCTAAATAACTAGATATTAATGATTAGCAAGTGCAATGTAGGACATCCTTGGTTATAACCAGTAATCTTCGCATTTGTCCACGTCTGTGCATGAATTGTTGAATCTGATAAATGATAAGACTTACGTGTGCGCTAGTTCAGCAGTCCACAAGCCTTCATTTAACTGCAATGCCGCCATTTCTAGGAGACATGTCAATAGTGGCTCTGAAGGCGAAGCCGGAGAGTTGAGGTTGCGGGATCGAATTCCGGACATCACATCATCCAGTTCACGCAGTCTGTATCTCCTCTGCGCGCTGATAGCCGCGAACGAGTCTGGATCGCTCGAATCCTCGCACGCAGGGCAGCCACACTCAAAACCGTAGTGCTTCAGCTCCCACCGTCGCAACGCAGTATCGTGGTGCGGGTCGCAGTAGCACAGTGTGATCTCCTCACCCACCTTAATATCCATGGTAGCGTGAATGGTTTCTCTGTCGATGCGTGCATTCCAGGAGAAAAACGCGTTTGCGTTACAGGAATGGTTGAAGCGCGCAGCTTCGTAAAAGACCGCAGCACCTTGTTCCATCTCCATGCAGTTGGTCTGGAAAATTGACATCAGACTTGCCTCTTTGTCTGTACGTGCGTCGTGCTGTTCTTCAATGCGCACTCGCTCGCTTAGAGAGATATTTGGGTGGATGCTTTGAGGCCAGTTTGAGGTGCTTTGTCCATGTGCAGAATGCAATTCGAAGTAGCGCTTCTTGTCTTCTGGCGAAAGTTTCGCAAAGGCCTCTTTGATATCAACATTGAAGTAACGTGCCTTCGGAATCGTGAGTAGTGGAATGTCAGCAAGAATACGCTTTCCGCGCTTAATGTCTTGGGTTGCAAAGGCACCCATGCCCTTAGAGCAAACTCTCAGCTCGTAGAGTTTTTTGATTGTAGATTTCCGATTCAACTCTCGCTGGGGATCAGCCAGTTTTGGAACATTATCTATTTTTATCTTGATATCATCAGCTGTTTCGGTCAAAGGTTGTGTCCTCCCAACTGTGGCTTGGAGGGCATGATGAGGGGTGATGGCTAGAGATCCTTCATTTCTATCCACCGCGTCTTCCCTAGAGCTATCGGAATGCTTGAGCGTGACAAGTGACATTGCTGCTTCGAGATTGTGTAAAAAAACTAATGGTAAGTGAGGTTTATTGTAGCGGCTAACGAAGTGAGCAGTTAGTTTCAAGCAAGAAAATGAAGATACCAGCACCCTTCCTGGGATTGAGCCTCCAGGAAAATGAAAAGTTGGTATCAAGGCAGAAGAGTTCTCAGGCTTTCAGACCTGGGCTGTCAGCGTTGAGGAATCTTGATGGCAATCAGGCACGAAAGTAGTATACGCTATTGACCAAAACTCAACAACATCCATCTTGTCACGCCAAAAATAACAAAGCCCATCTCATTAGAGCCCCGTCGGTATTCTGCCGGTCCCTCCTTACTATGTCCATATGTCCATAGGGGCTGTGCCACTGCTGAAGAGTGGTTTATTCAACTCGAAGCCCATTAATACACTCCTCAAACCAAGTATCAATCCTCTTCACCCCTTCCTCTAAAGTATTTGCGATATTATCTGCACCCTGCTTCGGATCCTTCCACCCTTGCGTCCCAAACCGCATTGGGGTGTCTAGATGGATATTCCATTCGCACCGAACTCGCCCCATTAATGCTATCCATACCATGCATACAGAACAGCTGGCTGAAGTGACGTTGATTTAGAAGTGGGCGAGGGCAACGCAGCTGCCCGCTGTTTATTTATTATCGGCCGAGGTCCCTGCTAAAATTTTACTACGGAGCGTCTAATAAGTTGCAGAGGCTCCGCGCTAGCGCTGTCACGTGCAGCTGACCCGAGCAATCCTCAAGCGAAGAACTCCAACCTCTTGCACTTTCGCCCTCGTCACCATTCTCTTTAGGACGAGACACCCAAGCCAACAGCTTCCTCAACCCCCTGCATCTCATCAACTCCCCATATTTCGACCAGCTACTGTTGCTTCAAGTCAAAACAGCTTTCAAAATGGCCACAGATCTCTGGTGAGTCTCCGATCGAGCTCTCTTTATCAGGCAGCTTTCCTTTTGCGGAGATAAGCGTCAAGCTTCAACATCATGACATTGCGATCGTTGGCCATCCTATCTGCATGCCTTACATGTTTCTAAGCTAACAAAATGTCTTTTGCAGCCCCGTTTATGCTGTAAGTCTTCCGAGGATTGAGGTCCTGCATCCATCTGCAGTCTGCGCCACGAGCATTTCGAAGCTCCCCTTGATTCATGGCGGCTCTCCCACATCACGAAACCAGGATAACAAGCTGACAATAGTCTGTTAGCCCTTCTTTGGTGCGATGGGTTGCACATCAGCCATTGTATTCACATGCTTTGGTGCCGCGTACGGGACGGCGAAAGCCGGTGTTGGTGTTTCCGCAATGGGTGTTCTCCGACCGGATTTGATTGTTAAAAGTAAGAGAGTCGGAACTGTGAAATGAGCACTCCTGTGCGACTGGACATTATACTGATGTCTTCGAACAGATATTATTCCTGTTGTCATGGCTGGTATTATCGGTATCTACGGCCTCGTCGTCTCGGTCTTGATCTCCAACGATTTGTCCCAGAAATCATCGCTTTTCACTGGCTTTATCCAATTAGGTGCTGGCCTTTCCGTCGGTTTGGCAGGTATGGCAGCTGGGTTTGCCATTGGTATTGTGGGTGATGCGGGTGTCAGAGGAACAGCACAACAGCCAAGATTATTCGTCGGCATGATCCTGATTCTCATTTTCGCTGAAGTTCTGGGTAAGTCTTTCGTACAAACGTTGATGCTAGTGAACACTCGAGACAATTAGCTGACAAAACCGAATATAGGTCTTTACGGACTCATTGTTGCCCTTCTCATGAACTCGCGAGCCAGCACCAGCGTATGCTAGATGCCTTTGGCAAGACATGGAGGGACTGCAGCTCGGACAATCAATACCTGCACACATGGCCCCCTGAACAGGCGCTAGTAGAGAAAATGGGACTTTCTGTTGAACCACCCTCACATGTTGCACTAATCACGAATCCGTCAAGACATGATGGTGCCGCCATCGTGACTTCCGCCTTACCTCTCTTTATCTCGCATGGAGCTCATGGAATCGACTGCGCGATTGGAGCGGCATGTTGTATGTTTTGTATTCTCGAGTGTATTTTCTCTGCGGAAGATTTCCATGAACCGCAGGGAAGTGGAGACGAACGGATGGCAGGACTTGTAGGGTAGATAATGGACGCAAAAATCGAAGTTTCATCCGGCGCGTGCGCAATGTACTCTATCTTGGTTATTTCTTGTCTTAGAACGAGGAATTGCACATTTATTCTTTCCTAGCCTGCCTATGGTGAGGCTTATCTCTGTTGGCTTGGTTTGTCAAAGTTGCAAGCAGCTTCAAAAATGAGTCCCGCAGTAACTTCAACGTATTGAAACCTTCTCGGCATGATATGCCAACACCAAGCTCAATCCAATTCCACGGCGTACATTATGCAATAATAACAAAGGACCTTGTTCCAACCATTTGGCGTATTCAAGCTCATTCCTTCACGCAGGCAAGTTTTGTCCCACAGCCAACCCTAACGCCTCCCTCCTCGACTTACTATTTGGATCCAAGTACGGCCGCTCCCCCAAACTGACGGCACGCTGGCCCGTTCGATTACCCAGGCCTTCGTAGTCAGGCGTTGCGGTATGGTACACACTACGATTATCCCAAATAGCTAGGAGGATGTCAGCAACACACCAAAGAGCTTCAATGGCCCAATTCAGAAACACAGAGAACAAACTCACCAATATCGTTCGGATTCCTCCACTTATGCCTGACCTGCAAATCATGGTTATCGACGATCAAACGCACAAACCAATCCAGCAATCTCCCGCTCTCCTGCCCCGTCAGCCCGTTGATGCGCTCGACATGATGTCCCACTCCGAAGACGGACTTCCAGCCTGTGACCGGGTTCGTGCGAATGACGGGACGGACGGCGCGGAGCTCAGAGCCGACGTTCTCGGGGGCGCCACGCGCCGCTGTGTACAGCTCGAAGCCGTTGGCGTCGGCGGCTTTGTTGAAGCCGGGCTGGGCGTAGGTTGCGGTGAGGGATTCTAGGAAGCGCTGGTAGGGAGGGGAGATGCGGTCGTAGAGGTCGTAGCCCGAGGCCCAGAGGGTGTCTGTGGGCGAATTTTAGCCACCCCCCACTCATCCATTTGCTTGTTTGGGAACGGAAGAATTGGAGGGTTGGAACCCGGGAAGGGGGAGGGGGGGGGGGGGGTATTGGAGAAAAGAGATGGGA
>Ga0307515_10002091_pt1 | contig 43890 bp, 28 predicted proteins | sample 17_EM_MG_FD_194513 | JGI IMG/M metagenome (GOLD analysis project Ga0307515, IMG submission 194513) | Populus trichocarpa ectomycorrhiza microbial communities from riparian zone in the Pacific Northwest, United States - 17_EM | ecosystem: Host-associated > Plants > Roots > Unclassified | place... | reverse complement strand
AATAAGAAAGGGGATGTTATACTACCTTCGTCTATTAACGCGGAGGTAGATCCGTAAGATAGTTATAATAAATAGTCCTATCTATCCGTTATAACCGCAAATAGGAACTAGTTTAGGTAGTTCTTTAAGGGGTGTATTTAAAAAGTCAGCTAGTTTTATAGCGCACTTTATATTAATTAAGGTAAAGGTATTTACTTCTAAGTTAGCTAAAGTAGAGGTTAAAACTTAATATCTATTATAAAATAAAGTATAAGGGATAGTGCAGCTTTTTTTACTAACTAGCTAACCTAGATTAATATATAATATATCAATCCCTTTTAACCCTAAAGAGGAGTCTTTCTTTAGGGTTCCTCTTTTTCTAGCTCTATATTATCCTCCTAAATTAATAGGACCTTATTTATCTTTACCTTTATTAGGCAGTTCCTTATAGGGTAGCCTATTTAACTATATAAGAAGTAAGCTCCTTAATCGCTAAGGGCCTATATATAGGGGTCGCTATATATAGGCCGGGTATATACTAGGCCTATAGTAGGGGTAGCTACGCAGCTAGCTGCTAGGTTAACTATAGGAGTTACTAATCGTACTAGGGCATTACGGGCTATACTTGTAGTACTTACGGCCTGGTTTATAAGGTTTCTAGTTTTTAGCTAGTTAGCGCATACCTTAATTTAATAAAGGCCTTAGTTAATAGCTAGGCAATAATCTATAAGTTCCTTTAATATTTATACTATAGTATAAGTTAGTAATACGGCCCGCTATAGGTCCAGGGTAAGCTTATTAAAGAGGTTTAGTAGTAGGTCTTTTTAGGGGATCTAGGCTTATTTAGCTAGGTATAAAAAGCGGGTTTAGAAGGCTAAAAAGGTCTCTATTATTTTTATATTTAGGCTTTTATAGCTAAGGCAGGCGTTCTATACTTTAAAAGGGTCTTTATAAATAGAAGATAAGTATTTAATTATTTCTTCTTTAAAGATAAAGGGGTTTACTAAGTCTTTAGTATATCGCGGGCGTAAATATATCTAGGCGTCTCCGCCAGTACGGCCGAAAACGTAGGCTATTCTAACTTAGGCGTTAAGGAAATAGTCTATATTAACTTTAAGCTTATCCCGTAATTAAAGCTTCTAATTATTAAATATAGGGTTGGTTCTATCTATAAGTAGTAGGGAATCCGTAACCTTTATTAACCGCTTTAGTACTATATAGGCCTTAGTAGATCTACTAAGGCGCTAAAATAGGGCCTAAAGGACTATAGCAAGTCCTTAGTTATCTAATAATGACTTATTATTAGATATAGGGGTATCTCTAAATTTAAGCAGCTCTTATAGTTATTTAATTTTAGTATTAGTAGCCGTAAGCTCCGCCTAAGGGGTTAAAACATTAATTATTTTTTTATCTAAAGTATTTAAGGGTCCTATAGCTACTTTACCCACTACTATAGTTTGTGGTATAGTAGTAGGGGTATTAGGTAATTCCGGATAATTTCTTTAGGGGTTCTAATCTGTATATATCTTATAGGTCCTTTCCTTAAGGTTCTATTCTTTTCTTTTAGGTCCTATCCTTATAGTCCTAGTAATGTCCTTAGGGTCCTATTCTATATTCTTATAGATATATTTAAGTTCCTTCTTAGGAAAAAAGAGTAGAGAGAGCTTTAGATAATATTAGCGACTTAGTTAGTTAAGGTATAGGCACAGTAAAAGGGACGCGCAAGCCTATACAATTAGATTGTTTATAAACGAGAATCTAAAGCTAGGGAAAGGAAAGAAGAAGAAGAGTAGCGCCGTTTGGTGTTTTATAAGATCTTCGTGTCACATAATCGCAATATGCGGCAATCTGTAGCAACTTGCCGGTGCGAAGTTCTACCAAGTTCTGCCAAGTTCTGCCAGTGCCGTAACACTTCGCCAGATTTAGTTTAGTAATTCTAGTCATTAGGAATAGCTTAGGGAGTTATAGAAGTTAAGATAACTTAGCCTAAAGTAGGTGTATATAGACCATTTTACCCCAGGTCGCCTATATAAAATCCGAAATATATACTATAAGGGGGTAACATTAATGCCTTAGACCCCCCCCTGCTAGTATAGTACACAAAATAACCTAGCCCTGCTATGTTACTTAGGGCTCGCTTATTTTCCTCTCCATAATAGTAGGGGGGGCGTCTAAGCCATTTATGTTACCCCCTTGTAGACCTTCTAACGAATAATTTCTTAAAGCGGTTTAGTGTGACGGCAAAGCTTCGGCAGAAGGTCTGGACTGAGATAAGGAGGACTCTCTTCCAGATCCTTCTTTAGTACTTGTGTTTTGGCGGCCACAACGGAGGCGTAGTTAAGGGGGAGAAGAGGAAGCGTACGTCTTCAGTTTGGTTCTCCTAGCCAACTAAGGCGATTCTCTAGGGCAACCAAAAAAGTCCTTGCGTGTAGCCATTAGGGGTGGATTTGCGGACGTCCGAATTAATTACGGTTAGGTTTCGGACAGTCACTAGCGTCTTTTAAAATCCTAGGCCTCTGATTAGTGTAACCTTAATTAAAGTTATTATGTCAGCGTGCAAAACTACTTGTACGGCCCCCCACCATAACTAAATCGTTATCTTCCTAACGATTTAAAAGCTCTATTACTACTAATATGTCTACTAAACGTAGTAGAAATAAGGATCTTAATGTCACAGCTGCCTTCCAGAAGTTCAGGAAGGACGGCGCGAAGACTAAGCGAGCCCAATATACCTATTGCGGCTACGAACAATCGTGGAAAACTGACCTACTGCGTGCTCACCTATCTAGCTGCGAGAAATATAAAGCCTTACTATTTGTAAAGGATTTAACTAAACTACAGCTAAAACAAAGTTAGATTACTGTTCTAGCACTTAGTCCTATTGCTTACAAGGCCCTACAACTTAAATACGCCATGGCAGTATATATAGGAGGCCTACCGTTTAACTACTACCACTAGGAATATATAAGAGCCGCCATTAAAGCCACGCATCTAGGGCTAACTCTTCCTAATTGTAAGGACCTTGCAGGTGTCCTACTTATAGGTAAATATACTACTTTCTTAGTAATTACTATAGAAAACAGTACACTAACTTATAGGCAGATTGCTATAAGACAATTTAAGGCAGCGTCCTCCCTCATATTTCTGCCAGCGCCTCACTTAATTTAGTAACCGATAAGTTGACGAATATTAGAAAGCAACGAGTGCAGAACCTCTGTGTAAGCGTACCTAGCTTTAGCGCCTTTTATATTAAGTTAGAAGTCTTATCTAAATAAATAGTTAGTACAAAGTGGACGGCAGATTGGCTAATTAATAAGGCTTCTAAGCTTACTAATAACGACCTATTATAACTTAATTTATAGGTGACAGATACTTATAATATAATAAGGAGTGCTTAGAAGGAAGCTATTAAAGATCCTCGCCTGGCTTACGTCTTCTTTATACCTTACGATAGTTACGGCCTATAACTTCTGGTAAAAGATATTATTTAGGAAGTCGTCTACTTTTAGTAAACGGTAAATGAAGCTTAATTAATTATTACCGCATTTTAGGCGTTACTAAAGTAACTTGGAGCTCTACGTGAATACATAATAGAAACTAATGGTAAGGCGATAGCCTTCATTCTATTATACATCACTAGATGGGGTACTTAGCTTATAATGGTAAAAAGCGTTAATAAGAAACGGGCAGCCCTATAGAAGCTCTTCCTTAATTAAATGATAGCTCTCGAAGATGCAAACAAAAAGGACTCAGTGATTAGGAAGCTCGATACCTTAGTATAGGATAAGGACTTTTGGTAAAGGCTTTAATTTCTATGCAGATTACTCGCGCCTATTGATAACGCTATTAAGATAAGCGAATCTGACAGAGCCATAATAGGTGATGTAATTCCTCGCTAGAGGAATATTAGGAATTATTTAATTAAACTTATAAAGTCGCCAAAGGCCCTCGAAAATACTAATATAGCTTATATTATTAATTATATATTTAAACCACGATATAAGACTTAAATTGAGGACCTCTACGTTATTACCTACCTTCTTAATCCACGCTACGCCGGCGACGTTAATTTGCCTTATTATACTAAGCCGCAGTAAAGGAACATACTATATTGCTTCTTTATAAAGCAGAAAGTTAATTACATTGCCGCAATAGAGCAATTCAACGAGTTCTAGAGGAAGGAGGGTCGCTTTAATAGAGGCCTTCTAGTTTAGCAGTATACTGAAAAGAAGGAGGTCTTTTAGGAGTATATTTAAGCTTCCTGCCCTAAACTTAGCCCTCTAGCTTTACGAGTTGCTTATACACCTGCCAATTCAGTGGCGTTAGAGCGTTCTTTTAGTATCCTAAAGCTACTAATAAATAAGTTTTGAAGCTAGCTAACGCTATAGCATGTTAATATGCTATAATATATATATATTAATGAATAAGTCCTTAACTAAATCCTACGACAAAATATAACACTAGAAGAACTTATAGAGGTGAAAGATAAGGCGGTAGAAGTAGGGGAGGGCTATACAGAGAACCCGGCTCTATAACGGGAGTTAATTACAATTCGGCAGCTTTTAAACTGGGAGGAAACCCGCCAATTTAAAGCCTCTATATAATACTACTACCCTAATAAAATCCTATAATCGCCTAACGTTATACATCGTGATATTATCTCCAAAATCTGGAGAATCGTTAAAATCTAGGCCTTCAAAATATAGAGGATCCGGCTTAGAATTTCGGTCAGGATCCGGACCTTCCGAATCTGGTTAGATCAGGATTCACATTTCGGACGATCGCAACCCTAGTAGCCATAGCCATTCGCTACAATTACTATGTACAGTTGGTGGCAATCAAGCGAGATTAGATGCGCGTACCGAATTTGAAATCTCGCAGTGTGAAGCTGGTCGTGCAATTGACTGTATAATAGTTCATATAAAATATAAAATATTATTTATTTAATAATAATAGTATTAAAGCTATTAGACATATAAGCTAAGAGTGTCTTGCTTGCAGGGGTGTCTCGCTTCCTGGGGTCCACGTTGGCCAACTAGCTTCCAAGAACTCCTTTCGAGTAGTTCTGACATTCTGGTTATAAGGTCCGTAACAGGTAGGGGTCCATCGCTCGCTGAGTGCTGAGTGCTGGCCACACTGTTCCCTTCCGGCGATCCCACAGCCAGAACCAACTCCCGGTTCCCAGAACCAGAGCAACGATTGATACCACAGCAACCCATATCTGCGTGTGAATTAAAAGACCATCAGATTCTGCGGTCGCGGTGCTATCAATCCCTCTAGCATTCGTTTTTGAGTTGAACTCTACAAAAACCGTGCTGAAGAATGTCTGAAAGAGTTTAGCAGGTAAGGTACGAAGAGACGAGAGCGACGACAATAACGTACTAGCACAAGATTCGCAGGAAGGTAAACTAAGGCAATTACAGTGGCTATACGCATGGTTCTCGAGTCGTTGTAGGTACATTGTGCCACCTCCGACATGACCTGGGTCTCTTTGGAATTGGCTTCTGCAATTCGGTGAAGTTGTCGCCCGTTGTTATAGAGTAGGTCTTGGCTGCGAAATTCAAGGACTGAGTTTATCTATGAACGTGTAGAAAGCGGTTAGATATCCGCGTTTTATGAGATCTTTGTGGGGGCTTTCATATAAGCATACTGTTGACTTTATATCCGTAGAGAGATCCAATAATTCGTTCGTTGTGGACTTGTAGGTAAGCAGGTCGCGCGAAACATTGCCCAGCTCTCCCAAAAACATTCTGTGCACTGAGATTGGAATTTTGCCAAGGTCTTGAATTGTCTCTGCATGTGATGACATCGCAGTCACAATTCTAAGCATCCCGTCGAGAATCATTCTGATGTGATGAAGTTTTTTTCGGAGCGCTTGGACGTGTTGACCTAGAGTGAAGTCGAAGTCGAACTCCTCGAGGGGCTTAGGGAATGTTATTCTTTGGTCCTACAGAACTATCAGTATACGCTTCCTTAGTCATTCTTCGCGAAGCGGCAATCTCGAATGATCATCAACTGGAAATGACTGACCAATGACAGAAGCTCATTACTCATGTACTCTAAGTACTCCCAGCTGTTTGCCATGGCTGCCGATACGAAGCGAAGGTGGAGAGCGAGAGGATGTGTAATTTTATTAAAATTCACGTCGTCCAAACCAGTCTTCCATCGCCTTGACGGTTGAATGACGATCAACTCTGATGTTGCATCACCAAATGCGTATTTCTGGTGAACAACGGACTGCCTGCACGACCATGGGTCCTGAAGATCACGCCCATGTTTTTCGAAATAACGGAGATTATAGCAAATATCTTCCGTTCCAGGTAAGCCATGACTTATTCCAAATCGAAAGCGTAATGAACAGTCTTACCAGAAGTAAAATCCTTTCCCTGAATGGGCATTGTCCTGTCATTTTCCTCGCGGCCAGATTCTGCATGTATATAGCAGTAACAGCTCATGAAGTGCTCATCTGCTGGGCCAGATTTATATCCCATCCCTCTAATGAGATCCAAATATCGGGGAGTAACGCGAGAAGATACACACAGCATTCTAAACATGTCGAGAGTGATTTTCATGCGGCTCCAAGAGTTCGCTCGGTATATAGTGCTACATATCGTTAGCCATCCAGCACTTCATGTTAGAAGAAAGAGTGCGGTTCATTCTGCGTACATGATTCTAGTGCTTTCTGGAGGCAGCCTTTTCTACATCATGTCTGTCAGCAATATAATCACTGACATGGTGTATAGAACGAGATATGACCCTGAAGTTCGAGGGGTACATACGTCTAATGCGGCTCTCAGGCTCTCAGATGTGGCGATAATGCGAGGGCCCGGCGGCGCTCCTCCGTCGTAACTCTCGTGACTTTCGACCCCATTGCCTTGCCCTGGCGATATGGAAGCCCGATCGTGGGGCAATTTTTGCACAGTCTTGACATATTCACGTAATTCTATGTTACAGGAGGGCTCGCTGGCGACAAAAAGTTCGGGTGCTCTGCTCTCGAGTTCGGAGTGGTAGGTCGTTAGGTCGTGGGAGTCGAGATCTTCGCGACGGGAACAGAGTGGATAGGCGTCATAGGTGTCAAGAAGATCTCCACACATCTCGTTCGTATGATGATTTGGAGGTCGAAACTGTGTCATGCTGGGACGCAGACTGGTGGATCTGGGATTTTGGCGACGTTTGGGAATAGGTATCTTGTATGCTTTGATGGCCTGCTGCCATTGGATTGCTAGTGTGGCTGTGTCCAAGAGGGAGAGGCGCAGCCGAGCGCGCCCGCGGTCCGATTTGTTGTTAACTGGGTCTGGGCGGTTGTCACGGCGTCCTCCGTCAGAGGAGGCAGCCAGTCTTCCTCAAGACTTGCTGGCAGTTTCCCCCCCCTTCCTCCTCAGGCAGCGTGGTGAGATTAGGTTGGCTGCAAACCAAAAATGCCTCACCATGCAACGAAGATGTGACTGTATCGGATTGCTGCGAAGGATGAACATATATTGACGCTACGATCGGCAGTAGAAACATGTGTCCAGGTTCTCCATCATTCCCAGACTTTGTAGCCCCGACAGGGCCACTTTAACGAAACCTCTAATCACTACCTATTCTGCGTATTGTAGTGCGACAATTATGGCTGCAGACGTGGTGACCAGGCTGATTGCCAGGTATGTCCGTATGGCCGAACTCAGGAGCCTTTTGGAGACGAATTTTAGTGGGGCCTACACTGTCAAGGTTAGTTCCCAGAATGTCGATTTGGGTTCCAGCTGCGGTTCTGACCATCATATCCTAGATTGGTGGAGAATATATTGAAGTGACAGCGCCGCGAGAACTCTCTACAGTATGCACCTCTATCCCTCCTGGGGGAATTCGTCGATGATTCTAAAGATTTTTACCAAGGATGAGATTAAGTCGGTGACATGGAATGAGTGAAAGTGACGGGTATCTCAAGCATGCGCAGAGCTCTGCAAAGCTGGGAGGCAAATGAACCCGGAGCTTAGTTAGTTATTGGAAGATTGAAACTTGTAACGGGTCTCCTATTACCCATAACTATTTCTGTGACTTGCTGGTTTTGTGATTCTTGCATGCTTTCGTGTGGCCTGAATCCATAATTCGTCTCCGTGTCACATGTTCAAATTGCACGGGGACCCTGTAGCGCGGACTCGGCTACCTAACGTGTGGCCCTCCGTCAAGCGTCGTTTCTCGCCGGTGGAGAAAGCGAATAAGACAGAATAAGACAATACAAATTCAACTGCCGGGCCGAGCAAAAAAAAAAATTTAAATACGAGATAGGCGCATCGGTCAATGAGATGGCTTCGAGGGAAACACTCCAGTCAATCTGGAAACAGATCGAAAATAATCGAGTCGAATCGACCAGCAGTCGCTACTTTGTTCCCCCATCGAGCCTCACCGCCATCTTTACGCCCCTGGCCATCTCCAAGGCAGTGGCTGAGTTAAGGTGCGACCCTGTGGACCGTATCGGTCTTGCTCAAGCTATTCAACTTGATGGCACCGTCACATTCGCCATCCTTGTTTGGATGCGTGTCGAGGATGCTATCGTTGAGTTTCGACGTCACCGTTGCCTTGATTCCAGCTTGCCACTCGACGAGCCAAGAGCCAGGAAAATAGCGCCCAACTTCGGGAACACATTCTGCAATGAAGTTCAATGGGAATTCTGGCCATATTTTTTCCATCGCAATGAAGATGTCGAAATCAGACCCACAGAGATCCTGCCTTTTATCCAAGAAGTGGAGCAACAGAAATTGGGCGGTTTCGGCGCCGTGGCCCAGCTTGTAGTCCACCCGTCACTCCAAGACTTTTATCCTCGCAAGGTAACCCGTCCTGTAGATTTCACCTTATGCCTTTAAAGCCCGATCTTACTAGAGACTGTAGGATACACCAATTGTAGTTGTGCGCAAGACCCTCCGCGCCGATGCTGGTGGATCTGAAGACAGGCGCAAGTTTCTGTTCAAGAGCGAAAAACGCTGTTTGAGGTTGTTTAACTACCCCCAGCACCCAAACATCGTCCCGCTTCTTAGCTCCTATACTCATGGTAACGATCACTGCCTGCTGTTTCCCCTCCTCGACATGGACTTAGCTGCCTTCTTCGAGAGGACTACTCGCTATGGGGATTTTCAATGGAACTTCACCTTCTTCTCCGCTCTTCACGGACTGTCCTCGGCACTCAGCAGGGCCCATGATATCCACATCCAGGCAGAATCGGATGGCCTAGATTTCTCGGCTATTGGGTACCATCATGATCTTCGACCCGCTAATATATTAGTGAATAAAGGAACATTTATCCTGGCCGATTTCGGCATGGGCCGAGTTAAGAGTGAAGGAGAAGTCTCAAAAACACACTGGAAAGCCGGAATTGGCGACTATCTGGCACCAGATTGCATGGATGAGAACTTTGCCAATCAGGACGTGGGGAGAGCCGTCGACGTTTGGGCATTTGGCTGTCTCATGGCCGAAGTGGCAACATTCATGTATCACGGCCCTGAAGGGTTGGCCAAATTTCGCAATTCGAGGGCGAGTGCCGGATCCTTCAGTAACTGGTACGACAGTTACTTCCACGATGGTCATGGCAATGTCAAGGCTGCTGTGAAGGAATGGCTTAACTTCTTGACATCTGGCGACCGTCTGGCTTTTTTGGACAAACCGTTCTATGAACTCATCCTTTCGCTGCTTACGCCGGCGAACGAACGGCCCAAAATTGCCCACGTCTGCAGGCAACTTGCTCACTTGAGTCTGAAAGCTCATTTCTTTGCTGTTCTAGAGACGTTAACGAATGTTGTTTATCAAGGACCCCCTGGGGTCGTAACTTCAATGAAGCTTTGGTTTGAATGGGAGCGTTTGAAAGCTTTCGGCAATGTCTTGCGCCTCTCTGGAATTGTCCTCGAACATTCAATGCCTGAGATTATAGGACAACATAGCGCAAGGTGCGTTGGAATCATGCTGGAACTCTTTCATCAACTCTCTCCGGTTCGTGGTTTGCCGGAAGTCGCAGAAGGTGTTGTCAATGCACCGGAACCCTCGAAGGAAGCGTCATCTCCTTCAACACAACCCGATGAAATTCTTCGAGATAATACCGACGAGCCCCAGAAAATGCTTGAAACCGACGTGCAGAGACTCGTTGAAGAACTTTGGGGTCTTCTTCCCCAAGCAGAGTTGAGAAAAGCGGAGAGGATATGGGTCCATTCCATGCTGACTAACACGGAGAGCATTGAACAGCTCGATGATCTGGAGAGGACCTTAAGCTCGGAACGATCGACCATGTATCAACAAGGCGCAGCTATGGCTATGATGAAGAAAATTCGTTTAGAACTGATCCACAGTCCTTCAAGCAGTCTCGAGCTTCAAGGTCTCGAAATTCTGGACACTGACGTCGTCAAGTCGAAAGTATTCCATGGGCATCAAATGGGAATTTACAAGGGCGAAGTGCCTGTTTTCATTGAGACAATGCTCTACGACCCGAGCTGGGAGAAGGTTCCACCCTCCGAACGGACACTCATCATGGCCTACAAGGTGACGGGCTTCGGCGTGAACCCCAGGCCTCAAAATCTCCGTCTCCTCAACTGCCTCAGGTTCTTCGAAAAGATGGACGGCAATCGACTAGGCTACTCATTCGTCTACCAAGTTCCGGAACCAAGGTCGCCGATTGGGCCGCACGAACACACTCTCACCACGTTATTGCATCTTTTGGTCCTCTCGGCAAAGAAGGCCAAGGCAGACCCGCATATGAACCAGCCCGTTTTGGGTGATAAATTCCGCTTAGCCAGTGTGCTCGCAGGTTTCCTTGCGGAATTCCATAGCATCGGATGGTTCCACGAGAACTTTCAATCCAATAATATTGTGTTTTTCAACGCTCCTTTCGATGAGAATGGTATCAACCCGACCAGAAGTAAGATCCTGCTGGAACCATACATTGTAGGCCTTAATAAGAGCCGTCCAGGTGGAGACGCATGGCATACACAGGGTCCAGCCATAGGAACAGAATTCATGGACTACCAGCACCCCGATTACCACCAGACGACAATGCGCTTCCGGAATGCCTATGACTACTACAGTCTTGGGCTAATGCTCTTAGAGATTGGCCTCTGGACTCCACTTCGAGCATGGTCAGGGAAGAAGGAAAACCGAACCCATAGCCCTCATCAACTACGAGACACTCTAGTCGAACGCTATGTGCCTCGCCTTGGTTCCAGAATGGGGGAGGCGTACCAAGATATAGTGAAACTGTTGCTGTCGGATGGACTAGATCCTCATCCTCAAACAATGGAGCCAGACCCGGAAGGTGAGCGTGATGCCTTCAATAAGTTCTTTGAGTATGTAGTAGATCCTCTCGCACGGTTAGCGAATATGTGTGTCTAGCTTTATTTGTCAATCATTCAGTCCGGGTAGAACTTATATCTGTTCATCTCTTCCCGCTGCCTCAGCCCCGTCCCGGTTGACTGGCGGAACACAACAAGAGGATCGAAAGTCTAACTCGGATGACCCGCAACCGCGCCAGTCTTCCTGGACAACTCCAACATCACTCCTTCAAACCGCGCTTTCAGAGTCTCGTCCTCAGGTAGTTGGGGGTACAATACGGCTTGGCTAAGGGTACGTTCGGTCGTAACTCCAGAATCAATCCGACCTGGAGGTCAAATCTGAATCTGACGCGATCGTTCGGTGATTCTGACGACCTTTCAATCTGGAGCTCCTCCAGATCGGCAGTCGCATCAATTTGCACGCTTTACCGTAACATGCGGATCGTTGGTACCCCCCAGCAAAATTTTTGACCCGAGTTTATAATTAATAAGCCAATTAATTAACCCAAAGCTTTAATTTAGAGCTTTATTATATAGACTTTAATTAATATATATAGAGATGAGGTTTTCCAGGGGGAGACCCCCTGGGACCCCCCTATATAGAGCTTTTGCTTAATTTAGAAGTAGTAGTAAGATTAAGGCGCCTAGTTACCGCTATATAAGGATCTACTGCAGTAATTAAGGCGCCCTACTTAAGCTAGGCTTAAAGACTATATTAGTTATAAATCTAGTATATATTTATATATCTATATACTTAACGAATTTTTCTTTTTCTCTTAAGGATTTGTCTATATATAGAATTAAGTCCCTTTTACTATATATTCGAGCTCCCTACTATTTACACCTATATTTAATAAAAAAAGAGTAAAGGAAAAAGCTCTACTACTTAATTAATAGGTAAAATATAAAATATAAAATATATTACTATATTAATCAATAGATTAATATTAATAGATAGATGTAACGTGTCCCGCTCCACGTCGCCATACGGCTAAAAAAGACAGAGAGTAATCGCGAATCTATCGCGACTCTTGCGGGACCCAATATGTATACTCTCACAATAGACGTGTCTAGATATAGTAGTAGTTCTTTGATTAACGTCTGATACGGATCCTATCTAGGCCCACGCAGACTACTCCGTCACAGGGGGAAAACTTGTAATTTACAGGAAGAAAACCCTGCAGTTGGGTTGGGGGAGGAAAAACCCTATAAGCCACCTTAGTAGGATGAAAAACCCCGATTTGCCATGTCCGTCCGTAGCGGCGGCCCTGCGGGCCTACGGCTACGTCCTGTCCTCCTTAGATGTTCGAACTCCTTGGGAACCACTGCTTCCTTCTCTAGCTTATCCCAGCTAGGGTTCACTACGTCCTAGCTAGGCCTTGCCGTTCGATTGCCGTATACTTGTGGTTGTGTTCCGTATTTTAACCACCCCCTATATGCTATCTCTTGTTGACCATTGCCATATACGCCATGCCTCCCCCCCCCTAAGGCCTATCGAAGGCGTAAGGGGGATTCATCCATAAACCACCACTATACCAAAAGGCGAGCGGGACGTGTGTGCCTGAGTATCTTTTATGCCTAGGCCCTAGTCACTAGGCCCTCGCCAAGGGTTACCACTCCTTAAGAGGAGACAGGAAAACCGTACGGTGTTGTCCAGGCTGCCAGGTAGTATTTAATAGTTGATGGCGAGTGACCGCATGCTCCGCGGGCGATCGCCCTGGGGGTTAGGAGGGGCCGTATATTTGCTCGTTGCTCGTTCGCTCGCAATTGCTCGTTCGTCGACGTGAGAGGTCGTCGATGCTCTCTACTGGGGGTCGGGGGATGTTATCGAATGCCGCGCATCCATGTTGGATCGTACAGGTGCCTTGATAGGAGAATAGTGTTGCTGTTATCGTAAGGGGCACTCAGTGGTGGTTTTCGAGATCTCACCATCCCATGTGAAAACTTTTCACCACCGCCCACAATACCCATAACCACCACCACTAGGTCGTATCGCACGCTGTGCGACGTCTCTGCGTTGGCTCTGAGTCTGAACTTCGAAGACTCAGGTTCGTAGCCGTCACCACGTACAGGTGCAGAGTCCGTTTTCGACGGCCACGTGTCTAGATATATAAATATCCTAAAGCTTTTAACTAAATTTTAATAAAAAATCTTTAACTTCTATTAAATTAATCCTTTCTTACTACCTATATAGCTAACTATTGGCTTACTATTAGCTTACTATATATATTTACGCTAACTAACTATTTACGTTAGCAGCTAGCTGTCAGTGACGCTGCCTGTTGGCCTCACTGGGCTTGCAAGCTCCTGTTGGGCGATCTCCGCCGCTTCCACGTATTTCTTTTGAGCTAGAAGGGTTTGCCTCAGATTACCCATCGCGATGACGGTATCTGGGTGTGTATCTCCCAGCACTAGACGTCTGGTTTTAAGTACTTGTCGTTCAAGTGTTTCCACCTTGTCCCACTGCATTTTCGATTCGTAGATATATGCAAGATTTCCCATTACCATTGCAGTTTCTTTGCTTTGAACTCCGAGAATCGTCGAAGACTCCGGAAGGAGCCTTTCTAAGATTGTAGCAGCCTTCTCAAGTTCACCACAATTTATGAGCCTAATGGCACAGTTATTGACCGCATCAACTGCCGGAGCGGCCATCTCAATGCTTCTCTTGACGAAGTTGTCGACCCTCTTATAGCAGCCCAGAGCTGCATCACTGCGCCCCAGAAGGTAGTACTGAACACCAAGACGAGCGATATCCTGGACCAGCGCCGGGTCCAACTGCTCATCTGCAGAGACTCGCGCTTTCAGCTTCGTCAAATCTTCATTGACTTCAATCGACTTTTCGAGCTGTCCTTTTGCGTCGTAAGCAGCCGCTAGGCGTCGTTTCGCGCAGCGAGTGATTGAATGACTGGGACCAAGTTGCTGGAGACACTCCTCAACCGTTTTCAGTGCCAACGCTAGTGCCTGTTCGTGTTCGCCGCGACCCAAGAGCAGGCTTACTAGATCTAGTTGATGATCTAGCCTCTCAGAGTCCTCGGGGCCACGGCCATCCGCAAAACATTCGAGTAAACCTCGATATACCGACTCTGCCTTTTCCGTCTCACCAAGCGCGGCCCACAAGCGTGCCAGGATCGTATTTACTGCAATGCGGTCCGACGGGGAAATATTGTCGAGTCCAGTCATAGTTAAAGCGATTTTACACGCTTCATTATACTGATCTTCACTCATCAAGTGGGTGATCAGAATTTGTTTGAGACGCAGCGTCGAGAAATGGTCTGGGCCGAGAGCCTTTTCACGAGCCAGTGAAATGTGACGGTAATATTCCATTGCATCGTCAATTATCCCCTCCCTCTTGTATCGAGACGTCAGGTCGTAACGATAGCCCAGTTTTTCCAAGTACCCCAAAGGGTTTGACTCTGGCTTCCAGTTCTTGATTGCATCAAGAATTTCAGTAAGGTCGTTCGCTGTCCTTTCAGAGATATGTAGCCACTTGTTAGACTCTTCTTCGCTGGGAAGAGCGCCGAATCCAATAGAATGGCAAAGTGATAGCTGAAAAGCAGCACTTTGTCTGCAGCAATCGCAACCTTCATCTTGGGCCATCTGAACTAGCGACTTCACAAAGAATCTATGGACTCGGTAATCGCATAGGTCCAGATGGAAGATAATTGGAGCCTGTGGAGATTAGCAACTAATTACATGTGATTGACAATGCTGTTGAACATACATCCAGACTTCCGTGCCACTGTGGTGGTGTCACGACTGCTGGCAAATCAGGATCCCGACTGGAAACCCGTTCGATTAATGATAGACACTAGTCGTGGTGGAGTTGGTGCTTACGTGACTTCTGAAGAGCCGTCAACCAATATCTCAATCAGTGCTTCCATGCTTGAAGGCCGTCTGTGAGGATCTCTAGCGAGCGCTAGGGTGAAGACTCTCTCAAGTCGATGCCGGATCTCGCCGTCGAGGTCCGTCTTTTTTGCCAGCAACTTCAAGGCCCACTCCAAGATTGAGTCATTGTCTTTTTTCCTTGATTGAATTCGGGCAATCGCATCGCGGCTCCCTCCCATGAAGGCTGTTTTAACCGTCGTTGAGGGAAGGCCAAGGTCGAGCAGCGTATTGTTTCCGAAGAACAGCCACAGGCAGACGAGGCCAAACGAGTAGACGTCCATCTTCTTAGCATCTTTCAACTTAAACTCTCTCGGATGCCACTCTGGGGCGTCCCACGGTTCTGACCTGGCAAGTTTAACGAGGTCGTCCATGGCACCAAATATGGAAAAACCGAAGTCCGCGAGTACTACTGCCATGCCATCACTCTGAACATCATGCCATACAAGAATGTTCCTTGGGTTGATATCACCATGGATAACACCTAAATAATGGTTAAGATCAACTCCATTGTCGTCATGAAGGACTAGCCATCTGTAACTGAGCTTACCATAGTGATGCACCCTATGAACTCCCTTGGCAATCTCACCACAGATTGTTAATAAACGCGCTGGCTCTAGACTCTCATTCTGGGTCATGTATGTAGCTAAATCGCCGCGGGTTGCCTTCAAAAGTACGAGTACTGGCCAAACCTCAACAGCATTGGGGGATAATTCAAAACATATCCCCACAAATCGGACGATGCCATCATGATCCCCAATTTCCGGACGGGCCAGAATGATTAGCTCGTTGATCACTGCTGCGTACTGCAGCTCTCGGAATTGCGCTTCGGAAAGTCGATGGTCTGTAACCTCGGATTTGAAGCGCTTGTACACGAGCGTCATCTCCGAGTTTAGAAAGCTCTGGTTTACCTTCGCCGTAGCACCATCACGACCTAGGGCCTCTAGAGCGGGCTCCCAAGTCAGGGGCAAGATATTGAGCCGGAGTGCGGTAGCATATTGGAGGAACTTGATGAAATTCTGGTGATGCCTGGGGCCCCCTGCCTCACCGATCGAGCTCGCTGAATCAAGTAGCGAGGTGATATCAAACGACGTCGACGATGGCAAGTTAGAAGTGGTAAAGAGATCCATTAGCTATTCGTAAGAAGGTACGCTGATGCTAGTGCAGAGGCGCAGGTGGAAGTGGATAGGACAACATGTCTTATCTCATAAACTAGACCCTTCGTGCGATTATTTGGGGGGCGCACGGACGTTGTGTGGGTGGTTACTCAAAACTAATCACTGCCGGAACTCACGTACTTCCCCACGTCTAATTATCTTGAAAAAACTTAAGGTGATAGACCTTACTCTTCTCTATCTATTCTAATACGGTGGCTATATCGTAGCTTTATTATGTGAAAAATTAGACATAAGTAATCAGTCGCAAAATCGCGAGGATGCGTTTCAAAATTAACTTCTTCTGCGACAATGTATCTCGTCCCTTAATAATACTTCTATAGGGCTACAATCCATATACGGAGGATAGCGATTACTTAGAGAATCTAATACATTAAAAAATAATAGATATATCTATTATGGTTAGGCTATAGTTTACAAAAAGGAAAAAAATCGATTTTTAAAACTTTCGGTTACCACCCATAAGCTCTCAGACGAAATTCAAAATATAGGGAGCAGATATAAGCGATCCTCTGGCGCGCCTGCCCCGTAACCAAGCACGTGCTGATCTAACTGAGTTCGGTTAAAATTCTACTACGGAGCATCTTATTTATGAGATAAAATATGTCGGACATTTTCAGAATTGGTTCGTCCAAAGGGCCAACGATTAGGTGACGGCATGATGCAGTGCGGACTTTTCTGGCACTGGCTTATCTCAGTTGACTCAGACCCTCGGAGAGAAAACCCACCTCACCTCCTGCAAACTCCTGAGCCAATCAGCGGCTGGCACCGCCACACCTCTATAACCCCTATAACTCCTATAAACTCCTAAGCTAATTAGCGACCGGCGCCGCAGCCTAATATACGCCACGGGCATTAGCGCTTGCGCTAGCTTTAGCAGCCAATTATAGAGCGCTAAGGTGGATTCCTCTCCGAGGGTCTAAGAGATTATAGGCGCCTTTTGTAAAGGCTGTACAGCCTCACTAGTAGAAGCCAGTTCTATTACCTTTAACGTTATATATCGCCCCCTAATATAGCGCTACTTAGCTCGCCAATACCTTTATTTAAAAGCTTATCTCTTACTCTATATATTGCATCCGTAATAGAGCCCAATCGTCCCCCTAATAGGTGTTTATCCGAGCAGGATACTTAAAGTCCTCTATTTAGCCTTTTAAGCCTACCTACTCTTTCTAGCCCGCTAGAACACTTCGTTAATATATCTAAGGATTCCTCCAATAGCGATAACTAGATAGATAATAATAGCTAACCCAATACTAGCGAGCCTAAACCTCCCTTATTAAACTAAAGTATATAATAGCAGAGGCGTACAAGGAAGCTATAAGCCGTAGTTAATACCCTAAAATAAGAGGGTTAGAGCTTCGTATAATTCCTATCTGCCTAGGTTAGAGCAGACGATGCAGATAATAGGGGGGTTATAATTAGGCACCGTTGGTATAATCGCGTTAAAAGACAACGGCGAGTATTATTAAATGCAGTTGCAAAAAATCCACAACTTAGCTATATTTAAGGGGCAGTTATATTAGTAGGGTCTTTTACTACAGAGCTAGACCGCCTTATCTAGAAGCCATACTTTAATACGTTTAACAGGACGTTAAATATAGAGGACTTAGACTTTAAAGTCGCCTTCCGTACTATACGAGATATTGCCCTAATATAGCATATAACTTTACTACAGCTGCTTAGTAACTAGCGCGCCTATAAAGCAAGTTATTAGGCGGAAGGTCAGAAGGCAAAGGGTTAGGACACTTTAGTTAGGCGGGCGTATACTATTACTAGCATAATCTGTTCTTCTAGAGCTAAGAAGTAGTCTAATTTCTTTACTTTACTTATAGATATCTATCTTATAGGCTCTAGGGTAAAAAGGAGGGTGTTTAAAACGCTATCTGGCTTTGGGCTATGTTATAGCTATTATTCGGTAAATCGCATTATAAATAGTATTGCTAAGAAGGTAGAGGTATGTTAACTATCTTATATCTATCTCCTACAAACTCCTAGGCTAATTAGAAGAGCTCCTATAAACTTCTATAAGCTCCTATAAACTTCTATAAACTCCTAGGCCAATTAAAAGGGCTCCTATAGACTTCTTTAGGGGCTAATATTTATAGAGGCATCTTAAGACCCTAGCGTATAACCCATAAACAGTAGTTATATATAATAATGTAAACTTTAAGGATATAAAACGCGATAAATTACTTAGTTATACGTTTGTTATATATTCGCTAACAACCGCTACTATTATATTTTATCCGGAATTACCTTTATCTAAGCTACGCTAATTAATATACAATCTAACGAAACCGCTGTAACTTAATAATATCTTCCGGTCACCTAGCTTTATTAGAGACAAGTTAATAGCAAAGATTAGCTATTACCTTATCGCTAACGCAATAAAGGGGGTTTATCTATATAGGGTAGAGCGCGTTTTTACTAAAAGTAATCTTTTCCCTTAGATGCTAAGTATACACTATATTAATACTAGGAAGACTAAGTTTTAGCAGTTTAGTGCTATAATAAAAGATAAGGGTACTATCTAGGGTATATACGGCGTCTATAAGAATATCTTCCTTAACTAGCTTAGACTTTAGGCTCCGGATAACCCCTATAGCTCTATATATAATGACTTTACTAATCGGCTTTGGCTTACCTATAGTGACCAGCTTACTGCGCATTATATTAGGTTAGTAAAATAGAAATAGGCCCACGCGGGTTGTCCTTTTAACCGTTAGGACTGGCTCCTTGGTATACCTTCGTGGTTCCATATTGAGATAAACCTATACAACACTATTGTACGCACGCATTTGGCGCCTAAGAACTATTAAGAGGAGGCGTACCATTATCTAAGATCTAACGTTACTCTATAGAATCGTGCACCATTTATATAGGAGAACACTAAGTACTATTAAGTAGTACCGATTATTAAGCAGGGCTTTATAGCGCGCGTAATAGCCCTCTTCTATACAGCTATACAGCGCTAAGGTCTCCTTACTATAATACCCAAACTATTTAACCTATCTAATCCGTTATCATCGGAATGTATAGAGAATATTACTCGGGTAATTAGTTGCCTCATACCAGAGCGGTTCTTAGAAATAGTTAAGGATATTTAGTTTACTACTTTTACTATTAAAGCATAGAGCGGCGTAGACTTAAGTAGGCGCGTATATAGTAATATTAAGTTTTAGATAATATATCGCCTACTTTAAAAAGCCGAGCTACTTCTTACTATTTAGCATGCCGTTAAACATGCCAATATGGGTATGCTACGACGGCTTATTAACCCCCTCATTATCTACTTATTTAGCGCGTTACAGCATAATTACGGCCGCGAGATACTGTTCTATTAGTGGAATCTTACTTTAGTAAATTTGCCTAAACTCTAGCATATAATACTAGCCTTAAGGGTTATAAATTAGCTTAGGTCTCCTAATATATATAAGGCTGTTAATCTTAGACTAGAGCACCTAAACGGCAGCTATAAAATTAAGATAAAGTGTTATAAGAACTCTACCCATGATACTAATATTATATTCAATTAAGTATATCTATTAAACGCGACGGTTAGGATGGTGCGTAGTAAGATAGAGTATACGTTTAGCGAGGAGATATTAGGTACTTATACGCGGGCTTCTACGGAACTTAATATGTTCCTACTTACTTATACAATCTATTTAAGTAATCTAGCTATACCGCGAGGCCCTAGGCAGTTGGTAGGCTTACAGCTATTTAACTCTTATAATATTCTCTATACTAGTATAGACATTTTAGCGGAGAGGATTAAGTAGTTTAACTAGCTCTATATATAGGACCCGTATTCGGCTACTACTTCCTATCCTCTTCTAGATACCAATAACCTAACTAGCTTTATAGATATATAAGAGTTTACTAATATTATTGGCGATAGGTTAGATAAGGTGGATCTTACCTTTAACTAAAATATAGGCTAGGAGCTAGACGTCTCTTAAGCTCTTTGCCTAGATATTACCTAAACTACTATAAACTCCTAGGCTAATTAGAGCGCGCGCTAAGTTCCCTACTATTGTTATTATTCCTTAAGGTCTCCTAGTAAATTATTATAAACTACTACAAACTCCTAGGCCAATTAGAACGCGCGCTAAGTTTTTTACTATCGTTATTCCCTAAGGTCTCCTAATAAACTACTACAAACTCCTAGGCCAATTAGAACGCGCGCTAAGTTTTTTACTATCGTTATTCCCTAAGGTTTCCTAATAAACTACTACAAACTCCTAGGCCAATTAGAACGCGCGCTAAGTTCCCTACTATTATTATTATTCCCTAAGGTCTTTTAGTAAACTACTATAAACTCCTAGGCTAATTAGAACGCACGCTAAGCTCCCTACTATTATTGTTATTCCCTAAGGTCTCCTAGTAAACTGCTATAAACTCCTAGACTAATTAGAGCGCGCGCTAGGCTATAAGCTTATATACTTTAAAGGGGTAGGAACAGTTATGGCACGTTTAAGCGGTAGAATAAAGACAATCTCTATTTTAATACTATTACTCTAGAGCAAAGGCCCGTTATACTTACTCTCTCTATCCATCTACGCTAGAGTAGAGGCCCGTTATACTTACTCTCTTTATCTATTTATACTAAAGTAGAGGCCCGCTATACTTACTCTCTTTATCTATCTATACTAGAGCAGAGGCCCGCTATACTTGCTCTCTTTACCTACTCTACCCTAGGATAAAGGCCCCCTATACTTATCCTAACCTATAACGCCTTGCGGTTAAGCCCTTCTAAGATACTAGCTTTTACTAGAATAAGGTTAAAGCTTACCTATAAAGGATGCCTTATGGTTAGGCCCGCCTAAGATACTAGCTTCTTTACCTATATAGGATCTAAACTAACTAGAACGAGGTTAAAGCTTACCCTATAAAGGATATACCGAAGCCGCTATATCTACCCCTCTAACTTAAACCTAGATAAGTAGAATAAGGGCTTTTATAACGCCTTATAGTTGCCTATAAAGAATAACTTATAGTTAGGCCCGTCTAGAATACTGGCTTCTTTACCTATATAGGATCTAAACCAACCGGAACGAGGTTAAAGCTTACCTATAAAGAAATACCAGTCTCCGCTATAGCTATTAATCCTATACTATACCTTCTTACGCTATTATACCTAAGCCCCTAGCTCCTAGAGGAGGCGGCGGCGGCCCCTTTAAAAGAAAAGACTAAGGGGGAGAAGGTGGCGACCGTAAGCCTCTCCGGGACTTACGCCGCTTTAATAAACTATATCTACCGGAGCGGGCCGCCATATAATAGCAAGTATAGGCGTTACCGGGCCTGCTTACCTGCTAGGAACCTTTTCTAAAGTAGGCCTAGTACTCTTTATCCCTTACTTAGCAAGCTAAGCACTAATCCTCTCCTATAAGCTGCTTACCTAGCTTCGTCTCTATAATCCTCTTAATATAAGAGGTGTTTTTAGCGCCTACTAACGCCGGGAGGTCTAACTACTATTTACCTATAACCGTAGGCACGTAGTTAATAGTAGCCTTCCTATGGAGGGCCTAGTCCTATAGAAGCCGCTATTAGTCCGCCTACTAGGCGGCCGCGAAGCTAGCCTAAGCAAGGGGCAGCGGCGGGGCCACGAGCGGCAGTGGCGGTGGTGGTGGTGGTGGTAGAGGAGGAGGTAGTAGTGATGGTGATAGTAATCTATATGCTATATTAGCTAATGTTTAAGATATAAGGCATTGCAAAACGTATAGTAGATTAGGCCACCAGCCAAAACCGTTATTATTATTATTATTATTATTGCTGCCAAGAGGCATTATAGGAGAGGGATAGGGGATAGGGGTAAAGATAGGGGCAGGGATAGGGATAGGGACGGGGATAGGAATAGGGACGGGGGGAGCGCGAGTGTCGTGCGGGCGAGGGGGGCTATAGAATTGGTTAGTAAACGGCCTCTTTAAGTAGGAAAGTAGTTAGAAGCTTAGGTTAATTTGCTAAAGCTTTAATTAACTACTTAGTATAGGAAAATACTTATAGAGGACGCTGGACGCGACCTAAATATAGGGCTCCGCGATAGAGCGTGGAGGCGGCGGCGAGAATGGTCTCTTTACTAATTAGAAAGTTTATTAGGTGCAAAAGTACCTAAGCCGTAAGAGGAGTTATCGTAAACAATTTTTAAAAAAAATTGGTGTTATTATAGAGAGAACTTGGGGGCGTAGATAACTATAAGTACTAGCTTATCTACTTTACCTTTATAAATACTTACCGCAATCTAACACTTATTTACCTTATTAATTAAGTCACTAGCGCAAAACTTTTAAAGACTTCTATAAACTCCTAGACTAATTAGAAGACTCCTATAAACTCCTAGGCTAATTAGAGCATATTATAACATTTTAAATAGAGGTCGCGGGTTTATAGGTAAGATTCTATATAAAATCCGCTACGTAAACTCCTACCAACTCCTACTAACTTCTATTAACCCCTACTAACTCTTACTAACTCCTAGACTAATTAGAACATGCTAAGGTAGAAATATTACCTTTATAATATATTATTAGGACTTCCGCTAACTCCTAAGCCGTTATTTAAAACTGCCATTATATAAAACCCTAAGCTACCTCTATCTATAATTCTGTAAGGAAATTCTTTTTACCCCTTAGTATTGCTTTCCTAATACGCCTAGATCTAGTTTTTAGAGTAAATGTAAGTACTGCATCTATATTTATATCCCTCTCCTATATAACTGTTTAACGTTTAGTAGGTAAGTCCCTTTAATTACTAGCTTGTCTTTTCCAGCTAGGCGTTAAGACCTATAATTAGGATATAACTAGAACAGCGGGCTAAGAATTAAGAATAGCTATAACTTAAGAGTTAAGAATAGCAATAACTTAAGAATTAAGACCGGCTGTATCCCGGGAGTTAAGAACTGCGGCATTCTAAGCGTTAAGAGCAGCAATATCCTAAGAGCCTATAGTGGACGTACTATGCGTTATAGGCGTAGAGATTAGTCTCCGAATATCCTTAAGTACCTACGCCGCGCGTTTAATACCCTCTGGTACGGCCGGAAGTGGAGTACTAGATAAAGAGCTTAGCGTGCTAATCCTACTAGTAACCTAACTTCTAAGTAGCAAAGCTAGCATGTCCACTACGCTCTATGCTGCCTCCTGTATAGCAACCTAGACGGCAAGGCTATTATCCTATCGCTAAACGTGCGTAGTATACTCCGCTAATGTAGACGGCTGCTCTAGCAACTCGCGTACCACTAAGGCCTCGCCCTAAGTAGCTTTTACCTATCTTTTCTGCGCTAGATTGCTCTTATAAGTAGTCTTAACCATCTTAGCTATACTCCTTAATTACTTAATTAACTAATTACTATAGGTATCGCGATATCGCTATAAGATAAATAGGGGAGCCGCACTTCCTAGTAAACCCGCCGTAAGTGTCTCCTAGAAGGTATTAGGTGTGGTCCTATTATATAGATATATAAGCTGCTAGCGATATTTCTCGTCTATAAATATAGACGATGGTATAGGGAAGCGTTAATATTTACTAGCGTATATTAACTCTACCTGCTTAACCGCCTACTTGTTAATAAACCCTAATACAATATTAAGCTGGGTACTAGCCCTTAGCCGATAAAGCGGTGCTAGAGCATTAGGGGCTAATATAAACGCAAGAAATAATAAGGGATTATATTAATTATAACACTAATTAGTTAGGGCGTAAATAATATAGTTTAAGACCGCTAGTGGTAACCTATCCTCTCCTAAGAAGGTAAGGAAGGCCTTTTAATGGTATTTACCGTTTACTATTTCCTTCTATTTAGTTAATATCTTTTTATAACTAGCTATTTTAGCTTTTAACTAGAATAGAAGGTCGCTATTAGCTGTAAAATCGCAACTTATAGCTAATTTCTTTAAGGTAACATTCTTTATATTACTAATATCGCTAGGCGTATAACTTTAGATAAGTTAACTCCGTTTATATCTAGTAGGTAGGCTATTACGTCCTCTCTAAGGCGCTTAAGTGGGCCGCGGCTTTATACGTAGTAGTAGTAGCTTCCGTCCTGGCCTATTTACTCCCTTTATATTAAACGCCTAGTACGGTAAGAAGATAAAGCCTATACTAGTGCGATTCTTTTCTTATCCGCCTTAACTAATTTGCTACTATGCGTTACCCAGGCTCTTTATAATTAGAAACCCCTAAACAATTACGCGCTTAATATTAGCAACATTTACGCCTATACTAAGGGAGGTTGTAGCTATTATAATTTAGATAATAGAAGAAGGCTTCTTAAACTCTATATACCGTTAGTTGTGATTATACTCCTATATAGTAGCGGTAAACTCTTAGATTACGCTACTAATACAAAAGGCCTTATTATTATTGTTGGCCCCTTTTATATACGCCTTAGACTTCTAAAGTAGCACATTTTAGAGGTACTCTACTACATCCCGAATAGAAATTCGACCATTAATAAAGACTATTATCTTTGGTATACGTATAGGTGTAGGTATTCTATTGCCGTTTATATAGTCGTCTAATAGAAAATATAGGTTCTCCTATAGGTCTACCTTTTACTTAGAAATTAGCTGTATATATATAAATACGTCCGGATAATTAATAGATATTCTTATAACCTCAATCTGGTATAAATAAACGCCGACTGCTTAGAACCTAGCGCGTAATAAAACTAATCTCTCTACCTTCTTATTAAGTGTTACAGAATAGGTAAACCAGATAATACTTAGACGGAGGATTATCCGCAGCTCGCCTAGTATTAAGTAGGCCAGTTAAAAGCTTTCCTAATCCTTTACTAAATAACATTTATTAATTATAACTAGCCTAATCCAAGACTACAGCTCTAGCCCCTTTAAGGCGTCCTAAAATGACTTTATTAACGCCTATTTAGGTTTAAGAAGTATATACGTATATACCCCTTCCTAAATCTTTATAATTAAATCCTTCTCCTAACTTTTTATCTTAGCGTTAATAAGAACTAAATTAGACCTATTTATCTTCTTAATATTATCTAACTGCTCGTTACTAAGCTTGTTTAACAGTATTATCTAAATAGTAATTTTACTGGTAAGAATAGAATACATATAAAAGATTAGACTTTTACTAAAGCCTATATAGGTAATAAGAAGAGTATTGCCTTTCCTAAATATAAGCCAATATAGAGTGCGCACCTACTTATTGCGCGGCTTAAAGTCTTTAAGCCATAGATAGGTTTAAAGAAGAATTTACTAAAGGCAAAGGCTAATAACCTTATGCTAGAATAGTACATTCTCTATATACCCTACCTATTAAATAACTAATAGTAATTACTTTATGCTTAGACTCCAAATTAACTGTAGAGTCTCTAGGATAGAACCACAATTAGCTAACGGTTATAGTATAGGTAACTCCACTGCCCTACCCTAAGATCTATACTATTAACCCCAACAGTTAGCGCCCTTCTTCTTCTTCTTTAGTTTAGGCCTGTATCTTAGCATCTACCTAGCTTAGCCTAAGGGCTTATATAAGCTTATCTAATTGGCCTAAGAGTTTACAGAAGTTCGTAGAAGCTCTTTTAATTGGCTTAAGAGTTTACAGAAGTTTATAAAAGCTCTTTTAATTAGCCTAGGAGTTTATAAAAGTTTATAAAAGCTCTTTTAATTAGCCTAGGAGTTTATAGAAGCTTATAAGAGTCCCTAAAAGAGTATACCCGACTAATAACGCGCTATAAATATTATATAAATGTAGTATAATTAGGCGAGCTGTTTATAATAGGGTATAAAAGGCACCTTATAAAGTTTAGTAGTAAATAGAGTTATAGTAGTAGAGTACAGTCGCTGTGTTAATAAGGCTAGTTAGGTGTAACCGGGTTTAAAAACGCGTCTTTAAACTTTAAGGCTGTACTTTACCCCCTAATACGTTAATTAGCTAGTTAAATTTACTAGAATATACTAATAGAGGATATTATAATTTAATTACATCAGGAACCGTAGCTGTAGCCGCTATATTAACCCCGTTATAGTTACTTAAAGTTAATATACATTAAGAATCGCGCCCGGTTTATAGTAAATGTGCGCTTATAATCTCTTAGACGCTTTACAGAGGAATTTTAGGGTTATAGGGGGGCTAGGGAGTAGCGCGACGTTCTATTGGCTCAGGAGTTCGCAGGAGTTAGTGCGCGCCGCTAATTGGCTCAGGAGTTTGCACGAGTTGGCAGAGTGGGGCTGTGGCGGGAGAGTGGGGCCATACAACGCCACAAATTCCTCGGAGAAGCGGCTGAGGCACCTGAGATAACAACCTGGCGACAAATCTGGGGAAGCGGTTAGCATCAGGTGGGTTACCACGAAGCGGCTCTTTTGAGGGCTTCCGAGGCTTCTAGAAGCTAGACCTCTTATAAAGTGCGCCAATCAAAAGGACACAAAGAAGGCTCCTTTATGCTCTTTCTCTTCAAAAGGGTATTAGCTATCATTAGCGATGGGAGTACGTGGCAAATCAGCCTTATCTGTCCCCAGAAAATGAGAAAATAGGCTGGGGTCGATGCGGCACAAGTCAGATGAACACTGCCATGTGCTGCTCACGCGGGCAGCTGTTGAGCTTGACAGGCAAGGGCCCTGGCGAGGCGGTGTGGGACATCGGCGTGAGCGGATGGCGCGTTTGGGTGGGAATGAACTCGCGTGGTTGTCTCGGACCGGTACGGGGAGGATTTGGACGATGTAGACGATCGTGTGTGCTTTTCAGTCTTTGTTGCAGCAGTTGCATGTCCCATTAATCGAATAATAAGATAAGGGAGAGAGTGCGGCGCAGATCGCATGCATGCAAAACGTCATAAAGGCCCGAGCGCGCCCTGAGCCTCGCCTTGTTGACAGGTGGGTTCAATTAGACCCTGTCAGGTACCTAAACCACCACATGTCTTGTATATATCTTGGCTATGGCTAACTCTAGACCCCCCACTCCCTCTGTCACCTGTTTCCTCCCCTCCGATCCGCTGTTAGCGATCCTCGCGACCCTATTCCAGGGCGCATACCCTCAGTCAGTTGATCTCACTAGAACCTTGAACAGTTATATCCTCACCCCGACTCCCCGTCTTCACCCTCACTTCCCGTCTTCACCCTCCTCAAATACCCCGTCTCTGCCCCTGCCCAATACCCCCAGACAAGACTCCAATCCATCTGAAACATTGCCATGTTCTCGAAATGGCGGAATCAGAAGTCTGTCGAGAAGAACGGCAGTTCGATGACCAACTCTGACGATGAAGAAAAAGCAGCTTTGAAGCCAGCAAAGTGGAGTCTGGGAGTGTTGAACGATACTGAGACTGATGAGGTTCCCGGTATGTTTATGCTTGATTTGGAGATGTGCTCGGGCTGGAAGCCTTCATTCTATATATACAATCTTTAGCAACGCGGAGATGAAGCTCGTGGTTAATATCCATAGAGCACACGCTAACCTTCAATTTTTCTAGGCTCTATTTTGCTTCTATCCAATGTCCACAAGCACAATGAACCTCTCGGTCTCCAGCACGCCAGAGCGCGCACTTCCGCTTCTTCCTTACCCTCTCCGTATCCTCCCTCGCTCAGAAGCGTATCTAGACATTCCATAAGGCCCGTGGTTCCTGAGAAGAAGCGGACAAAGGATGGCAAAATCATCCTTGAACCACAGCCTGATGACTCCATGAATGACCCTCTAAATTGGCCTACATTGCGACGAGATGCAGCTCTCCTCTCTCTTGGCTTCTACTGCATGGTAGGAGGAGGCATGACCCCGGTTCTAGCAGCTGGATTCAATAACGTTGCTTCAACATATAATGTATCCGTTCCCCGCGTCGCCCTCACCACTGGGCTATATATGATGGGGCTCGGGCTTGGAAGCGTCATTGCTTCTCCGACCGCTATATTATTTGGCAAGAGACCAGTCTATCTGGTAGCGATTATTATATTCCTACTCACGTCTATTTGGTGTGCTTTATCACCGAACTACCCTTCCTTGGTCATTGCCAGAATTGTTCAGGGGATAGCTGTTAGTCCCGTAGAATGTCTTCCCTCTGCCACCGTAGCAGAAATTTTCTTTCTTCACGAGCGAGCATATCGCCTTGGCATCTACACACTGCTTTTGCTAGGTGGTAAGAACCTCATTCCGCTCGTGAGTGCAGTCATTATTCAGTCATTAAGCTGGAGATGGGTTTTTTGGTAAGTAAATACGCGCAATACCTTAAACTTTCAATTTCTAAACTTTTGCAGGATCGTCGCTATGGTTGTCGGATTATGTTTCTGTCTGCTATTCCTGTTCGTGCCAGAGACTTTTTGGGATCGAGCCCCTCGCCCACGCAAGCAGCACCACAATAGGAGCTTGAGTCCCGCAAGACATCGTCCATTCAGATTACCATCATTCGGCCATTTCCACCACCAGCAAACCGCTACTCCTGGAGCTAGTACAATCAATATCTGTGACCCTACAGCTGCCATTCTATCTCCGATTGGAAGCATCGCTCAAAGGCGCGCTAATAAGAACGCTCACGTAGGATTTGCCCCAGAAGGCACCCCAAATGAGAAAGAAGATACGCAAGGTTCTTCTCCGTCTACCGAACCCGCCGCAGCCCATAATTCTCGGAGTAGAGATGGCGGCAGTGTAGAGCCAAGCTTGAATACGATTCCGGCACGCAAATCTCCCAATCCCCATCATTCAGAAGCATGGAAAGTTGAACCACATGACGGCGCACCGAATACTCCTGACCTGCATAATCTGAACTCGCCCTACTATTCCGAACAGGTAGAAGAGCAAGACTACTTTAGTCTCAGCGCTGCCAAACCCACTGAAGATCCTCAAGAGCACGCTGCGGCAGAAGTTCAACCCCGGTCCGCTCTAAAATCACCAAAAGACGAGCATCCTACTCGAAAGCATGTTGCCCTTTCACCCGGCTTCCCGCAGCTCGGACCTGAGACTTCTATTATATCCGAAGACCAACGTTCGTTTGTCTACACCGAGTACTACCGTTCTTTACCGCCAAAGTCATTCATCAGTACTCTAAAGCCATGGAACGGCCGCCTGACCAAGGAGAAGTGGCTCCACGTCATGATTCGGCCCTTCATCCTATTCGCATACCCCTCTGTCTTGTGGAGCACGCTGGTCTACTCACTCTCGATTGGCTGGCTGATCGTGCTGTCCGAATCCGTCGCGGCCGTGTACCGCAACAAGGAGAGCTACAACTTCACCGCTCTACAAACCGGCCTTGTCTACCTGTCCCCCTTCATCGGCGGCGTTTTTGGCACGGCCGTCGCGGGCAAGGTCTCGGATCTTATCGTGCGCTACATGAGCCGCAAGAACGACGGCATCTACGAGCCCGAGTTCCGCCTCGTCATGGCGATCCCCGTGGCCGTGTGCACAACGATCGGGCTCATGGGGTTCGGGTGGAGCGCGCAGGAGCGGGATCGCTGGATCGTGCCGACGGTGTTCTTCGGCGTGATTAGCTTTGGCTGCAGTTTGGGGAGTACAACGGCGATTACGTTTTGCGTGGATAGCTACCGGCAGTATGCGGGCGAGGCGCTTGTGACGCTGAATTTTAGCAAGAGTAAGTCCCCCTACTGTCCCTTATACTGCCGGGAAAAGAAGAAGTTCACCACGAAACATGATTGGGGAAAGAAGGGTATCTTTGAATAACGAAACCATGCTAATTATCTGAACAGACATCTTCCACGGCCTCGTCTTCTCGCTCTTCTTCACGAATTGGCTCGAGTCCGACGGGCCTAGGAAGGTCTTCCTTGTCGTCGGAGGCATCCAGATGGCGTGTCTCTTGTTCACTATCCCGATGTATATTTACGGCAAGCGGGCGAGGATGTGGACGGTCAGGAAGAACTTGATGGAGCGGTTTTAGCTCTTTCAGAGTACATACTTCAATGCCCTATGATATGAGTTCATAGGCTTCCTTTTGTTCATAAGATGAGTGGCATTTTACCCCAAGAAGGATAGAGGAGGGTAGAGGTGTTCTGCGAAGCATAGCATAGCATAATGAGGGGATCTTCCAGCTCAAAACGGGGGGATACTTGCTGGACGAGCGTGGCATCGGACTGGGTTTTCCCCGTATTATCCTTTCTATTACCCCTGGGCATGGATTGCATTGCGAAGGCCGGCACTGTGCATTGTACACTATGTTTCATGATATGACGGCATGAACTGGCGTTTTTTATTTCGGTCTACTTGCAGCTAGTTCCCTCTTTTTTTCCTGATTGTTCGTTCAGCAGCGGTTGTTTGTCAGCCCGGGATCGGTGGAGACCGAGTTGACTCGGCGGCGAGGTTCTTCCGGCTTATGAGGTCTATGATACCGAGATGCGGCTGAAGTAGATATTTTCTATATGAGATGGCTTGACGACGATGAGGTGGCTGCTTAGCGGAGGTTTTGGTGAGATGTTTTGAAACTCGGCCCGTTGTAGGCTTCATTTCCGGCCGACATGATTCGGATGCCTAGTGAACTAGTCGGTAAACCTAGAGTAAACAGCCCTCTACCCAGTTAATAATGTGATGTGATACTTTGGCCCGCGTGGGTGAGCGCGTCACAAGTGCCCGGCAGTGCAAGGCAGATCTTTTAACTTAAAGAAATGAGGATCTACAGCCTTAGTGATAATGTGGGCATGAAGTATGACCCATCAATAATTTTCCAACGCAAATACAGCCGGCCATAGAAGCTAACGGCTTTGTAATAACCTTGGCAATTTCCTCTCGAAGTGGTCCGAATGCAAGGCGTGAAGAGTGCGCAAGCTAAGCTTCCATAAGACAAACTGCAAAGCTTACAACCCCCTGTCGTTGAGCTTATTGGGTGGGTCTAGCTTCTTGGCGTAAGGAGAGTCCGAGAGCAAGCTTTTTTAGATGCTTGGATACAAGGGGGTACCACCAAGGCAGACACTCTCCCTGCTAGTATGTTTTCAAAATAAGCGAGCCCTTGCAAAATGGTTGGCCTGTATTATTCTGCTAGCATACTAGCGGGGAGGGCGTCTGCCCGGACCCGCTACCCCCTTGTATCTCTCTATTACGATACGGTTTTTGCAGTCGAGCGGGTGAATAAGCAGGGAAAAAGAGGTCTTAGTACCTAGAAGGGCTCTCCCATACAAATTCTCCACTGGTTATACCGATATCGTCAACATCCAGATTATCGTAATATTACACCAAAAAATCCTTGATCAAGGGGTGTCGATCGTAATATAGAGAATATCGTTATATACCCCATATCGTAATAAGCAGATCTTACTGCAAATTCTGTCCCACTGGCCTTTGCCTGCCGGCGCAGTCGATTGTGATGACGGCCAAGATCGGGATGTGCAGATGTTGAGGTGGGCGCTACGGGCTATCGTCTTCCAAGCTGTGCATAAATAGCGTGATGAGTTACTGCTCTGTGCAGGAATTTCTAATGCTTAGGGCGAGTGGACGGCAGTGTTAGGGCTTACGGAGGGTAGCTTATCCGAAATCCACCATCTTTCCTGCTGGGAGGCAAAGCAACGTATAATGCGAAGAGCGCTTTGGGCTTACCTCCTCCCTCTTTTAGATGGGTTCCAGGAAGCGCGGAAGAAGTCTCAGGAGACTGGGAGGTTTCCGCGAGGCGGAGTGGAAGAAATACAAGGATACAGAGCCGGTGAGGGAAAGCGATGTTTTCACGTCATGAAGTGTGACAGTATACGAGCAAAGCGATGGGCGAGTGGATCTGCAGTTGCGTTACTTAATAGTTCTGCCTTACAGCCATTTCCGCAGGGCGGAGCTCCGCCTCGGTGCATGAACACACAGATAGAAGTAGAAGGTAGGAGAGAGGGGTGGGAGAGAAAAAGGGCTGATATACGGAGTGGTACGATAGTATGGGAATTGCGGGCCCATCCGAAGCCATGACTGGCCATGGATTATTCTCAATTCTCGCACTTTGGGCTGACGGCTGATGCGACTATCTCCAAATGGGTAAAGTCCTGAAACAACTCAAGCAGTCGACCCAAGCAGCTCAGACAAGATCTAGAGGCGCTCAGCCTCGTTCCCCCTATCGTGTGCCCTCTCTCTTGTTCTGGAATGAAGCCCCTCGGCTGAGCTCACCACCCCTCTCTTCGCATCTGATTTGCACAGGGTGATGCTGACAGCTGCAGTCATCCTTGATAAATGGCGCATGCAAGGAACAATATTTCGCTAGCAACTAAAATGTTAATGGGATTAATTGAATATTCTATGAATTACCAGAAAGAGTCATCTAGTTATAAAAAAAAATCTTCTAAGTTAGTAAATGATAAATATTTACGCCATGCTAAAACTTGTTGAGATAGCGCAAGCTTTGCGAAGAAAAGAGCGTAAAACCCTACTCCTACGATTTGAAGTCCCGGCGTAGTGGTTGAAATGGGGAGGGGCTGAGGAGCGTGAGAAGCTACGCGCAGGCCTGGCAGGAGATTGGATTGGACCGCAGCTATCCTAGAACAAGTCGTGGGACGCTTGCTGGCGTGCCGGCTAAGGGTGCTCAGAGGCTTGGTCGTGTGCGGGCTGGGCCATGCTGATGTTTTTGACTTTTGCTGGCTTTTGTTTGGTTCCTCCGGCACGTGCAATGGTGACAGACCGTGCCGTTGTCGAGCGATATGAATGGGCGCAGCTGAGGCTTCAACGTCACTCGGCCTCTGCTGCTTTCGGTGTCGTCCATACATAATGACCGCTTGCGGCCTCGTACATGTCACCAAAGTGACTTTCGATCCCAGCCTAGTTCGCGAACTGCGAACTTATTCTCTTGGCAAACTGTGTCCAGTCTGAATAGAACTTTACTTCGCTTCATTTCCCTGCCTAGGATTCGAGTGGCAGTTGCCTTTCTATTCTCTATATATTATTGTCGCCGGTACTGCTTCCGGACCCCGTCTTGCTTCCGGGCCCGTCTTTGACCCACATATGAAGCGTCTTTCCTGCGGTACCACATTATCATATAGATTGATGTGATTTCCATTATCTCTCGTCAATCAAATCTGTCCATCAAAAGCTCCAAATAGTCAAGCTTTTTGTACGCGTACATCTCTGGTCCTTCCTGTTCATTCTTTTCTCTTCAGCACTATATCCGACGAGACTCGCTTCTAATGTACTACCTAGAATACTTCACCACACTTCACCACGGCGACGCCAAGATGGTCACCCTCACTTACTGGGTAGCCTATCTCACCCTTGGATCAATCTCCTCAATTCCCGCAACCGCCGCACCCGCACGAACAAACTGCCGTTGCGTGTCCATCGACGAGTCAATCCCATGGACGTTATCGTCCGCTCTTCTAGACGCCTCGAAACGCAACGACCGCTGCTCACGGCTCGGCCCCGAGCTGGAGCGCTGGCGGCTAGTTGACCCCGTGGGGTACGTGAACTATTTCGCTGATCTAGTCGAGAAAGACGCCTTGGCGACGTCACTGTACGATGAGCTGAAGCCGCTGCCCACGGGATTGCTGATGGAGCTGGCTACACGGACTATCGTCGACCCACACGACCCGCCTCGCAGCGCAACCACGGGAGGGCCACGCGACAGGATCATCTGTCGCGAGGCGAAGGAGAAGGAGGCTGCGGAGCCGGCTTCTAGCCGCTCCAGCCTGTTCTATATGGGCTTTATCATCGTGGCTATTGTCATTGCTTGTATCGCGGAGTGCATCAATGTGTTCATCAGCTGGTAAGACCAGCCCCTCACTTAGTACACAGCATGGCATAGATACTAATAAAGCTCTAGGATAAATCTTGTCTACGAGCGCAGGAAACCCGTACGGCTACCTGGCGGAGAGAAGGATTTACGCGCCTAGTCAGAACCCGACGGGGCTTTTACCGAGGACCTCGGCGCTGGCAATATAGAAGACGAGAAAAGAGCACTGTTATAACGAAATTTCTACGAGCTGTACAATCCTCACCCGCATACTTACAGTTTTCCCGCATTTAGCGGTTTCCTTTTGTACTATGTAGATACCTGACTGCGGCCCCTGTATAATGGTGGGGATGGTGGGGACTAGGCGCACAAACACACAACACACAGCTTTGGCGTTTGCATAGTGGTTGTATAGAAGCCAAGAGACTTGGCAATATTTGGGCCTAGGGCTAGGTTTTCTGACGACATTTCGGGCGTTTATTTGGCTATGGCGGTGGATGCATAAATGGAAGGTCTGGCCCGATCGTTTTCAAGACGTGGGGAAACTACCGCAATTAGTAATGCTGTTGGCGCTTGTGGCGCGGCATGAACCGTGGGAGTCTTCCCGAAAAGTCGAACCAATTTCAAATCCGGAGAATATTTTAAAGGAAAAAAAGGAAAAAGTCTTCGTGAAGCAAGCTTACACTTCTGTAAAGGCAGGCAATGCGTGAGAGGTGATTCGTTTCATACTTCTAGCAGGCTTCTGACGACCTTCCAAAGTAAACAGGTAAGCCGACAGTTCCACCAAGAACACAACTATGACACCAAAAATTAGGTAGACACTGCAACGGTACATCCATCCTACGCTGCCCAGTATCTATTAGCAATGGGCTTAACATGCGCCTAGACGCTTTGTTTTGAAAACCTAGCGCTTCACCAGTCGTGTTTACACAACCCTCATTCTCATTATTTCTACATTGGCAGATATATACAATGACGTTCAAATTCCTGGTCATCAACATTCCTCCAGAGCATTGTCCGGATTTATCTAGGGATGCGTCGTGGAAAACATTCTACAGCTCTCCTTCCGCAATTCGATAATCTGAGTGAGTTTCCATACCTTCCCCTCCTAGTTGCACTACTTATAAACATCCAGCAAGATGTATATCTCTGCTTCATTTATCCAATTTGCCATTTACGCCATCTTCTCAGTCTTTGGAACGTCCGCTGACAAAGTCCATAAAAGTCGTTTTAGGCACGAAGCAGTCGAGACTCTAAGAAAGTGGCATGAAGAAGGGAAGCGCCAAATCAAGCCCATTGCGGTTCAAGCAAAACCCACGATTCCTAATTCCTTCTATACCATCATCACTCCGTCCCCAGGCGCAGCGCCGGTCAAAGTCACTAAGCAGAGCCAAGTAGTGGCAACCTTCGTGCCCCTAATGACAATGTGTGTCGGACCTCCAGTAGCATTCATGCCAATTACAACCGTGGGCCCTCCCTATCTCAATTATTCAATGAGTGTCGCGGGAAACGGATCATGTTCGACCTATTATACTCGAACGGTGACGACAGTTTGCGCGACTACTCTCACAGGCTTAGCTACTCGAATTAGGGTCTCGCAATGCAGTCAGGAAGTCACCTTCTCAAGCGATTTCGGTTATAGCTTAGAAACACCGTCGCCTGCTATGAACAACAGCGCTCTGATTACCCCCGCACTGGCAATTAAAACAATGATCACATACTACATGGCTCCGTGGCAGGCTCTTACCGGCGGCGGAACACCATCTAACGTCGATAGCAAGATTTGTACTGTACAGTCAGATGGCCGGTTAGATTGCGCATATTATCATGAGGTGTGGTATATCCAGATTATTACGGTCACCAGCACCACTACGAGCCATGTAAATCTTACAACTACGGTGTCCGGACCGGACACATTCATGGTCGAGACCATTCATATGGATATCACGACGACAATATCTTCAATAAGCTTATCAACATCGATGCTGCTGGAAACCGAGATCGAGGTAGAAACCACGAGCAAGAGTACAAGGCCGTCTTTGGCTGAATTCACGCAACCAACAGTTTATATGACTAGGACAGTGGAATATGCTTCAAAAACGTAAGTCTATGGCATTTAACAGCTATTGAGCATCGCTTATTGAGACTATAGAAACCCTGTGACAAATACTCTTTATGCAATCGTACCGCCAACGGCACGTGTAGGAATAGCGACTGTGACGCCACCTCGTTTGCCATCAACATCCGTTTAGTGAGTTTGCTATTGTGAACCTACCGTCAATCCTAAGCCCTAAGCTTACGGACATAAGGAGACATGGATTGGGACGTTCGGTGAATTTTGCGTCGCTACAAGCATTTGAATATCTTTTCCATTTCAGGCATTGGTAATTGGAATTTTAATCATTTCTATTCATGTAACTATTATATCATCGAGAATAGCCCTTAATACCGTTATTTCTATACATGTGTTTACACTGATATAATAGACCGATAGTATGCGTCCACCTTCACTTATCTCTGCAGATCAGGCCAGCAGCCGTCATGATGGCCATATGACCACAATCTCAATCATAATAATGGGCAGATACATACCTGGCTCAGGCAATCTCTTCTTTCTTCTGCTTCTGTTGCAAATTCCATCCTCGTTATTGTAGCTCGCTCACGCCTATATTGAACTTCTATCCATCATCCCAGTTGATATTTCAGGTTCCTGGCAATGAAGTATCTAATCTTTCACCTTGCTCTATTCCTTTGCGCATCCGTCAGGGCAGATATCCGCGGGCACCTCGCTGGGACATTCTCACCAACAACTCCAGCTTTATCCTCGCTAGTTCCCACAAGCCGCAAAGGCTTCTTAGACGGCGGCACGGACCTTCCAACCGTAACTGTTACAGTGTACGGTACAGCTACCCAATACGTAACCTGGCTGCTCCCGGCCTCTGTTATAAAAGGTGAAGAACTCACAGCCGACAGTGATAAAGACAGTATATGAGACCATGACAGTCTCGACGGGGACCTGGTATATTACTACAATAGGTGAATCCAGCGGCTCAACCTCGATGACGAAAATGTCCCTAAGTGAGGTAACGACGGCCGGTGTGAGTCACGATGCCATGAATGTTGGCAACTCTCCCACATCTTCTTCGCCGTTCAATTATCCTACAATGTCCGGAATGTCCAACTCGTCCAGCACGACGGTCGCCATATTTCCGATGACGGGAATCACTGCGGAGATCACTGGCATCTACCGGCCGATTGCGGAGGTGCCTTTGAATTTATACTCATGGCCGAATACGACGGATTCACTACCCACCCTCTCTTCTCCGGTACAAGCTTCCTCTAGCTTTGTGACAGGAAATACTGATCCGGCGTTCCTTGTCGGGTCATCACGGGATATTCGACGCCCAATTCCCCGCGACCTCGTGATATCAGAATAGGCAGTCAACATAAATATGTCCTCATATTTTTCTCTGATTCACCCCTCATGATGAATTTTCTTGAAAGCTAAAAGCATCACAAAACTAATATAATGGCTGAAACTGAAGTGCTCATAGTGGGTGCTCGTCCTGCGGGCCTCATGCTCGCCCTAGAACTCGCCCCCCAGCCCATCCCTTTCCGTATCACTAAAGCCAGTCTAGTTCGCTCAGATAAATCTCGAGCCTTGGTTCTTCATCCCCGCACTCTCGAATTTCTCGCCCGCCATGGCATGTCCAAAACTTCCTCTGCCGCGGTACCTTCAACCATTCAATCCGCATCTTCGCTGACTAGAAATTCGTCTTCGAGATTGATTTGAAGAAACGCCGTTCAGGGATACCGTGTTCCCTAATCCGTTGATAATTAGCTAGGCAGAAACGGAACCTGTTCTCTGTGAGGCGTTGGAGAAGTATAGTGTTGTTGTAGAAAGCGGGGTGAAGGCGGAAAGGGTGGAGCAAAATGAGGATGGTGTGACTGCTTGGTTGAAAAGCTCAGATAGTGGGGGAAAAGAGCGGGAGGTGAGGTGTAAGTATATCGTCGAGTGTGACCGTGCGCACAGCATTGTGCGGAAATCCGCCGGGATGAAATACGAAGGTGGTGTGTACCCACAAGATTTCATCCTCGCAGACGTGCACATGAAATGGTCGCAAAAAGACTATCTCTCCATATTTCTCGGGGATGGATTCATGGGGGTCTTTCTTACGAAATATACGCTTTTTCGATTCATTGCTTCGAGACCGCAGGAGAGGTATAATGGTGTTGAGTCCACAATGAAGGATTTCGAAAATATGATTAGGAAATTGGTTCCTCGGGAGGCGGAGATCTTTGATCTGGCTTGGATTACGAGGTTTAGGTTGCATCATCATGTCTGTAGGAGCTAGCTAGAATCGTCGCATTAAAGCCCATTTAATGCGAACCCAATTTATTTCAGGTGCACCCTCAGTGAAGATTCGCCTCACTGCGAACATTCACCCTATAGAAGTATTCACCCTGCAGTAGGCAATAAGATAACCTAATCCGGGTAGTAGAGCTAGAATAAGATAGAACTAAATTAAAACTAGAACTCTTAGAGCTTAGGGCTAAGACATAAGCTCTCAGACTCTCGGGGAGATTTGGTTTGGTGATAAGGAGCAGTATGCCCGCCCGTGCGCGTAGTGCACGTGATTTACGAGATAAAATTAACGCTTGGTTCCATAAAAATTTAAATTACGAGTTGCGTGTTTTCTTAGGTTCTCCCGGAACTGAAGCTCTAGATTTGAACCTGGTCGGCTTTACTCGTTTCTTAAAAAAAATTTGAAAAAAGTGTGGTGTGAATACGCATCGGATTCCCTTACAGTATGAAATATAAGGTCTAAAGTGGAGCAAAAGAATATCACGTGAGTTTATTGTACTATCTCTCATCTCACAACAGAGGGGTGCTCTTCGGGGGGTATGGGGTATGAGTAACTGTCTTTTATCATTCAAAAGAATTGATATTTGAAATTTGTTATGGCTTGAAACCTCTCGATACTCTGAGATGCCCCCGCCGCAAGCCTGCATACAAATGCTGACACGTCGCAGCGTCGCTCCTTTGTAACAACCCAAAATCAACTACATCTCAAGAGTTCACAATCGCGTCTACTAACACAATGGAGGCAATCATTGCGGCTGTCCTGGCTTGCTCTATCGTCTTGGAATTTCCTGGGATATCTAGAACGAAAGCAGTGCTGGACCCTCCGCTTTCGACTGTCTCTGTGGACGCCTTACCTGATCCTCCTCCCAACCTCGGCGCTCTGTCTGCTTCTACTGTCTGCAGGATTGGAAGTTGAATCCGAGGACTTTGGTGGAGATGTCGAATCATATCTTTTGTTCAGGGGAACCAGAACCTTCATCGTGGACTCACTCCGGAACGCATCACGCCTTGTGATAGGACTTTGTATCATCGCATTCCTGATCTTCCTTTTCCGAGTCACACTTCCACTCGTGGAAAGTGGGCGATATCTGCGCCTGCGATGGAAGGCTTGGGCTGGACCCAGCAGAACAGGAATTGGACCGTCGTTCTCGAAACTCATTGGAGACGAAGACGACTGGATTGATTTGAATTGCGCTATTGGGCTCCACCCAATCGAAAAAATCACGCGGGTTGTTCCGTCGCTTCCAGGATCTTTTAGCGGTATCGTGGCTGACCCTACGGACCTGTTAAGGGCGTCTGTGGCTGCCGTCGGGAACGGGAGCCTCGTAACGCCAAGATCTAAATTTAAAGCTGGTGTCTACCAGCCCTCGTCTGATGATGAATCAATTTCCCTGCTTTGGGGGGAGCATCTTGGTTTTCGAAGACGATGCAGCCGTGGAATCATTTCCGTTCCAGGAAGCCTACTGGAATACCGACCAACTTTTGATTCCGGCCGAGACGGGAGGGCAATCTGCCTTGCCTATGGTATTCTAGCTCGAAATAAAGGCCTGGAGCCCTGGAATCTAGTCTGCAATTTGAACCTAAAGAGCACTTTCAGAGACTTCGAGGAAAATAGTGTTCAATGGCCTCGTCCCGCAAAAACCTTACGAGGTGTCTATCGTGCAGAGTTTGAACGTACCTTCTCTCTATTAGGAAACGCCTATGTCACGGCAGCCACAGAGCTGGCACTTCTTCTGGCCGACACAAGCGATGACTTGGTGGAAGACTGGCTAGATGGTATGATGGAGCATCAAGACTTGAGCCTCAATCATCACATTGCTGCCTTGGGAGCTTCAGGGGAAGATCTCGCCCGCCTGTACAAGGGTCAGTATGCAGTCATGCTTGTCAGCCTCAGTACACACAAAAGGGGCATTCGCCTTCGGCCCGAACTCCTGGTTTATGATGCGCTCTGTCAATTGGAAGATGTTGAGAATAAATCCCGATGGGTTTCAGCCACAGCTATAATTGACCGAAGAGGACAGGAGCTGGCTCAGTTGGGGAAGACTGGGCAGAGATTGATTTCAGCAATCATTTGAGCACGTGGAAAACCTAGCGGCTCGTGCTTAATGTTTCGCAAGTTTTGGAATGTTTCAGACCTCTGCGCCCAGCATTCTATGTGGTAGTTTGGCGCATCGTCTACGCAAAATGGCTTTCCTTTTGTCGATCTGAGTAGGTTGGGAGATGAAGAATGAGAACTCTATTCGGAATGGCTCCAAGGAGCCTTATATATATATGAGGAAGATGCAGGCAATAGGAAGGGGGGAGTAGGCAACTAGAACAGCGTGGTAGGCAACATGGTGTTACAATCCTCGACACGTCGACACGTTTCCTTGGCGTAACACGCCATCTTCGGATTTGAGAGAGAGAGTCATCCCTTCCTATAATTAAGCCAACTTCGTCTTGTTTGGCTATAAGTCTCAGTTCATCCCGATTCTGAGACGACGATATTCCAGAAATAACTTATCCCTAAACCCAGACAATACCGAGTTTTACATTTCAAACTGAAAGAGATGCTACGATTCCAGTTCTTCCGCTTTGCCGTCGCAGTATTGCTACTTCTACTCTCGGCGAAGGCCACCCCGGTAGGGAATGTCCTAATTCATGTCAACAGCAAAGTTAGCGGAGGGTTTTCTTGGGGCTCTATTGCGCTGGCTGTTCTTACGGCGTTCCTTCAAGGCCTCGTCACCGCCCTGGCATCTATGGCTGAGTCTTCAAATCACTGGACCTTCCGCTTCCGTCTCGCCCTTGTCGAGCACTGGTGGTGGACATTTGTCTCCGTCCTCCTTGTAATATCACTGGTTATGAACGTTCTATCCTTTACATCTGGCAACAATTCTGAGCCACTCTCAGTCCTGGTCCTTGCCTCTGCCACATTTCTCGCCACTGTCCGATACACGGTCCCAGCATGGCAATTTCGCCATTTTAATTCGAACCGTTGGCTTGCTTGGACGAACAGCAGTCGGACTACTATAAAAGAAGAAAAGACAATCTTCTGCGGGGACGAAGCCATGTGGCGTCAGCTCATCAGAGAAAATGCCACAGCTTTGGCAACCGAAATCAATAAGACGCCTTCCGACCTATATGGGTGGCGTCTATGGCCCGCTCGGGGTATGTCTCAAGATCCAACAGACATCTTGAACGTTGCGAACTCCGAAGTTTCGAAGTTAAAGGCTTCGGATGAGTGGATATACGAGGACGGCGATCCTGATGCATCAACAAAGTCCCTCCTCTGGGGAGAAAGCCAAGGCTTTCGACGCAGGGTTTCGCGGGCTGTCTCTGCCGTCCCACGAGGACTGCTCGATTCGAAGCCCTTTACAATAGATGGTTATGGCGCGATAGGCCTGACACTGGCGTTGGGAATTCTTGAGCGGAACAAAGGACTGAATCCAAGAAATCTCAAGTTTCAAATGACTCGAGAGCTTTCCACTCTGATGGAGAATACTTCAACTTGGCGTCCCCGTCCAGCAAAGGTCAACCGAAGCTATTTTCGGAAGCCTTTGCAAGAGCAATACGGCGGAATATCATCTGCCTTTGTGGATGCGGCTCTAGAATTGTCCCTCTTAATGATGGATATGCCATATTGGGCAATTGCAGAATGGCTCATTGGGAGCTTCGAGCACCAATCGATGGAAACTAACCGCTTTCTTCGACGTCTCCCCATCGCAGACAATGAGGAGAGACAAGCAATGCTGAAGGCCCACTATGAGTCAAGTTACGTCTCAATGATCATTTCTCTCAACAGTATGAATCCAAGAATGAAAACGCCGCCGCCGAAACAGAGAAACTTGCTCAGCCGTCCTGATATCATGTGCATTGGACTTTTGTTGAAAGCTAGAGGGTGTCCTGAGCCATCATGGTGGAATAAAGACAGTGTCTCCAAGCGGCGGACTAATCAGATTGGGTTTCTATCACAAGACTCAGAGTGGAAGGAGCCCATGGCGAAACTTCTTGGGCTCACAGAATGGCCTGTTGGCTTTGAGAATCAACGATCCGTCTGGTGAGATAGCGGGTCTTGGAGAATACAGACTACTTAGCATACTCTTCTTTTCCAGTACAGATTCCACAGCGTTGATGGCTCTAATTTCAACCAAACACTTTGGCTACTTATTTCTTCAATTCAGCAAATGCTGAGTGAGTTTGGAATCGATCTCATCTCCAATTACAAATTCCTACTTCCTACTTCCTACCGCCAACACTATCCAAATCTCATTCCATTCCATTCACTCTTTCCGATCTCTCATCACCTTCCCCGAAAAAAAATACGGGAGCCTACAGAAGCCCCTGCACAAGCGAGTTCCAACCCATCAATCAAAAGCCATCATCTGAATCATGGCAGCAAATGGCTTATGGCGCCCAATGAATTTCCTCGACCGACCTCGGATCGAGACTCATGATGCGACGACTACGTATATTACTGTTACAGTAATTGCACCAATTATATATTCAGCCGTGATAGTGACCATGACTGTGGAAAGTGGAAACTCCCAGCTGGCTGCGCCGCCGCATGGGGAACATACGATCTTGAGTGTGGCAGGGGAAGCTCCTTCAACGCCTTGGTCGGTGATGGCAAAGTCGTTTTTGGGCTCTATTCCGACTGAGATTTTGGGTTCAGCCAGTGGTCCAGCTTCGATAGTGTCTGCAATTAGTGGAAATGCAATTTGGAGTACTATGTCTCCCTACAACTCGGCTTATATGTCGACATCTTCAAAGAAACCTGTTGTTACAACTCTCATATCCTACAACGGATACTTCTCTCAGATTCTGTCGTACCTCTCGCTACCTCTCTCTGAGTCTGTCGTGGGCTAGTGAACCAACTCTGCAGCAACTACATCTCGTTTCTCTTCAATAACCGCCATTCCCTTCGACTTCTCCGGCTCCAGTCACACTCACCCCTTCGCAGACCGCAAGCACAAAATCTGACATCTGATTTGAGACATCCATGTTCTCTTCTGTCGGTACGGGAGACGGGTACGCACGCGCACGCCCTCAATGACATGCATCATCCAACGCGCTGAGATCCGCTAAGTCTCCCCGTCCACCACAGCAGAGGCGCAGACGCAGCCGACACTGCCCGCTCAGAAGCACGACGAGACGCTCTCCTGGGGTCCCTTCCCCCACAGGCCTGCAGACCGGATCGCCCTTTTCCTCTCCAGCCGTCTCCTTCAACACCCTCCCGCACGCCAGCTCGCAGGCGTCGTCGTTGGAGCCCGTGCATGATAGCTGGGATGCGTCCTGTGTGATCAAGCCGACGGTGACGGCTGCGGTGACGGTCGCGATGGGGTGCTGCAGGGTTGTCGATGATGAATGAATGAATACGAAGGCGGCGGCAAAAAGTATTCGGACACCGATACTTTAGCCGAAAAATATGACCCCACTAAGAAATCATCAATTCTAGCATCAAATTGACTCTAACTCTAGTGTAATTACAATATAAATAAGAGTTCTAGCCATGAAATTCATTTCCACCTTCGTGTTCAATTACTAACTGATTTATAGCTGCCATCCTACAAATCCAAGCACGTATTTGATCTTGGTGAAGATTCTCCCACTCGCCCCGCCATGCTCTATCACTCCATTCTA
>Ga0307515_10002090_pt1 | contig 43918 bp, 58 predicted proteins | sample 17_EM_MG_FD_194513 | JGI IMG/M metagenome (GOLD analysis project Ga0307515, IMG submission 194513) | Populus trichocarpa ectomycorrhiza microbial communities from riparian zone in the Pacific Northwest, United States - 17_EM | ecosystem: Host-associated > Plants > Roots > Unclassified | place... | reverse complement strand
ATTCGCGGCGGACAACTCTGGAGATCTGGAGATCACGCTTCCGAGTAGGTCACAATGGGCATGGCAAGTAGTCACATATGCTGTAGCTATGTAATTGTATAAACAAGGAACCGACGCTGCAACCTACTAAAGGATTTTGACTGTACCATACAATCGTAGGGCCGCCCGCTGACGCCAACCGTAAGTGACCCACAGACGCCCGACACTCGAATGGCGCTCGTGAGGTCGATGATCGGCGGCTGGTGCCGAACTCCCGGAACTTAACCCTCCTTCTCCACAATGTTGTCGAAATCTCATCCCACCTCGACACGCTCCGTCTATCGCTCTCTTAGAGTCGCATCGAGCCTGAATAGACGACAAACTCTCTCAGCTTATACGGCAGTGAGGATTCTCCCGACTTCTTCCGCTGTAAGCAGCCAGTCCGCAATCCCCGGTGCTAACTTTTCCGGGGTTTCGAGACACTTCGCGACGACGAGTAATCATTACCTTCTCTGTGTTGTCTAGAGCTGAATGAGGACTCACGTGCGTATCCAAGCGGACTATTTTGGGGGCCCGACTCCCCACAAACCACACTTCGACAAGATCCTGATAGCCAACCGGTAGGTCACCGGTCATTCACATGCAAACCTTCTTAACAATCCCTCTTGGGAAGGGGCGAGATTGCATGCCGGGTCATTCGAACGGCACGAAAGCTTGGTATTAGGACCGTAGCTGTTTACAGTGAAGCGGACTCCGACTCTATGCACGTCAAATTGGTATGTCTCCCTCCCGTCCAGCCACGTGTTTCTCACAACCGTTAGGCAGGCAGATGAAGCTTATTGTATCGGGCCCCCTCCTTCGTCTGAGAGTTATGTGTGTAGCCCTGCCATGTATCGCGAGTTGCTGGATTAAAAATCAGGACAGCTCCACATGGACAAGATAATTGACGTTTGCCACCGGAGTGGTGCTCAAGTAAGCGCAATGCTCCTTCCAGATTGTACTCAGTGCTCAAGGGATGCGTATGTACAGGCGGTCCATCCGGGTTACGGGTTCCTCAGCGAGAACGCCGGGTTTGCGGAGACGTTGGCCAAAGAGGGGATCGTATTCATCGGTCCGCCGTCAAGTGCAATTGTCAGCATGGGATCGAAGAGGTATACAAGGTTTCTTCTTGCGGACTGTGAGGCTGCTGACTTCAGATTAGCGAATCCAAGAACATTATGTCAGGTAAGGTATAGTGAATTGCGATCTCCGAGTGTTGTTCATCGTCGCCCAGCCGCCGGCGTCCCTTGCGTGCCTGGTTATCATGGAAATAATCAGGATCCGGATTTCTTGCTGAGGGAAGCGGAAAAGATTGGTTCGTTTCGTGGCACTTGCACTTCTTAGCACTCGTTGATAAGTACTGTCCAGGTTTCCCTGTGCTAATCAAGGCCGTCCATGGTGGAGGAGGCAAGGGCATGCGAATCGTCAACTCTTCCAAGGACTTCGCCGAAGCCCTCACCTCCGCCCAACGTGAATCCGCCAAGTCATTTGGCAATGCCACTGTACTCGTTGAAAAGTACATCACCCGCCCGCGGCACGTCGAAGTCCAAGTCTTTGCCGACAAACATGGAAACGCCGTTAGCCTCTGGGAGCGAGACTGCTCTGTCCAACGCCGGAACCAGAAGATTATTGAAGAAGCACCCGCACCGGGTCTGTCGCCAGAGTTGAGAGCCGACTTAAGCGAGAAGGCTGTCGAGGCGGCTAAAGCCGTCAAGTATGTTGGCGCTGGGACGGTAGAGTTTATCTTTGACAACGACACGAACAAGTTTTTTTTCATGGAGATGTGAGCGACGATATCGATCCCGTTTTGTTCGGGCTAACCGTATTCGGTCCCAGGAACACGCGTTTACAAGTTGAACACCCTGTCACGGAGATGATCACTGGCCTCGACCTTGTGCAGTGGCAATTGGAGGTGCGCCTTCTCATTGGTTGACGCATCAGTCCCTACCCGAGAGTTAATGACTATTGCAGGTCGCCGCTGGTAATTCACTTCCACTCCCCCAACGGGAGATTCCTCTTGTAGGACATGCATTCGAAGCTCGCATCTACGCTGAGAACCCCAGAAACAACTTCCTCCCCGATTCAGGACCCCTGTTCTATCTTTCCACACCGACACCCACCCACATATTCGCACCAGTTTTACCCGCCACCACACCCGTCGAGGACGCGCCGGAGTTCACACCACCCTCGACCGTGAAACCGTCTTCGTCTGGAGATATCGAACCTTCGGTCCGGTTGGAACAGGGTTTCGGACAAGGTTCGCAGATTGGTGTGTTTTATGACCCGATGATTGCCAAGCTTGTTGTGCATGGTAGGGATAGGACGGAGGCGCTGAGGGTGTTGCGGAAGGCGCTGGACGAGTACAAGGTCGTTGGGGTGTCGACGAACGTCGAGTTCCTCAGAACCCTTGCGGGGAACGAGGCTTTCGTTCAGGGTGAAGTAGAGACTGGATTCATTCCCGTAAGTATTCTTCACCCTCGAATGGCCCTTCGCCTCACCTCTGATTAGAAACACTTCAACGAGCTGTTCCCGCCGGTCCCCGCACCAACACCGGAAGCGCTTGTACAGATTGCTCTCTATGTTGTCCTCCGAGACCATCCCGTTGCTACTCCGTCTTCTTCACCCTGGGCCTCCCTCGCCTCCCGCCGGTTCGGTGGAGACGTTCACGATCGCTTGGTTACCCTACAAACCGAGGACGCATCCCAGAGTTACACCGTCCGGGTCAAGTCCACTTCTACCGGTATCTTCGATATCACTGTGAATGATACCACCGAATTCGCTTCCGTTTCTGCACATCTCGTCTCCAAGGACGAGGTTTTCAGCTCTGTGGGTGGCAGGAGCTTGCGAACGACCGTCGTCTCGCAACCTCCACCCCCCTCACTCCCGGCATCTTCCTCTCCAAATACGATGGAGCGGCTACACGTCTTCCTGAACGGGCAGAAGTCCACATTGGTCCTTCCAACGCCTAAATGGCTTTTATCCCTCGGTGGAGATGCGTTGGGTGCGGGCAAGGGAGCTCTGAAATCACCGATGCCGAGTTTGGTGGTCGAGGTTAAGGTGAACGTGGGCGACAGGGTCGTGAAGGGGCAGGCTGTTGTGGTCTTGGAGAGTATGAAGACCGAAACAGTGTTGAGGTCTGAGGTTGATGGTATCGTCAAGGCTGTTGGATGCAAGGATGGAGAGATGGTTGAGGAAGGTAGAGAGTTGGTGGGTATTGAGGTGGATGGCGAGGAAAAATCATAGGGTGCTTGAAGCGTACTAGAAAGAATGGAACATACATGTGATTGAGCCACATTCTGGTGTTTTACACTTACATACACCTTGTACAATATACCAATCTAACTTGACAAGAAGCGTTGTCGCTTTTCAGAAATCTCCTTTGGTTCCTTTTGTTTGTGCTAGCTTTCTGCGAGGTGTTGGGTGCCACCCTGGGACTTACAATCACATTTTTCCACGGTTAGCTAACGTTCGGGGGGGATGTAACGATGTTCCGTTGGTGCGGTGGTCACAGAACCTGGTCCAATCCCCTTTGCGAGTGGGGCACACTCGGGAGACATCTTGCAGCGCTTCTGGCACGGCCAGATCGACATGGTGAGACGATGACTCCTATGGACCAGGCTTCGAGTGAATCCGATTCCCTACCAGAGATTTGGAACCGCTAACCTTCCATGACTGCGCAGACACTGCCCACCCCCCATAGAAGTGTTTTCCTGACTCAAGATTTGTCATTGAACAACAGCGCTTGATGAGATTGCGCGCCTTCTTCTTCCGAGTTCATGGAATTCTAAAGGCTTGGAGGGCTGCGTACGTATGTGGAATCTACCCGACTCGGATCCCCCATTCGAAAGAGAATCATCCGTGCGAAACGATAACCAAAAATGGAGCTGGCCATCAACAACACCATCACACTCTTCCAGAGTCTTCAGTCGGAAGAACGGCTGAATCTTACGGGCACTGGTAGAGCGATACTCAGAAGACCGGCTAGCGGCGAGGTCGAAGAGTACGTGAACGAGCTGACCGTTGAGGCGAACGAGGCGGCTGCGTCTCTGTTCTGCGGAAGCATCCTTGCGGGCCAGTCGAGCGAAACGGATGAATATGGGGATGTAGGAGTGTGGTTGGGGGATCTGGAGATCGGACCTGCAACAAGCAAGTCGGATTTAGAGGTAGTAGTCCAAGCGTTGTCTTTGACCCCTTGGGCTGGAGAGGTACCGCAGGGATCTTTGTCATGCTAAAAAGCACGGGATCTTACGCGTGGGATCCGTTAGGTTCGAAAACTGGATATATCAGCGGGGACAAGGTTACCGTTGAATATACCACCGGGATCCACGATAAAGCGTGTAGGAGAGCTGTTGGGGCGGTTGACGGATACGGTTGGGTTGACCGTCACGGGCAGATCAGGAGGAGCCGTCAGCTTTGACCCTGGGACGGTCATGTACGTCATCGTGGGAAGGCTCGGAGGAGGTGCGGGATGGGCGGGACTCGTCGGAGTCGGGATAAGCTCAGACATCGAGTAGAAATGACACTCCAATGATTTCCCATCGAGGATATGCGGTGTGTGCCCTCGAAGGCGTGTTTAGGGTGCACGTTGGGGATAATGATGATGATGTACCAGAAAACATGGGTGTCCTTTGGAAGCGGACAGCGGGGTGAACAAGACACCGTCTGTGTGTATATCTACTGGATACTGGACTAAGCTCGGGGAGAGTGACGAGGGGACAAGTTGACGGGGGAGAGAGAGTTCATTATCGATTTTCAATTTCCAACGGTGATTGCCCATATTGGTTCCGACAGAATCGATTCATCCGTCCGGTCCGCGAATCCCAAAACATGGGTGGGGTTTTTACCACACAGATTATCGCGATGATGTCCTTTTTTTTCTTTCATCTCGTTCCCTTTGAGATTGACCGTGAAATAGAGGACCGTGCATCGTTCTTTTCTCCCTTTGAGAGGGGGAGGGCGGCACGGCTGAAGGCCACACATGGGATCAATGTTGGTGACCAAAAAAGGAAAAAGTAGACGCCGATGAGGATAGGCCGAAGGGACAGTTCGCTGAGCCACACCCTTCAAATCGACCGTCAGCCTTTTTATTAGGCATTATGTCCTTGGCCTTCTTCCTCCATCTCCCCCGAACGTCCATCCGTCCCCCATCCGTCCCTCGTCTCTGACCTTCCACACACTCCCAAACCAATCCCCAAGATCATCCTCTCGACCAATCCTCCTCTTTTTCTCAATCCACTCTCTGCACAATCGTCTCTAATGGGGATCCACGCTCCACCCCTCCCCCTCCGCTCTACTCAAACCCAATACCTTGACACCCCAGAACTCGTTTATTATCCCACTTCCTCCTCTCGCGAGGATCCCATCCACAGTCCCGCTCTCCATCTTCTGGCGGAGGCGTGTGACATGCCCCAACGTCTTCCACCCTCAAAGGAAAACGCGCCCCCTCCCCTTGCTTCCTGTTCTTACGCCCTAGGATACAGCAAATCTCCTTTGGCTCGTTTGGCAGCAATGCCTTCCAAGCCCACCCCCAAATACCACTCTCGACGCCCAGAAGTCGTTCAGCTCCTCGTCGAGTCTGTCATCTCCCCCGACGAGGCCACCCCTCTCTCCTCAGATTATCCCTCCTGGGTGATTGTTGTTGCTGCCCTTTCACTGTACCACCATCCGAGCTATCCCGCTCATCTCGCCTTTTGGCGTCCCGACATGATGAACGCCACTGCAGAGTTCATTGACGCATTCCTAAGTTCGTCCCCCTCTTCTCCCGCTAAATGACCATCCATCCTGATTTTGATCCAACAGAGACTCGTGAGGCCAAGTATCTCGAAACACTCGAGGACTGGATAGACGCAGAGTTCTCCCTCTATACCCTCAAGGGCCACCAGCGGGGATACTACCCTCATCTATATGACCCCGTCACCGGTGGTCGAATTCTTAGAAAGCGCAAGGCCAAGGAGATGGATCCAGAATCACCCCAAGCTGCCGACGAGGCTAAACCCAAACGTCGCACCAAGCGTGCTCGCAAGGCTAAGGGCTCCGATTCTCCAGAGGGCATTTCCGAGCCCAGCTCCTCTCCTTTAGTAGATTCCACCCTCTCGCCACCCGTGGACATGGATCCTGGTGAACCTTCCAATGTGCCGCCGCCGACGAACCATGTGTCTTCGTCCGAGGCCCCCTTATCGTCTGGCCTCTTGAGTGTACCCACCCGGGCAACAAAACACCGCCGAAGGTCGTCTTCTCTGACTTCCTCCGGCGCCAGTGGGGGTACCCTCGTCGACTTTGAACGCGTTGACGCGGAAGAGAGTCGGGAAAACTCTCCAGCAGAAACTGCAGTGGATTCTGAGGAGGTTCCCGACACAAAGGACTTTGACCAAGTCCATTCTGAAGTCAAGGACCTCACCGGGAAGCCGGACGTCAGCGTCTTGTCCGCCAGATCTTCGTTGTCACCGTTGGAGGCCACCCCACCCCCTCCACCAAGGCGCTCTGCCAGGGCCGCCAAGAAGACCGCGACCCAGACCCTCAAACGCCCCCCAACCACTTCTCGGGCCAGGTCTAAGAAGGTTGCTGCATGAAACGCGACGATCCACGAACGGCATTTAGAACGTGTTGTATAAACCACCCGAACGCCGCGGAACGATGAAACCCTATTAAATTGTACTGTACTCATCACATTCCTCCCTTCCCTTCCTCTCTCAGGTGTATCTTTTCTGCTCATCTCTTTTTTGCCTCTCCCATCCCCACCTATCATTCAATTCACCATCTTCCACTTCTCCTTTCCCATTGGCGTGTTCTCTTTCGCTGGTCGTACTGTTCTCCTGTGGCCTTGATTATTTTCTATCTCTATCATCTCCCCCACCCCATCCCATCCATCGATCCTTCTCTCTTTCCGCGTCTCTGGCATCGTATAGGACTCGTCGGCTATTGTATTCCCATCCATTCGTTCATTCCCCATTTTCTCCTTTCATTCCCACCTATCTCGCCCATCTATCACCCTCGCTGCTGTAAATTTCTGTCGTCCCACTCCTGTCTGTATCCTCCCCGTGAGGTGTTGTAAAATCAGCGCTAAATGTCTAAATCTCATTCCCAAAACTTGCAGTGCATACTTGAGCTGGCGGGGTCCCGTCGGTCCCGCTATCCGAGCAAGCGGAGCCAAACCGTCACCCACAACCCCCACTCTGGAGGCTGCCAACTCGGCGACGGTGTCCATTCAAGGTCGTCGATCGGGCCTGGGGCCGCGATTTTTGAGTTTTAACCCTGATGACCAGGCCCAACTTGCCGGACACTGGCACGAGTGGGAATTTGCAAATGGGCTTTGGCCGTTCTCTGTTGTGACTTTATCGCGGAAATAGGCACGGGATGGCTTGCTTTGACCCTACTGCTTTTCACCAACGGGTGATCACTGCGGGTATCGCCATCGTCACTTGTACTTGGGCCTTTGCGTAAATCTTACTCCTATTGGCGGTATTTGGTTTCCTCGCCTTTCTCAGGCCTGTCGACTGCGGCTGCCAAAATGCGATCTAGGTTGGTGGTATGACCGTATGTCGTGAAAGCGCCGGTTGACCACAATAACGTTCTCGCGCGGCTTTGGTGAGGTATCTCATAGCGAGACTGGTTGTACCTGGAGGTACGGTCCAGTTCCTGGCACCGACCACGGCGGACTCCCCAATGCCGCAGCTACACCGTCGATGCGCATTGAACGCTGTTAGGGCTGCGACAGCGGTTTACAATTACAGGGGAAGTTGGTTTCCCTGCTCAGACTGAGTGAAGTGGCGCTGCCAGGTATCTTGTGGTCCTTTCCCGCCCGGTCTATATATCCGGGCCACCCCACCCGCTCTCCCGAAGTGGGACACTGGCCATGGAAAACGGTTGTTTCCCAGGGTTGTATCGTACTGTGGCCCTCCGATGACGAATCCTCGCGTACGGACAAGTGGGGTTGCGCGTTCTCTTACGATGTGGTACATGTTTACATGTTATCCTCCCGTGTGGGTCGTTCGGTGCCTATATTCTAAGGGAGAAGGGAGTTACAAAGTCACACAGTCTATCACCGAGGCTGATTGAGCCTCGATCGCCAGATCTGCTTTCAAAAGGATCGACGGATCTGAGCGTGTGCGTGATCTCATGCGCTTGCCGCAGATTTGCCCTTCTCATTCAGATCTTGACTCAAAGCGTCCGCTGCGGATGCGTTATCGTAGGGAGGTACTTGTTGGCGGTGGCTGAAGACGTCTGGGGATTTGCGTCACCGTGCTCGTCGTCGTCCACTGGCGGTCATGGTCATTGGCGTGCCGGGAGTCTCTGGACATGGGCAGTTTTTTGCTACGCAAGGGGAATGCACATAGCCATACATAGGTGGTCTCGTGGGAGCTCTAGCGCGATTATCACATGGCTCCCGTTCCCACGTCCACTGACTGCTTTGCCCGCGGAACTCTACCCTCCGGATTCTCGTTAACCCTGTCTGGGACTTCATAATCCCTTACCGGGCCATATGGCGTGCACTGCCAAACAGGTGCGTATCAATCGTGATTCCGACGTATACATATCTCCCACTATCACGGTCTTCCCATCCATTTCTGGACACCAGCGATCGAATTACTTTCAATGGCGTTGAATTGAACCATTGCTCTTCTTCGGTTTCCCTACGCGATGCCGGCCTTGCTTTGTCCTGGGTGACGTCGGGTGCTTCGTGGAGGTCACGCTGGGAGAAGGCAAACCGTTGGCCGATGGTCGATCCGGAATTGACATCAGCGGACCGTTGACTCTGTAGTTCTCAGAGGATACAAAAGTCGTGGCACACGCTCAACGGGAAGCAATTGAGGCTGCTTATCTACTCTGCGAGTACGCTAGATTCGTGCGTGCGGTCACTTTTTGATTCATTTATCGCTCATCTCTGGTTTCTTCCCTGCTTCCCCTCCACCCCCGTTCGTCTTATAGAACGGATTTAATCCCGTCGCTGGAGGAGGTTTACCCGGATTGGTTATTAGATCTTGGTTGACTGTCCAATTGACTCTGAGAAGGAGCGGCCGGAATATCTCCTGTTTTTTTTTTTTTTTTTGCAATGCTCGGGTCCCACTCTCGGATGTCGAAATTTCCGAGATTTGCCCGTCGATATTGACATGATGACTCGGGAAGTCCACAGGTGACGACTCCGAACGGTTGTCCGTCCATACGGTCGTTGGTACGTTTCACGCGGATTCATTGGGTGACTGTCCGTAAGCCTAAAGGTGAGCACGTCTCGGTTAGCAGGGGTAGCAAGCGGTGCCAATTGGCAATCGTTTGTCGGATGCAATTGTCAGACTTCGAGGTCTGAGAGCCCTGTGGCTACGCTCTGGGTTCGGGTCTCCCTTCCCCTGCAGACCAGTGTTCGAGTTCACGTTGACTAGACAAGTAGGGGTACACCGTAAGAGCAGAGTTAATGTAAGCGTGCTCGCACGGACATGGATATCCATTTATTTTCGCCAAACATGTGAAGTTAGACTCCACACCGTACAATGTTTTGCGTGCATAACTTAACACTTGTAGAGTGCCTACGGCAAATCGTGATGTCACCTCAAGGGGAGGGCGTTGTGCCTCATCACTCCGGTGTGCACGCCACACGCGCAAAAAACTACTCGCCCTTCCGTGCTGCCCACACAGGCCGGATGGATCGTACGCATTGGGATCCATGACTAAGTTGACGTGTTGGTTGGACAAAAGACGGCCAACGGGGCGAGGAGAGTCCTTGCGAACCACCTCACTGAACCTGGAAAATTCGCGGAGACCTTGGTTAACCGAGTTTCACAGCGCCGGTCCCAAAACTACGGTCGGGGTCCTTCGGGGTCCTGACAGTTTCCTTTTTTGCCCCGGCAATCACTGTCAAAGAGGTCAACAGCTTCTCCTTAGGCTTACGGACAGTCACCCATTACGACCCAACGTTGACCTAACCACACTCCCGGGGTTGCTCCGTGATCCGACTCTTGCGAGTCGGCGGGCGGAACCAGGCGGAACCGACGGTTATGTAGGTATTACCCTTCCCACACTCGCAGTTGTCACCGGTCACCCTACGCTCGTTCCTAGATCCAAGGGACAGCCAAGAAGCGCGCCATCCCCGCCGCTTGGACGTCGGTGTGTAACGGAATTTATCCAGTTCTGGACCTATGAGGGATCTCCCGTACGTTTCTTCCATCCCGATTATCGCGAGAAGCACGCCATGGGGGGTCCACTGATGACGTGGCGTGGCAATGGTAAATAAAGATATTTGCCGATGCCTGGACATCGTCGGATCCGACGGCGCAATCTCGACTGTTTGTGCTGCCGAGCTACTACGTCTCTTGAGGCCGATGCCGAGGATGCCGATGAAGCTTGAAGAGGTAGGTTGCCCGACGAATTAAAAGGTACAAGACCGGCAATCTTTAGTTGACCCTGGAGCTTGACTTTGCCACAGGGACCGCCTCGCCTCCACGCACCCTTCATTCCTTCAACTACAACAAATTTTTCGGCAGAGTGCAGCCCACCGCAGCGTCTGATACTCGACCACCACCACCACCACCCCCGCAACCGGGACACGCGCTCTTCGGTTCACCGGTTTTCAATCGCTGCCGAATACCAGGGTCCAGGGTTGCTTTGATTATCTGTATGAACGTTGAAGCCGTGCGCCTCGACATATCATAAATCACCGCGCCAGATTTCTATATGCATGGTAGCTCAAAGAGCACGCCTTTATGTCCTAGTGCCTCGCTCCACCCCCCTCTATCAAGGCACCCATCCATGAGGCAATAAGTACGTAGAGATGCTTACAAGTTATACGTCGTACTATGCCATCTCAAATTAATTGCCGTTACATCTCATATATGAACCGACGCACGCCTTTCACCTTTTCCGTGATTCATTGTATTGGGTGTAAACGTTGGACTGGCGATGCCAATAGATAAGCTATACCGCCTGCGGGGAGCCACGGGACCACCGGTAAAAGTATATAGGGTTCAGAGAATTGATCGTGCAGAGGGGTTTACTATTACTCATTATAATTCATACAGGAGTGGGGGAGCCGACAAGGAATGGTATACATAGATGACGCTGGTAAAAGCCCAAGTCGAGCGCGATGGGGGTAAAGCGAGGGGGAGAAATGATGCGGGGTTCGCGTGAAAGAAAACCTTCTCTCTAAAGTCTGTGCCACAGGAACCAGACAAAGGCGTGCTGGACGTGTGCGAGGTAGGTAGGCTAGGAATGAATTCCGAGGTGTGGGTTGAGATAAGCAGCACGGATAGACGAGAGGAGGGGCAAGGGAAGAAGGATCGTGATGGACAGCCATAAACATATACGGCGGGGAGAGAGACCAAAGGCGGACCTCTGCCAAATAAGAGGAAGAGAATGGAAGGAACCAAAAAAAAAACAACCTGAAAATGAAAAACAGGTCCTGCGATGATGGGATGGCTTCCTGTGAGGAGTGATATATGGATACAATTGTTCAAGGTGTAGCTATCGAGGTTAAATATCAAAAAGGCGGGTTTCACAGCAAAAGAAAGGAAGAAAACGGACCACTGAAACCGACAGAGCAAGGGTGAAAGCAAGGGACGAAAGCGCATGGGATAATGTACGATGTCAGATTGCGGGTGGGGGGTTATAAGATGCCTGTGTCTTCGAGCGAGTTTTTGATTATCGTGTTGGCCACTGCAGCGAAGACCAGTCGAATGTTTGACGTATCCGTGGCTTGCGTGATGCTGTGATAGACAATGAGATTTTGTAACCTAAGGCGCTGGCACGGACACATACTGCGGATACACGCTGAGCTTTGCCCTATTTGCTTGCATGAACCGCCACAAGATGTACTTGGTTGCCTTATTCGCGTTTGGTCCACCCGTGTATTCCTGGAAGAACCGTTCCAGCGGCACCTTGAGAATAGTTGGTCCACAGAAAACAGATACAAGATGGCACCGATCACTCACCCTACGCAGCTTGTGCCGGAAGATGTCGATCTTGTTCAAGAACAAGATAATAGATGTCCTAAGAAACCACCGCGAATTGATCACAGAATCGAAGAGGACGAGAGATTCCGCCATCCGGTTCTGAAAGGTGCACCCGCCGGATGAGATTGCGATAATAATAAAGGATGCATGGTCCCTCGACGTACCTGGTTCTTTGCTTCCATCAAAACCTGATCGTATTCGCTTAGTGCGGTACAGAAGATGATGCTGGTGACGCTTTCGAAACAATGTATCCATTTCTTGCGCTCGGATCGTTGGCCGCCGACATCAAAGAGGTGTATCCTAGAGACGATAAGCGGCTGACCATGCGGAAACCCCTAAGGAATCGACTCACGATAGTGGCGGGACACTAAATCTTGTCTCGATGATGCCCGTACTTCGTTGTCTGCACCGCAGGATATCCGTTTCAGTAGGGACATAGTCGTCAGAGGCTATCCGTTTTGTTTCGGTAAAGAAACTAGAGTAGTGATGAGACGGGTCCCAGCGGCAGTTGCAACTTCGAGTACTCACTAGACCGCGCTGTCCATCAGATAGAACTGTGACCCGTGATTGTCAACAAACTCTGGCACCGCTTGGTCTTGCCAGAGACGGTGTATAGCTTCGGCGAGTTCGCTCGGGAAGACAAAGGGAGATGAACATGTTGGCGACTGCAGCTCCGCATCGAGATCGTATTCCAGTACTCGATTCAACGTTTCCTACATGAGATGGGATTGGAAAACGACACGATGCTGCCTGGATCCGAGAAGAGCTCACCACATTGGAGGGATCGGCAGGCTCAACTTTAAACTTGAGCATAGCAGTGGCAACTGCCTGTGCGCTCTCGAGGAGGTTTGAATATATGGCTTCGCGGTATGCTACCTTGGTGTCGTAAGAGAAGCCGTCTTGGTGGATGATGCGCATCTGTTTGACAATCGTCGACTTGCCAGATTCGCTCGAGCCTATGTTACCAAGGTAAGGTGCTGGAAAATAGAGGGTGAGAGCGGACGCACCAAGGAGTAAAATCTTGCATTCCTTCTTGAGCTTCTTGCCATCCTGCTCAATCTGACGGTCAATCTGCGCAGAGCGGTGGGCGGCCTCCTTCTCTTGGTCGTTGTGGTGTGAACAACAATTCCCCATTCTGTTTCGGCTACAGGAGGGAGATAAATAGCATGAGGAGGTGTGGTGGCTGTAGAATGTCTGGCTGGGACCGTCGCTGGGACTTGGTCGTCGTCGTCGGCGTCCTCTACAGCAAGGATGGAGGGAGAGGAAGCGTTGTGGATTTTGACAAAGGCTGGCCGACCGAATCTCGTTAAATTGAACTCTCGCCATAAGCGTCAGCCTAGTGGGACTCCGGATCACGCTCCTTATGTGGTTACATGTATTATGTAAGCCTATCTTATCCATTTAAGGAAAGTAACTCATAACGCCGCCGCATGTGACAACGCGTCGGGCACGTGGATCACTCACTTACACGTGACGGCTTTCCTTCCCACTCCCCCGTTCACCCCAGACGAAATGGATGGCGGCGGCGTCGGCAACGGTCCCATCCCTGGCTCATCGGGGTTGACGTCGACCAGCGCACCAGTCTTTCCTAGATTGCGTCTTAACCGCAGGAACAACAATAGCGAATCCTCCCCGATACCTGGCCCATCCTCACATCCTTCCGATGATACCCAATTGACTCCTCGTGTCGCAGCGCCCCCAACTTTTCCACCCACCCCCGGTTTCTCTATGGCGAAATCCCTCGATACCCCCGCCGCAAGGCTCAGAACACTCCTATCAAAATCTCCAAATGACTGGTCGATATCCAGGCAACGTGATCCTTCCTACTCGGACCCGGATTCAGATCTTGACCCACCACATGGGAATTCTACTTCTGGATCTCACCACGAGTCTCTCAAGCAACTGTTTACCCGTGCTCTGAGGGACGACACGCCACAAAAACCTCGCGTCGCACGCAGGAACAGCATCGATCTCAGCGAGGTGGACTCGGCGAGCCCACGAGTGTCTCGGGTAAATGATGAACGTGGAAGGTTTAAGCAGAGGAAGAGTCTGAGTGATGAAGAGCTGGAGAAGGCTTCCAGTATGTCCTCGCAATTTTCAACTGCTTTCTCCTGACAAATAACTGGAAAACCACAGGGTTCAACCAGTCGATCCGCGCCGACAGATACAACACCCTCCGCCAACGGCTGGACAATTCCGACTTTGACATCGACATAAAGGATATTCCTTCTCTCACCGATCGTGAGTCTAATTTTTGGTGCCCGAAACACCCATCCTCATCCTGCTGAACAGAATCACGATCGAACGAATTCGGTCATGACTTCGCTCCTCTCCCCCACCATAATGACCTCACCACCTCTGCAAGCTCCCAAACGAACATTCCCTCTCTGCGATTCCCATCCCGCCTCGAAAATGACACGAGTGAGTACCTTCCACTCAACCCAACGCCGTACTGAAACTGGTCCTAGATCTCCTAGAACATGACTTAGAAATGCAGGACGCGATGAAAGGCATGGACAGTCTTGAATCCGAAGGCATCCCCCCTCCGCCACCACGATCGTCGACTGCCTCGAAGGCGGTCAATGGCTCCGGCGATCCGCAGTCAAGCGCTAGGAAGTGTTCGTAAACCATTTGTTGCCTTATCGGAATTCCACTCACCCATATCGTTACCAGTGCCTGCCACTCCTGATACGTCTGCGAATCTGTCCAAGACTCAAACGACCATCAAGAAGTCGACTGTTGCCGGACTTTCGCGACACCAATCACTGGGATCTTCACCTACTGGTGGATCTCCTGGAACTTCCAGGCCAAGTAAACTCCCCCAAAGGTCCACGCTTTCCAACCTACATGTCACATCAACCCCTTCCAAGCCCAGCTCTGTGATTTCTGAAGCCGACTGTGAGTCTTTTAATCCTCGACAGTTTTATTTACTCACCTTGCCCTAAAGATCGGTCGATGGTCAAAGAAGTTGAGGAGGAGAAACAGAAGGAACGTGAACGAGAGTGGAATAAAGCTCAAACTACTCCGAACCGGTCTCCCGCTCACGTTCACGAACGTGTTCGCAAACTGAGCACCCCTGGGTCAGCAACTGCTAAGGATTCTCCTCACTCACTCACTGCTAAAAACCTGGAGCTACATCACCGTCGATCCTCGTCGAGGAACTCGCTAATACCGCACTCCCCTGCTAGTTCAATTGCGAGTTTTGACCAAGAACGCGATCGTGGGGCCGAACACATCCGAGAACGCAACTGGAACTCACCTCATCCGAAATGGGATGGTGCTCGTGGTTCTCCGTCACCCACACCTTCCAATGCTTCTGAACGTCGGCGTACCCTCAGTCGACCTTCATTGGGGTCTCGACCGCGATATGATTCGATGACCTCTTCCTCCTCCTCTCGAGCGGAATCCCCAGCACTTTCCCAGAGTAGCAAAGCTTCCGTCGAGGAAGAGGTCGAACATGAGCGTGAGAGGAATTGGAACTCCTCCCGCCCAAGTTGGTCGAAACGCAATTCCATTGGATCACTACTCCCAGGGTCTCCTTCATCGCCGCTTCAGCAAGGATCGTCAAAGCAAACCCCCGTCCGACAGAGGACCCAAAGCCTCAAGAATACTTCGACCCCTCCCTCAGACCCTCCCAAGGTTTCTCGGTTCACGCTGGGTCGCAGCTCACTGAGCCACATTTCACCTAGTCCCACCAAATCCCCACCAAAGTCGCCTCCTAAAGAATCGCAGCTGTCGTTCTCTCAGCCCAACATTGTGATCTCTCCGAGTACACCACCACGGCCTTCCGTCTTTTCAAAAGCCAAACCACCGTTCTCACCTCCGAAACAACCAGACTTTAGCTTCGGGTGGAAATTCCCCGTCACAACTGTGTCGGATACAGAATCTGAACCGGAACCTCTGGATAAGGGTGATCCTACCCAGTCCCCTGCCTCCTCTGAACGACCTCGACTGGGTAGCCGTATTCCCGTCCGAGCATCAACTAGTGCCGTGAAACTCGACGACATTCCGAAGCCCAAGGAGGTTGACACTACGCGTCACCGGCGGTCCTTCACTGAGCTCCACCAAGCGAATGGCGCCATCCCACCTCGGGTTAGTGTCCAAACCTTGTTACCCCCTCGCAATTTAGCCCCCGAGGATGTCCTCCACAGTATGTGACCTCTTTTGATACAATGTCACTTAAAAGTTATTAACGAAGTACCCCCATCCAGGGAGTGACGAGGAGTCCCCCATGGACTCTCCAATGAGTAGTACACCCCGTCCCGGACCATTGCCCTTGGAACCCTCTCCTCTCGTTTCGGGTTTTAAGGAGCTATCGCCGTTGCACGAAACTTCGTTGCCGTTGGCCAACGGAGGACCGCCACCAAAAGGTTCTCCGAAGAAGCGTTCTCCACTCGCTGACTCCCCGCCAATCATCATCAGTGAACCAGCCCTCTCTCTCGTGACACCACCTCGGGATACATCCAACATTTCGAAGGCGAGGCTCAGAGCGCCCTCACCCCCCAGGAATTTCCCCGAAATCCCTGACCTTCCTGATTTACCATCTTCCGACGGGTCAGATCATTCCACTCCAGTCATGTCGAGCAATTTGACCATGATGAACACCCCTAAGCCTCCTGGAGCATGGATGCAGACCCCTGCTCCTGCTCTACGCTCTGGGCGCGCTCGGTCAAACACCCTCCCGGCAAATATGAGTGACATCGCGCCCACACCGCTGCCAATTCAGAGGGGGAACACCTTCCCAATACAAACCCCTGCGCCCCCCGGTGCGTGGAGTGCCACCCCTGGATTCGGAAGTGTTAGGAAGAGTGGATTAAAGGTCCGGTTCAACGTGACATCTGAGAGTGAGACCCCCTCTTCCCCGGGTCAACAGGACATTTCTTTGGAGTCGATCGAAATGGTTCACCCTTCCGACAGTGATCACGCCCAGCCCACGCCAACTACGTTTAACAGGGCCAACGGAGTTGGATATGATGAACCTCGCTCCGCTTTCTCGTCCTTCTCTTCCTCCGATATATCAGAGGTGGATGATGGACTTCGCACGCCGGTTCTCAACCCCACCTCTGCACCCCCGAGAACCCCACCTAGTGTGAGAGTGGTTGACGCGTTTGGTAGAGAGGTCATAGAAGAGAGTCTGAATAGGGAAGCGAACGATGTGTCACCGATGATGCTTCCACCCCAAGATGCCTCACTCAGCCGGAAACCGTCTGTACGGATTGTGGACGCGATGGGGAGGGAGGTTCAACAGAACGGAGGTGCGATGAAGCCTGACACGGTCGGGGAGGAATTGTCGAGAGCGCAGTCACTCGCGAAAATGAGCGAGTCAATTTCGAGTCTTGCGAGGGAGATGGATGGGGTTGACTTGTCGTCTTCGTCCGACGACGAAAGTGACGAGGCGAGGCTCAAGGAGCTGAACGAAGTATCGGCCAAGGCACGTGACACGAGGGAGAAACTCAAGCAGACCCTGCACGCCGTTAATCCAGGGGAAGAGGATTGGAAAGCGAAATACGGGTCCCTTCGCGCTAGCATGCGCAAGAGTATTTCTTTGGTGAGTTTCCTATGACATTATCATACCTTCGTGAGGAAGCCTAAACAAGATGACACAGACATCTGGGACACCCGACCGCTCTTTCCCTCGCTCTCGCATCAGTGGGATGCTGATCGGTTTCATTGCGCTTGTGCAGATTGCGTTCATACTGTACATGCTGCGGTACGTGTCCCAAGTACACAAGCTATGATCATCGTAGGCTAATCTACCACCCTTGTACAGGTTGAGCCACGTGCGGTCGCGACAGCTTTTCTTGAGCACGTATTACGAACCGCTCTTCCCGGACTTGTATCTTCACATCACGCACCCTGAAAGGTTCATCCAATCTCTGGAAAACGTAACGCCTGCCTGGTCCATCTATCACGTTCCTGATACGTGGGCTAGGGCTGGTTGGATGGGTGTCTTGTCAGAATTCGCTGGAAACGTTACGCTACACGTGTCAGATTGGCAAGAACAGATGCAGGAACACTGGAGAAACACGTACTCACGGACTGACATGGACATGCCCTGGCCACCAACGTGAACCCACTCGTCCCCCTTTTTTGTTTACATTATAATTACCACTTACAGATTTTGGATGTTGTCCGGCTTTTTAACTTTATGCAGGGTCTCTCTACTTGGTTGTATGTACATAACCCGCTGTAGCCTTAATAATTAGTATTCGTCTGTCGGTTCCTCTTGTATGATATTTTCCGTTGCGATTTCTGCTGGAGCACCTGCCCTTCCGTAACTTTTCGTACTCGCGTCAGAGGTTTCGATGAAGGCCAGCTCTTCATCTTACGATAAATTCAAATCGTCGACTAAACACCTACAATACAGCGGGAAGACGTGACAGCGTGTGGGACAGCAACGAATCGAAAACACAACCACTCGGTGAACGCGCCCTTCGGGTGTCTCATGTCTGAACCGGGGAACCGTCGCCCTTTAAATTGTCTCCATCAGTCGGTCCAAACGAAACCGAACCAGATAGCAAGGAGAGGTCTGAAGCCACCGAATCGAGGGATCCGGAATGGCCGTGAGAAGGGACGGAGCTCAAGAAGGAATACTGCTCGCTGTGGGGGGTGGATGAGCGGTGGGGAGGAGGTGGACTCTCCCATTTCTCGGCGACGGACGGGAGAGGGCCAGGTCGGGAGCCTCGAGGAATAGAAGGGAGCCTCCTGATTAAGCTTTGACGGGGGAGGGGAGAGCGATCGTATCCTTCACCACCCTCGCCGTAGATCGAAGGTTCTCTCGGTAACGGCTTCCTCGGGATCGACCTGGTTCTAGGGGGTTGGGGAGAATTCGCGTGAACGACACCCTCCGTCCCGATCGCAGGGGTTAGTTGCGCGGCCTGTGTGGTCGTCGACGTCAAGGTGTTGTCATGGAGCACGGCCGGAGGAGGGGCGACGATCTCGACCTTGGGTTGACGTAGGGCGAAGTAATCGTTAGAAAGGTCGGCGGAGATACGCTTCTCTCCGGTTCCCATGTCTGTCAATGATTTCTCTTGTTTCTGGAAGACCCTGCCAGTGAAGAGCGCCGTCGCGACTTCCCTGATTGGGGTGACCCTTCGAATCGTACAGAACAGCACGACGTTGAAAACCCCGCCCAGGAGGAAGATCGAATCACTGGTTGATGACACAAGAGTAAGCGAAACAAGATCCGACGGAGAACACAGGCACAGTCCCTACCAAAACATCGTGACGGCGAATGAAACGGGGTGCCCGGCCCATTCACACATCCGCAAGACGGCGATAGGGAGGAAGAGGATGGTATACGCAACCTGAATCCAAAACGTGAGTTTCCTCTGATGCCGTGAGCCTGATAAAGATCGAATCACGTACCGGGTACAAGATCATCTGTTTGGCGATGCTAAGAGAGCGCGAGTCGGCATGTTCACGCCCTCTCCAGCCCGACTCGTCCTTCTCGAGCATTCGAAAGCGCACATGCCAACCCGTAACGACGATGTTCCCCCTTAAACGGAAGAACACCAAGGCATATAGGATGAAGCTGAGGAAAGCAGAGAGGAACAACTGCAAACGGTGAGACTCTCATAGGTGGTGAGTGAAACCCGCAGACGTACAATCATGTAGTCCATGGTCAGCCGAGCCAGGTTATACTCGGAGGTGATCCAGCACCAGTATCCGGAGATGCCGTCTGTTCGTGCCGCGGTTCAAAATTGGGTCACTGGAGAGGGAAGCATCGGCACTCACAAAAGTCGCTGCGGGTCTTGGTCCTGTACATAGCTGGGCCGAGGAAGGTAAACATGATCACCAGACCATTGGCGAATCCAAGTACCACCCATCCCACCCATCGGGGAGAGTGAAGTTGGTAGAATAAAATACAGAACGTCTGTGCGGAGATCACCTGTACAACCTTTGAGTGATCCGCTTGTGAGAGTGTATGGGCACATCATCATACAAAAGACCTAGTGGCGATCAGGCTCTGGTATTCGGGACAGAAGAAATACGCTCACCATGTAGCAGACCCGACATCGGAAAGGTGCTTGAGGATTCCTGCCCATATCGTACAGCAATCAGGGACTAGCATCCCCAATCCAACATCATGTGGTCATACCCTGTGCTGTGCAGAATTGACCTTGCTGAACGCCACCCAATTGAACCCACCTTGCATTCATGATAGACGCAAAAGCTACAGGAGCGTGTGTTGGGCGCAGCCAAACGTACAAATTATCAAGGTGTCTTACCTTGAATGAGATCGGCGACCAAGAGACAAATGAAATATGCGGCGACATTGGTCCGGAAGAAGTGGTTCTTGTTCTCAGAGGTCCTATTGGACCACGCAACGACCTATGGTGAAGAGAGGCACATTTTAGGGACTGATCCCGAGTCTCGTAGAAAAATATACTAACCCCCAGAAGAACCAAAAGACCCAAAACAGCGACGAGAGAAAGACACGAGGTTGCAATGAGAAGAGATACACCGACAGACTCCTTGTCCGAGTATTTAGCAACGGTTATAAGTTTGCCGTCCTTGGAAACATCGAGAAAGACGGCCATTCTGGACAAGGAAGAGCCGAGGGACATCGCTGGGCAGTTGTGCAGTTTACCAGAAACTGTGGAAAGACGTTAAGAGTCGAGGGGAACCCGCCACCTCCAAACTCGATCGTGAAGACGAGAAAAGGAACGGAAGAGCTGCTTGACGGGCTCAGTGGGAATTGTAACCAACCACGTCCAGGAGTAATGCGTGCGCCACTTCAAAAGTCATCATCAGTGATCGGGCAATAGGTTGATCTCGTTGAAACGGATGCACAGGGCCATCCAATCAATTCCCCTCATCTCGGAAGCATCTTACGCCTGAAGACAAGTAACATGCCGAGAGTCCCATCTTCCTCCTTCTCCCTCACCTTCTACCCACACTCGCGCAACCGGCGGAATGTGCGCCTCCATCGACAATATCCGAGAACAAAGCGAACAACTCGTTACGAAAAGATTCTCGTAAGATAGCAAGAGGCTCTGCGCATGGAGATAACAAAATCAGCGGGGCAGAAATGCGATCCTCCCGTGTGACTCTCACCATCAATTGTTGAAACGACACCTGTGGATACGTCTGAACCATCTTGACGATCTGTTGGGATACTTTTTGATAAACAGTGTACTCCGATTGGGAGTGTGGTTTGGTCTAGGGAACAGATGATCAGAGGTCGTGATGCACCCCATGAGAATAAGTATCCAGCACCTGCTCTCTCGGTCCGGAAACAGTCACAGTCTCGACCGAAAGCCCGTTCCTACTCGTCGGAGTAGACAAGACACAGTAGGCGACGAGGATGTCGGGGAGGACCAATCGGACAGTCGCCGGATCTTGCAACTTGCCCATCTCTGCTCGCGTAGGTACCCAAATGTTCAACTTTGAGGGGGCAGAGGTTTTGTTGAAGTTGCGTATGTAGTCGGGGAGACCAGCCAGTGTTAACGGTATTGAATCTCCCACTAACGTCGGGAACGGTACAGAGACTTTTGTGAGGGACGACTCGTAGTATCTCGGCGAGTCAGGGGATGGTGTTCGTGGCCTGGGTATCCCGGTTGGATGGTCTGTTCACGGCCAGAGCTGATCACATACTTTGCTTTGTTCGTATCCGTTCTATACTTGAGAGTGAGTTCAGACTTGTCTTTCTCCTCGCTTTCCCTCGCAGTCTTCAAACCCTCCTGTACGACCTCGGAGGAAAGGTTGTTGCCGAGCTGTCTCAGGTTTTCGAATTGTTCCCGGATGGGTTCCATGGGCATCATCGAGTTTGGCGACTTGTAGAGCCATGCTGGAACATTCCTAAGTTGTTGCAAACGCGTCGAGAGGTCGGTCAAGGCTTGGATTTGCGACTCAAGTTTCGAGATTTCTGGTGAAGATGAGGCGTCCATGTGATCGGGCGCTGTGGCGGACGGAAAGACGGCGCCGAAACCGACTTCCGGTGCTTTCAATGGTATGAGGACCGCGGGATTAGGAATAGGGCCTACAAACGAACCCTAATACTACAGTGCATCGTGGCCTGCGCCCGCTTTCCTCTTAGCCACACTTCCACTCAGTCATGTCCCTCAGTGCCGACGACGTCGTCCTAGAATGCAACATCGAAATCCTGGGTCGAGAGCGTCCTCTCCTCAGCAAGGCGTGGCTCGAAATGCAGAACATGTATTCCAGTCTGGCTGACGCCAGGTATCCGGACGTCAACGCATTCATCGAAAGCTGCGAGCTCTTTGGCGTTATCGTCGTAACCGACGGCTACTTTGAGCGCAAGGGCGCCCTCGAAAAGTGGAATGCAGAGCAGGGTCAGACAAAGGGGGAGATGGGGTCTTCAATAGGGGAACAAACACTACTAGACGGTCTGTGGCTCATCCCCCGCGACCTGCCACTATTGACGAGCCTCGATCTATCGTAGACGACTTTGTCCCCATCCCACACGTCCAACAAGCTGGTGTGGCTTATCTGAAATCGATAGAGCCAGGAGAGGCCACTGTCGGCGTCTACATCACGGAAGCGTGGCAAGCCGAAACCTTCGACGTCCAGATCATCAAACTATTGCTGAACTGGGCGTTCGAGGAAGTAGGTTTCCACAGGATCCAGACCACCCTCCTCGAGGGAGAACGCAAAGTTTCTCTCATGAAACTCTTCTCCCACGTCGGCTTCGCACACGAGGGGACCAGACGCAAGGCCCAAGTTGGCGCGGATGCGGTTTATAAAGACGTGACTTACATGGGCATGGTGGATATGGATTGGAGGGTATGGGCTATGCACAGTAACGCTCCCAGAACCCTCTGGGATCGACTGTTCGACCGACAGCAACGTGAACGAGAGGAGATCCTGACGGATGACGGGGATGATGAAGACAGGTTCTTGGGGAGGAAGGGGAGCACGGAGACCTTACGAGCCAACGTCGACGAGTATGCTCGGTCGGCCAAGTCGACTACCACCAGCAGCGTCGTTGGCGGCTCTGGCCCGAACGCTGCCAAGTCATCGGGGACTGGGCTTTCGTGCTCGGACTGGGACAAGTTTGATCTGCCCAGCAGCCTTGCCGAGAGCAGCGGGTCTGATCACATCAGCGTCGAGAGCGAGTTCGAAAACCTGATCCTCAAAAAGGAGATCGCTGACGAGCCACCAGCATCCGAGCAGGATTCAGCGTCGATGCCTACCAGCGAGTGCGTGAGTTTGGCTGATCGAGAAGCAGATTGGGAGGAGTTTGGAGAACGGGTCGAATATCCCTGAATTCTGTATTCTGTACATACATCTTGTCACAGTCCGAACATAAACTTTGAAAAGACATCCCATCTGTTTCCCAAGCTCCAGATGTTGCCAATTGACAACAGTAAGAAGAGTGAGAAAGAGAAGAGAGAGATCCCCCGACGACGCAAGCCTGTAGTGCAATAGCAAGGTCATCGCGTCCCCAAGTTGCAAGCAGAGCTCGGGGAACAAGGGCTGCAAAAATTAGATAACCAATAATGAAGGCGGTGCCTTCATAATAGTGGTTAAACTATTAAGAACAGATACTACACTTGATCTAAGCCAAAAGGCCAGAGTGGTAAAGAACACAAAAACACTTGTCTGACGGTTATATATCCCGCCACTCCGTGCACGGACCATGTTTACTTTCCGAAGCGTCGCCAAATAAAAAAATCGCATCCGAAGGAGTCGTCGTTTCCCGGATAACCGCGACCCGATTCCCGGACGCACCGGCCGCGACGCAAGTAGGTTGTGCTGATCGGTGACCCCGGAATCATATCACCAACAAAACGCCAGAATGAAAGGCCCGGAAGAGAAAAGTTTCCCAGAGCCCGTTCCCCACTCACACCAGAGGCGTCTTGGGCGTTCCCGTTTTATTTCCCTGTTGGTAGGCTTAGGTGTGCTTGGTTTGATTAACGGATACTTCCGCGGGACGGAACCAACCGTCTATGCGCTCTGTTCACCCCACGGAACGTCAAACATCTACACTGTAGACGCCAATGACACGAGGGCTCAGTGCCTGGTCGTCAAGGGCGAACGATTCCTCCACATCAGCGCGTATGGTGAGAATGTCGTGAGAACCCCAAGCCCCTCAAGAGACTGACCCGAACACTCCACCAGCCGAACTACGGGACAAACACCCTGGAATACACATTAAATTCCTGCAGCCTGATGCGATTGTTATTCCAGGAATAACTGGTTGGTACTGCCGCTTTGTCCTCAAAGCCGCCGGGTTCCTAAATACCTACAGATTCCCACGTACACGCCTTACAGTATGGTCTCCAAAAACAACTCCCTTTGGAAGGTGCCGCAAGTGTCTCGGGTGCGCATGATCCCTTTACGTGGGCTTATGAGACCCTCCACCCATATTAATTTGCGACAGATGCCGTCGCCAAGGTCAGGGCGTACATTGAATCCGACCCTGCAATCCTCAACAACAGGCACGCGTTCGTCGAAGGTTGGGGGTGGGATACAACCAAATGGCCTATAGAGCGATGGCCGACGGCAGTGCGTTACCGAGCGTTCTGTTCGGCATGATGAGACCCACCCCTCTCCCCACAGGCGGAGCTGGAGGCAGACCCTGTTACCAGAGGACGTCCGATTGCGCTTCGCAGTAAGGACGCACATGGTTACTGGGTATCACAGAATATTCTCGATGCCATGGAACCGATTCCAGAGAAGGTAGACGGCGGTGTCATCGTCAGAGATTCTGACGGAAAACCAATCGGTGAAGTATCCTCGGGGCGATCGCAGGACGGGCCATCTGACCGATTTCTAGGGGTGTTTTTGGACAATGCTCGGGATCTAATCCCAATTCCACTACCAACGGAGGAGGCGCTGTTGAAACGTTGGGACCCAGTCGTCAAAGATGCTCATGCCTACGGTCTAACCGCTGTCCATGACGCGTTGCTGCAACCAAACATGATTGATTTCTTCCACAAGTAAGATAAGTTGGACCCTCCCACGTTGCACACTCACAGTTTAGTTACAAGGCAAGCTTTGAAGGGGAACCTCGCTGTGAGTACCACGCATTACGTTTCAGCACAGGTTCTGATCGTACATCGCAGTTGCGCGTTTATGGGATGAAGTATTTTGACGATAAAACTCCTTACTGGGGCAATACCACCAAAAAGATCATCGGAGTTGGGGGCGATAGGTTCACCCTCCGGAGCACCAAGTTTGTTGTAGACGGTTCGTGAAAAGTAGAACCAGGCGGGCTGCTGGAATCCACTGAAACCGGTCTGGCAGGTTCACTGAGGTCTCGAGGAGCAGCGGTTAGCATTCCCACCATTAGTTTTCTTGCTATGAGTCACCGTTTCACCTAGCTTTACGAACCATACTCGGACGATCCCACCAATCGGGGTTTCATGAGAATCGAACCGGATATCTTGAATGAAGCGATACCAAAGTACCTGAAGGATGGGTGGCAAGTGGTATGTGCGCCCACAATGCACACACCTTCGTCGGCTCTGACTCTGGCCCTGCGTGCGTATTAGTGTGTCCACGCCATAGGTGACAAAACGAACGGTGCTGTGCTCGACGCTCTCGAAGTTGCGCTTGAACACGCAGACGTCCCCGCCATCAGACCGCGAATCGAACATGCCCAAATCATGGACCGCAAGGACATCGCCCGTCTGGGAAAAACTGGAGGTATTCCTGGCGGTTCGATGGTTTGAAAACAACGGTTGACCATGGAAGCGCAGTGATCGCAAGCGTCCAACCTATCCACGCGTAAGGCACTTCATAATCCTACTGAACAGCGTCGAGGTGCTGACTTACTTGTAGGATAAGCGATATGTGGTACGCAGAACGCCGCCTGGTAATTCACCCACGTCGATTTACGTCCCAAAGGAAACTCCTCACCGAGATGATCCACCATAATAGGGACCTGAGCGGGTCAAGGGATTGTACGCGTTCCGGTCGATCATCGATGTGGGTGCGAGGACGACGCTCGGTACGGATTTCCCAGTCGAGGATATGCGTCCGTTGGCGACGTTCTATGCTGCCGTGACGAGGTTGTCTTACGATGGAGACTCGCCTCACGGACGGGGAGGTTGGTTCCCCGAACAGAGGATGACGAGGTTGGAAGCCCTTCGAGGTAGGCCGCACCAGTTTCTCACTCTTTCTCACCGGCTCTTTGCATGTGTTTGACCCCTGGGCATTATAGGAATGACCATTGACCCCGCTTATGCTTCCTTCACCGAGAACATCCTCGGCTCGATCGAACCGGGGAAACGCGCGGACTTCATCGTGCTCTCTCAAAACATTATGGAGGTGCCGGTGGAACAGATTCTGAAGACCGAAGTCCTGACCACCGTGATGGACGGGGTAGTCGTTTATGGGAAGGTCTGATGTGCCTCCTCCCTCTTCGACGACCTTGTCCCCGTTCAGACGATCGAGGCCGTGGCCCGTCGGGGATTCCGTCTAGAGTTCTAGCCGTACTATTCGATACATTTGTCTGCCTCGCCGTTGTGTATATGCATAACCGATCTGGTGACCGTCGACTCCCCAAACGGACGATCAAACGATACCATTTCTGGGAAGAAAGTACCGCGGTCGTCGTAGTGATTAGTGACCAGTATACTAGTCTAGGGTGGTGCGGGTAGGTATGTATGGAATGGGATTATGGGGTACGCACAGATCCCCCCCAAAAAAGGGTCCCAATGGATTGGATGGTAAAAACAGAGTCCGTCTTCGAGATCAAGAAGAGCCGCCGCCTCCAGGCTCGCCATCATTCTCCTTTTCTATTGTGGCCGAGAACCTTTCAAAGATAAAAGATATAGTCCCACCGGGAACCCGATTCACGGGCATTTCAGGGGAATCCGACAAGAAAACGGTAGACGCCGAGTCGGTGGCCGACACCGCGTCCAAGCGCGCTGGCTGGGACTTTTCAGCGTCAAACTCGTACATGAGGCGCTGGAGGATGTTGTCTTGCACCCTATCGCGGGAACCTCGTCGCAACCCGTTGATGTGAGTCCATTCTCCCAGCGCCGCGAGTTGTGCTTTCTTCCTCAGCGCGTACTGTGGGTAATTGGCAATGACACATCAAGGGCGTCAGCTTTTTCCGGTCCAAGGGCGAGTTCCACAATTCGCTTACAGATTTATCCGTCGCGTCTATGTCTTCGGAACTCAAACTCGCGGCTGTGACAAACCCTTTCAACATCCGCCGTTCTGTTTTGATCATCTCCGCTTCTTCTTCCTCAGTATCGAAACCACTGTCATCATCACCTGCGTCTCCTTTGACGCATGGACAATCGAGGAGTTCGTGCGTATGGCAGCCAGTGTTTGGGTGGAACGTGAATATATCGCGAAGCTATTGCGAAAGAATGAGCGTCATATACGACATGAGCGTCAGTCTGTACCATACGTACGTCTTGAGTCGTGAACGAATCGGAGCTCGATTCGGCAGCACCCTAAAAAGAAATTCCGACGCGGGCCCGTAAGAGGGTGGGGCCGGTTGAGATCTTACGGCGCTTACCGTCCCCATAACCGCTGTGAACGGGGACAGGTGTCAGCGGAACAAGCGTCGGCCCCAGGAAGAAGGGTGGACGTACAGGCGCTGAGTCCCAACTTGGTCACCTGACGCTGGAAGATTTTCTCTTCCAGAGGATGAAGAATTAAGCATGATCACAAAGCCATTGGGAGACACAAGGTTCACACACCATCAATAGTGCCAGCGGTCAAGAACCGATAAATGAAGACTGGGCGCTTCTGCCCGTCACTGCAGATAGGGAATAAAAATCTCCCAAGATCCGTAACCAGTCCGAAGGTGCCTGACTTACCGATGAATACGCGCCATGCTCTGGAGATCGTGACTAGCCACGGAGAACATTCGCGTTAGCGCCAAAATAGACATCGTGTGAGGGTCAAACCTTGGATTCCAGTCTCCGTCAATCAAACATAGTCGCGAAGCGCCGATGAGGTTGATCCCAACCCCTCCGGCTTTCGACGATAATAGAAAAAGGACTTGAAAAGATAGGGGTCTTATTCGGCACCTAAAGCGAAACAAAAAATTGGGAAACGTACAGCGTGATGTTTGAGATGCTTTGTTAAAGTCGTTAACGTATTCCTGGCGCTTCTGACTTGGGGTGGACCTAGACGAGAAGTGAAGCCTCGACGTCAGGATGAGCACAGGTGAGTACCGGTAGTAAGTTTACCCGTCGAGTCGGTGATATGTATACGACTTCTTCTTGCAGTACGCCTCGATGATATTGAGGGTTGAGGTCCAGTGCGAGACGATTGCGACCTTTTCGTCGGTACCCTATTCGGACCGATCAACACACGAGCGCGGAGTGAAGGAACGTGTTCAGTACCTTGTTGATGGTGTTCAAAAGGCTAGCAAGTGCCGTAAGCTTCCCTAATGGAAGCATCAGTGTGCAATCCGATCGAGGAGAACAATGGCCAAACCACTAAGGGAGACGTCCTCCACCTGCGGCCTCGCGGGAAGATATGTTAGGGCGTCTGAAATAGCGCTCGCGTTCGCATCGTGGTTCTCTTTCCCCTTGTTCTTGTCCGCAGTGGCCTTGAGGAGAATGGGGCTGTTGCAAATCTTCTGCAATAAACTCATCATCGCCAGGGAGTCCGTCATGCTGTTCTTGATCAACGGATCCAGGTTGTCTTTGGTGAGAATCCTCATCAGAATCTTAGTTTGAACTCGAGTGGGTGTAATGAACACCACGTATTCATCTTAGACCCAACGTAAGTTTCCATCCGGACCCCTAACCGGAGACTCACATTTCGGAGGGAGATATTTCTTGAGGAGGTTCGCTTCTCTCCGGAGCACAAAACTCTGGGCAATTTGGAGCAGCTGACGTGAAATCAAGTCAGGTGGAGATCGATCAGTCCTACTACCCAGCGTACCTCTTTGAGTTTTGTTGTTCCAAGCTTGGTTTCAGCTTTTGTGCAACCGGGTGTCCTGCTCTTGAGGATCGGATTCTCGTACTTCTTCCGAAAGGCGCTATAGTCATCTGTGGGTGGTTAGTGGCAGCGGTGACTCCCGGGCACAAGACAGTACCTAAAAGTCCGGGGTTACAGAATTCAACCTTTTTGAATTCGTGATCAGCTCGCAAAAAAAGGGGGGGATCATACAAACGAACCATAGCGTGAAACTCGCCCAGATCATTTTGGATGGGAGTTCCCGACAAAATGATTCTCCGTGGGGTTTTCAAAGCGTCGAACATTCTGGAAGTCTTATTATTGGCAGACTTCAGCCGGTGGCCTGGAAAAATCGTCAGATGGCGTTCACCCTGGCTCCGGCGGTAACCGACCCTCATCGCATACGATCAATCCGATCGGTGGCCTAAGACTGGGTTCAGCCACCTTACGGTACCAAGGCGAGGCAACTCAACTGGCAGTACGAGAGATCCTCACTGAATTATGCCGTTGGTCAGTTTATCCAATGAAATCGAAGGACCGGGGACCACCGTACATGATTGACCGTAATTTCTCATATCCAATGATCAGGACTTGGTGCTTGCTGAGAGTGGGTCAGGTGTCATACACTGCAAGGGCCTCCGCAATAACCCGCTCTTACGAATTGAGGAAAAGTTTGATCTGCGATCTGTCCTTGTCTCCGGTAAGGATGCTCACTCGGTCCCTTCCCAACCTATGCGGCACTCGTGAGCGTCTTCATCGCTCCGCTGGGATCGAAGTTACCATTTGTAAAACTCGGACCTCCAGTTCTACGTCAAACAAGACAACACGTCAGACGTGCGTTGACGAGCGGAGGAGCAACGACTTACGTTTATCAGGGAAACTGGGCATACGATGAGCGCCTTCCGGATCACTGGCCCTGGTGCAGCGTACGGATTCTGCCCTGAAAGGCCACATTCAATACCAGCGGAGGCACTTTTAGCAGCACGCTAACTTAGCAAGGTCCAGATAAGGGTAACCGTCTACGTGAGAACCGAGTGAGGGGTTAACCCGGTGAACGAATTCAAGTTTTAATACCTGTAAAGTCTTTCCCAACCCCCTACAGGCGAGGAAGCGATTAGTAATAGATCCAAACCTAGATCCGAAAACCCGACACCTACATCTCGTCTGCCAGGATACAACCTTGGCCGCCATGACCTCTGTATCCCATTACACATTCGTACAAAAACTTCACCCCGTCGATTTGATGCGGCCGCAGTTTTCTCGAGAGTATGGGGTCTATTATCACCGGAACGATGTCCAACCTCCTATCATAAATCACGCCCAGAGTGAGCGCTCGGAACATCCGATGAGGCTCTCAAAGACGAACTTGGGATTGAATTTGGCCTCGTGCTCTTTTGTGGGAACGATCATCACCACTGCGTTCTCAGCGTCTGGGTCATACCTATAACACTAGAGATTAGTAAATGCGTCATGAAAATAAACATGAAACCCACAAAGGTTTCCGTTTTTCCTTCTTTTCAGTGGGCTTGGCGTAAAACGATGTGGGAGGGATAAAAGATTTGAAGGGCTGTGGGGCGACGGTGATGGCTGAGGAATTGTCCGAGTCCTGATTAACATTCTTATCTCTCGGTGTTGCGTATGGGATTGCTTCGGGATCAAGCGCCTCTCGTTCAGAATGGTCAGTGCCGGTCAGGATTGGTAGCTCGGATTGAGCAATGGGTGATTCCAATTCGACCTCGCGGGCCCCGATGAACAGCTTCTGCCCGGAAACTGGCGGTTTGTCTGCTTTCTTTGTGCCGAGCCTTCGTCCGACGTGTCGGTCAACGTTTGACTTTCCGGACTAGCGTGGAACTTCTCACATTTTCCCAGACTCTGATACGAGCCGTAGAAGTCCTCCTTCTGTGCACGTAACAAAACCATCGCCATCCCAAGTCCTGTGTTTCTTTTGCTGAGGTTTCCGCCTGCAGGGATTTTAGCGTTTGTGCGTCACGAAAGAAGGTTCCCCGGCGGACCATTGGGCGGACCAAAACGAGTCAGGTAGTGCCTTCGACGAGCTCAAAGCGCTGTTAACAGGGTTTGCAGGTGGCTTGATCAAATTCACAGGATGGAGGGAGATTTGTTTCCTCTGGAGGCTAGAAGAACCTAAAGATAGACGAGACTGCTTTGGCGGGACAAACTGTTTGATGGAAGGCGCAGATGTCCGCACGGGGGCAATATCTACATCCCCAGTATGAATGGGGGAGCAATATCTTCCGGACAAGAAGTCCTGGTGGGTGATAAGGAAATCCAAATGAGCTTCCTTCTCGGCCCATTTAAGGCATGTGCCACTCTCGAACTTGGTTGGAATAGGGTTCGGTGGTCCTAAGGCGAGCCTGGTATGGAGATTGTTTGATTTAGCGTCTACAGGAACATCGTTAACCTCGCACGTTGCACTGGATTGATCCAAGAGTTTAAAGTAAGTCAAGCCCCGAACGACTAGCACGCCGTCTCCGTCCCACGTCTTGTGTTTCTTGTGTTGGGGTGATCGCCTGGCAAACGCCGGTGAATACAAGACCGCTGGAGCATAACTTTCTCCATCCACGCGCACCACTGAACGACCCAATATAGTTCGCCATTAGGATCATGGCTGGGACCGTTTTCCTCGCGTAATCTCTTATCTGGGTGACCGGAGGGCCCTTGCCCATCCTCGGGCTTGCGTTTCTGGCCGCGGGGGTTGATATATTGGGACATGCCCCTAAGCGGAGATGAAATTTAAGTACGTCCTCGAGAAGAAATGGATCGGGACACCCGGGCAAAAGAGATGTCTTGGGGCGGGCACGGCGATGAGTGGTGTGGATGGCGGTCGATGGGGACACAGGGTGTCACACTGTGACTCCGTCGCGTCGAGGGACGCGTCTGGAGTGGGGAGGAGGTTGCACCTCACATGACCGGACTGTGACTTGCAGCTAAGCGCCTGTGAGCGCCTGACGGAGTTGAAAAAGAAAAAGAAAAAGAAAAGGCGCGGATCCCAGAGCTGAAAGCAAAGCCGAGCGCCAGGTTGTACGTGCAAAAGTGCAAAAGCGGCCAAACAAGATCAAGGGTCTTTCTGATGTGCAACTATTAAGCTTTAAAGATCATTATGGTTCGCAGATGGGATTGGTCGTTTGCCGGGGGCCCGTCTGTTCCTCTATGCGGGGAAAGTTTTCTTTCCTACCTATCACAGCTGGGAGAACCCATCCAGAAGATGGAAAAGTTCATCCCAGACCCCGAATGCTCGACCAATCTTCGCACAGGGGTCCTAAGCGAGCGTCTACTGACCTTGTCAAAGTTATATACAATAAGTTTCAAGAAACCTGACAGACTCCGAAGGTTTTACCTATTTTCCTTCGGCAGCGGTTCGTTAGGGGTTGTGTTGTGAGGGAGCCCAAGCGCGTGTACTCGGAGTGGGAGATGCAACACTCGTGTATAGCAAGGCGCTCGTGATGGGCGCTGAACGCATCAGAGACTGTCAGACAAAACAGACCTGCCGGGACGCTCGTTTTCTGAACGTTCCGAGAGAACAGTTGTTGGATTGACAATGGACAGTTGACGCGCATACTTTTTTCCATCGCCTATCTGGCGACTAATTCGCGAATCAAACGACCAAAGATTTTGTATGCAAGAAGCCCCCAGGGAAATACCACCGGCTCACTCTCTCTTTGCCCGCTCGTAATGAAAACTCCCCCGGCGTTCGGATCAGATTCGCCAATGAGTTTGGGGGGAACTTGTATATACAGGGCACCTCCGAGGGCGTACTTATCCCTCGACCTCCCCCCCCTCCTCCTCCCTAATGTCCGACTCCGAGCTCAGGCAGCGTCAGCCGAGTCCAGCGACGTCCGCAAAGGCATTGCCTATAACGCAAAAGGGTTCCAGCAGAATTCCATCGTCGAATCTGCCACCCGCAACCTCTGCCACTCGTGGTTTCATTTTAGCGGCTTCGTTGGCGTTATCCGTCACCACCCTCCTTCTCTACCTCCACAACTTCCATTCCCCGTCCCTACCTTCCTCCTATATCCTCTGTTCTCCCCCTGGCGCACAGCAAATTTATACCGTCGATCATGATGATTCCAAGGTCGAGTGCATGACTGTTCATGGTGACTTCATCATCGACACTGGTGCTCACGGTATGTCACATGAACCCATCAGTCTATTCAAGCTACCCGTTCGTGGCTCATTTCCCCCAGCCGACCTCACAGACCGGTATTCATCATACAAATTGATCTACATCAAGCCCGGTGCAATTGTCGTTCCGGGACTCACAGGTAAATCTACCCCCCTTCCACAATATCACATCACCATTTTTTTCATATTTCGGTCCCGCAGATTCGCACCTTCACGCTCTAGAATATGGCGCTCAGAGGCAGATACCCATGGAGGATGCCCGGAACGCACTCGGTGAGGCCGTTGCGTTTGCGTCATACCAGTTCCAGAACGCTCTCTGCTAACCATTATAACGAATCACAGAGGCTGTGGAACACGTTTCCAACTATATCAAGGCGGACCCGACGATCTATCATAACTCCTCTTATTTTGTCGAGGGCTGGGGATGGGACCATACCAGGTGGCCTGCGGAGCAGTGGCCCACTACTGTAGGCTCAGTTTCTGATCCACGTGAGCTCATGAGCTCATAATGAGTGATGCAGGAGGAAATGGAAAGTGACCCTGTCATTCCTGGGCGCCCCGTGGTGCTTCAGAGCAAGGATGGGCATGCCCTATGGGTGTCACAAAAAATTTTGGACGCCATGGCCCCGATACCTGCCCACGTTGAAGGCGGTCACATCGTCCGCGATGAGACAGGAAACCCCACAGGTCAGTGCGCTCCACCAGTGGCACGCGACCAGGATTGCATGATACATCGTCCCCAGGTGTATTTTTGGATAATGCCCAGGACCTTGTTCCCAGGCCCCCTCCTACCGAGAAGCAGCTTCTCAATCGATGGTCGATTATGGTCAAGGACGCGCACGCCGTGGGCTTGACTTCAGTGCATGATGCGGGTTTCAGTCCTATTTCATTAAGGTTCTTTGAGCGGTACGCATTCTACGTAATTCCTGTGTCTACTGTTCGCCTGCTGATTCGCTCACAGACAAGCTGTGAACAACAACCTACCAGTATGTTTTCACGCTGGAACGTTCGATGCATGATGCTGATGTATGACGTTAGTTACGCGTCTACGGAATGCGATATTTCGATGAAAACGGCCCCTATTGGGGCAATACATCAACAAAGATCATCGCTGCCGGAAACGACCGCCTCACTTCTCGTAGCGTTAAAATCTTCGGCGATGGTAAGCAGATCTGGTGTGTGAGAGACCGACCGTTCGCTGATTTTGGAGATTAGGCGCTTTAAGATCTGGAGGAGCAGCTGTATGTCATCGCGTTGTTCGATCCCGGCATGTTCTCGACGCGCTTATGTTTTTTTTTCCACAGCTGTACGAACCATACTCGGATAACCCGGAGACTCGCGGGTTCATGCGTCTATCTACCGAGGTTATGAACGAGATCATTCCCAATTTCCTGCGTGATGGGTGGCAAGTCGTCAGTCCGGTGACTTTTGACCCGCGTTTCTATATGTTAACTTTTTTTCAGAACGTTCACGCCATTGGAGATCGGGCTAACGCGATCATCCTGGATGTGTTCGAGAATGCGCTCAAGGACACAAACGTCACCGCCCTGCGTCCGCGGCTCGAGCACGCTCAAATCATGACGAAGGGGGATATGGCTCGGCTCGGAAAGCTCGGAGGTAAGACTACCTGGTCCATCTTCAGTAGCTTGTATTGATTAATGGGGCAATTCAGTCATCGCAAGCGTTCAGCCTACTCATGCGTAAGTTGACGTTGAGGACGTAATGGTTTTCTGATGATCTTCCGACGTTAACCCTTTGCATACAGCATCAGTGACATGTGGTATGCTGAAAGTCGACTTGTAAGCGTTTGTTTGTACACTGGGTCAACTCGGGTTACGGAACCGCTGATGCCAATTGCGTAGGGGCCGGAGCGGGTCAAAGGACTGTATGCGTTCAGATCCATCATCGACGAAGGAGCTAGGTTCACGTTGGGCTCTGACGCACCAGTAGAAGATATTAATCCACTGGCTGGATTCTATGCCGCGATAACGCGAGTGTCTCCCGACGGACGGTCACCCCATGGACCCGGCGGTTGGTTTCCCGAGCAGAGGATCAGTCGTAAAGAAGCATTGAGAGGTGAAGAGACCCCTTCACGACCTTTAAATCTTTTTCGAGAAAGGAATCGCTGATATCTGCGCCAATTTAGGAATAACTATCGATCCCGCTTACGCATCGTTCACGGATAACATCCTGGGTTCGATCGTTCCTGGCAAACGAGCCGATTACGTCGTGTTCTCGCAAGACATTATGGAAGTACCCGCTGACCAAGTCTTGAAAACGAAGGTGCTGGCCACCGTTATGGACGGGAAAGCCGTATATGGAGCGTTGTGATCAAGAGACCGGAAAGTTCTGCGGGACCTCATGGAGCATGGGGAAGGTCGTGCTGGGGCTGCGGGAAGACCCGGAAGATCCATTTCCACCTTCCTCTCATTCATGCTGTTGGTCAGACTCTCCCGAGGTCTTGTATGTAATCTGGACGTGTTTGTAACAGATAGAGGGCTCTATATGAAACATATTCGACATCATCGTGCGATAACAGGACCGTCCATCCGGGAACTAGTAACGTAATGTGCATCGAGAGAATGAATGCCTGCGGATGCCGTCCTGTGCGCATGAAACCGTTGTGGGAGGGGTCGAGTGCGATGATCCTAACTGTCGGATACAGTGGCATTCAGCTCGAGAGCCCATCCCAAATGACCATTTGCTTGATGGGCCACATGATTCTAATGACTAAATTCTCACGAACGCAAACGCCTCGACAAAACACCCCGACCATGGTTTACGTTCCTTCTCCCCCCAGAGTCTTTCAAGAACCAGCCTGTTCTTTGCTATCCACGACCTGTCACTCGACAGCCTTCTTTCCACGTCAGTTCCATCTAGATCCACCCAGAAACCCTCCAGCTCACCCTCCACCGTCTCTGCAGCAGATCACACTTTCCGAACCTAGTCTGTGTTCGCTAAGAGTTTCATTCAAGAAAGTGCACTCTTTGTTCCTGCGCAAATCCCATCTTCATTCCAAACACTGGTGAGCACAGATTCACCAGTCCAGCCTTCAACAATCGAGTGCTCACCTGACACCCAAGCCATGGCCATCATTGTGGACGTTACTCCGCCACAAGTCCCACCCCCGCTCGTCCACCCTGGCATTCCACCAGAGTTGTCGGACAGGGTAGTCGACTTCCTCCATAACGACTGGGCCGCTCTCAAGGCATGCAGCCTCACCTGCAAGGCATGGCTTCCCGCCAGTCGGTTTCACCTCTGGAACCGTGTGGTTTTGCGTTATTCCGGTGACGGAGCCGATTACGCAGAGTTTCTCAAGGCTTCACCGGTCATCACGTCCTGCATAGTCGACCTGACAGTCGAGTTCCCAACAGACCGAAGTAACGACACTTCTAGAGAGGCCGAGGCGACATGGATGACAGAAACTCTAATACCCATATTCTCCACGCTCAGAATCCTTCGACAACTCATGTTCATCGGCGCACACTTTGGAGAGGACGGTTTCCTAACCAAAATCTGTTCCAGCCTCTCGACCGCCAACGTTGTGCAACTCAGCATGTGCCACTTTTCCAGCTTTAGCCGCTTTGTGGAACTCGTGTGGTCGTGCCCTTCGCTGGAGAACCTTCGGATAGATACAATATCCTTCGACCAAGTCGATGCATATACCCCCAGACCTCCCTCTGTCCCTCGCCCGGAACTCAAGTTCCTCATGATCATCTACTACTCATCGGTCCACATGCCGGTGGTGATAGATTGGCTCGTCTCCGAAGGTTTCTGTACTCATGTCGACTTCCTCGTCGTTTTCCAACAACACATCGAATGTCCGGCCATCACGCGTCTGTTACCGGCTGTCGGGTCAAATTTGCGCCATTTGAGTGTTTCATATGCATTCCTTCCGACAGCGCCGGATTCAAAAGACGGTAAGTCCGTCGTCTCCCCTTTTTTCTCCATGAACAGGACGGATGCGATCGATTCAGAAAACGCCGCTCTCTTGGTTCACCTCATTCATCTCTCTCCATCGGCCGGCTAGACCCCCCACTTTTTAGTTCCTTCATTTCACTTCCAAAGTAGAGCGCCCATACTTACCCAGCTTCGTTCTCCTGAACACAGACAACGCAGATCTTTTCCCGACGATCTCCCACTGCACGGACCTCCGGACACTCAACTTCATCTTCGCTGGGATAGGTACCCTCGCATGGATCCCCCTCGTGATATCCCAAATATCCTCCCCGCACGTCGAAGAAATTGACCTCGGGATTACCGATATTTTCGCTCCGGAAGATTTTGATCGGTTCAACTGGCCATCGCTCTGGAACGCCTTGACGCAAACGAGGTTCGTGAAATTGAAGAGTGTACGGTTCATGGTTGCAGCGGAATCTTGCCAGTCGTCGAAGAAAATGAAGGAGCGTATAGCCCACCACCTCAAGCAAATTGATACACGAGGGTTGATTCACGTGGAGTGTCCAATATAGAGGTTACCGTTTCCCTTCCCAGCATGCGTTTGGCACCGTTCACCCGTTCCCACTCTCCCTATTCCCTCTTCGTATAGACACCCGTGTTGTTTTTGGGATACAGATACCCGCTCTCAACTGTATTTTTGACATTTTATCATCGCATTTTTCCTGTGCCTGTAATAGGAGCTCAACATCGCCAGCCAGACTTGCGGTCCGAATCGCTCTCCGAGTAGGTGCCTCGTGGGTGGAACGCGGTCGTTTATGGCACAATCAAGTGCAAGTTAGATATGGTGGAAATGCGCGAACAAACAAGCGACGAGTTTTGGCACAGGATGCGTATGCAGTGCTACCCGGAGGCACACAGCTATAGACATACATGTAAAGAAGGATATTGCATGGTGAATGAGAAAAAAAGGGTAATGCACACGAGATGTGGCACTAATAGTACACAAGGAACCCTAGGAGTATAGTTTTTTTTTTCGCGATCAAGGATCCAGACATGAATGCGGTCCAAGGACGCAGCGAGCGTCAGTTTCAGACCTAGAGGATTCACTCGTCAGCACTGAGGACGACTGGTAAGAAAAAGGAGGGCTAACCTTAGTATCCGCCGCTGTATCCACCGTATCCGCTGCTGTATCCCTGCTGGCCACCACCACCGTATCCTCCTTGTTCTGTAAACACCGTAAGAGTATGTGAATTAATCAGCCTTATCAAAAGACGCACGACCATAACCACCTTGATAGCCACCGCCACCGCCACCATAGCCACCACCACCACCACTGTAGCCTCCGCGCGGTCCTCCTCCACCTCCACCACCTCCACCACCAGAGCCGCGGCTGTTAGCAAGGTTGACCTTGATCCTACGGCCGTCGAGCTCCTGTTCGTTGAGACCGCTGATGGCGAGATCAGCCTCGTTGCTGCTTCCGAAGGTGACGAAACCGAAACCGCGAGAGCGTCCGGTGTCACGATCACGCATTACGATTGACTAATGAGAAGAGAAAGACAATCAGCGACCCCCGTCCAGAACCACTGATGGATCACCCCTCAATGAGAAATTGATTAGGTGGCTTCGATCACTCCCTCTTTGAACGGGTGCACTGCATTCCGCCTCGAGAGTATCCTCGAATAGTGCGCCACCGTAGGGACAAGCGACGTGCGAGAACAACGGATGAAATCAAATCGGTACACACATCAAGAACCTGGCCGAACTCTCCAAAGGCCTGCGAGGATGATCCCAAAAAAACGACGGATCGGAGATAACATTCGCGACGGACGAACGGGAGCCAACACCAGCGATCAAGAAACAAAACACGATCAGGACACGAAATCAGGAAGAACGCGTTGGACCAATACTGACAATGCGAAGCGTTTCATCGGTGGTGTTCCAGCTCAAATTTCTATATTGTCAAAAACCGAGACGCAGACAGGAGCACAACGGTTCAAGCAACATGAAAGGAGAGTAATCGTTGACAAGGGAGGGATAGGGAAGGGAGGACGGAGTGGGATAGGGGGCAGAAACAAGGCAAGGTAATCAGTATCGGAAAAGGGGGGACAGGATAGCGGCGAGGAGGGAGGCAACCGACCCAACATATAGTTTTGCAGACATGATTATTGCCGTTATCTCGTACCTCAAGCTAATACGGAACCAGAATGAAAGCAAAGGACAGACAAGGAGGTGAGTTGTGGGGGTAAAGAAAGAAGGGAGAGGGGGAGGGCGATCCAGTCGCAAGGTTTATATTCTCTCTTTCAAACTCCGGTAATCGTTATTTGTCCTTGTTATTTTTCCTCAGCATTCAGTCCCGTGCCTCGACTGAGACATATACAGACATCACCAGCGAAGAGACAAGCCCAAGTGTTTATGTATATGTACATACAAGGCGTAGTGTAAAACCATGCGTAATGAGCCGACTACATCGAATCCGGTAACGGCGACAAGAGAGAAGGATGCGATCAAACACAAAGGGGAGAACATGCTGTACGTATGTACGGGAATGAGAGAATGGGGGAACAAGATGCATCGACTCGGTACGTGAAAGCCCGAGATGCGAATTCACCAACTGGAACACCGCTCTAAGCGTGTTTTAACCAAGCGTCTTTCGCTTCTCCTTCTTATCCTTCTTCAGCTTCTTCGCCTTCGCAACGTCGCTCAAGCTCGTTGACGGGCTGCCGGTGGCAGGTGCGTCTGTCACGGGCTCATCCTTGTTGGTCGAGGTCGAGGTGCCCTCGCGTTTGAAACCGGAGATGTTCTGGATCGGGATCGCCAGAGCAGAACCAGCCCTCCTAGTTCCAATCGAGATTCTTCTGCCGAGACGCTGGAAATTCTGTGACGCGGTGCGCTTCCTCTTTTGCTCAGAATCTGGATCTGGAGTTTCGTTCCTGGATGGCGCGGACTGCGGTTCGAACGTTACTCCTGGGCTCTGTGGGCGGGAGCCGTTTGCGATGGATGGGATGTCCGTGTCACCAGAGCCGGGGAAGGCAACTGTGGTGTGAGATGTGACTGGCTGCGACGGCTCACGTTCCACGACAGACTCTCGTTTAACAGGCACCTCCACCTCCTGGTCACGGTCGGTAGTCGGGAAATCTGCAGGGGCATTCGCGTCGTTCTCCGCCAATTTGACGTTGGCACCGACACCTGAGTGATTGGCCTCATATTCTGCTGCATCTCCGCTCTCGGCCACGTCCTGCGCAGTGGTAGTGTCCTGTTCGGCCTCATAACCAGCAACCACAGACTGTCTCTTCGCAACAGTAGAGGCTGCGTCGGAGGCGGAAACCTGATCGTTCCACATCTCCGCAAACGCGCCATTCAAAACGAGTAATTCAGCGTGATTTCCACGTTCGATCACAGAGCCCTCCTTTAGAACCAAGATCCTGTAGAGTACATAAGTAACTGTGCTATCGAGGTGCTAGAAGGGCACTTACTGATCGGCAGTAGCAATGGTCTATTGGAAAAATACGCACATGCGATGAACACGTGCGAGAAGGATGAACTAAACGATAACGTACCGAGAGACGGTGGGCGATGGACAGGGAAGTACGCCCCTGGGCCAAATCCTCCAATGCCTTCTGGATGTCCTTCTCCGTAGAAGTGTCGAGGGCACTGGTAGCCTCGTCGAGTAGAAGGATGGGTGGGTTCTTCAATAAGGTCCTGGCGATTGCCACACGTTGTTTCTCCCCGCCGCTTAACCTGACACCACGCTCCCCAACTTTGGTATCGTAACCATCCGGGAAGCTCAAGATCCTCTCGTGCATCTGAGCGGCGGCGGCCGCAGTGATGATTTCCTCGTCCGAAGCGCCAAGCCTGCCATAACCAATGTTGTACTTGACGTTCGCGTTGAACAGTATACTATCCTGCGGAACGACACCGATTGCCTTCCTCAAGCTGGCCTGAGTAACATCCCGAATATCCTGACCATCGATCAAGATCCTTCCTTGACCTTCCTTGAGATCGTAGAATCGGTAAAGGAGCCGTAGAATAGTGGACTTTCCAGAGCCGGAGCCTCCGACGAGAGCCACCGACGAGCCTTTGGGGACCTTGAAAGAGACCCTTTCCAAAGCGGCGATGCGATCATCGTACGAGAAGCTGACATTGTCTGCATGAAAGCGTGGAAGTGGTAAGTTACGTATCGATTGGGTACTGAGGGGAACAACGAACCAAACTCTATTTCTCCATTAGTGACAATGAGATCCGGGGCGTTGGGTTTATCTTTGATACCGACAGGTTCGTTGAGGAGTTTGAGCAACTTCTCGGTGTCCACGAGAGCGGTATTAATGGACCGGTAGATGGAAGCGAGCATGTTCAAGGGTTCATAGAGTTGGACGAGGTATGCGATGAAGATAACAAAATCGCTGGCGGAACTTTCTCCGGTCGTAACCCGCAGAGCCACGATAATCGATCCAAGGAGAAAACCGAGAGTCTAACGCGGAGTCAGACCAGGGAAGGAATTGAATTGAAGGTATGGCATACGAGAATCAAATTTTGCACGAGATTGAGCAAGTTGAGGGAGACTGGGGGTAAGATGAGGGCATGACGGCTGCTTTCAGGAATGGGGCCTACCGATAACGCGATATTCAAGTGCCTGGTATTCAGCAAGCGCGGCACGGTATCGTTCACCCTCGTGGTGCTCCCCATTGAAGTACTTCACGGTTTCGTAGTTCAGAAGGCAGTCGGTATGTATACCCCGGGTGATGACATCTCTATCGTTCATCTGTCTGCGAAGCTTAGTCCTCCAGCGGGTCAAGACGACGGTGGCAATAACTAAGGGACGGGTTGAGTGTGCATTAGCAACGGTGGAGTGCAGACGCACTGTATGCGCTCGCAGCGATTGCAATGACAACGGTCAGCGTCCAGTCAAAGATGAAAGCGAAAAGGATGAGCGCGATGATGATATCGACAAATGTGGGAACGATGTTGAACAGGATAAGCTACGGGCTCGTTGATTAGCAAAGTTCTGTCGTACTCATGGGAGTACATACCTCGAGCGTGCGGTTGATAGCTGCACCTCTGTCTAGAATCCTCAATACCTCCCCAGTCTTGCGACGTACGTGGAAGGACAAAGAAAGATTCAAGAGGTGGTCGAAAGCGAGCTGAGACATAGCTGGTGCAAAAAATCAGGGGCATGGTAGTTGCTAGGAATAGGATTAACGCGTACCACGATCTGAATACTGCATCACAGGCCCCCAAAGAGTCTGGGGAAAGAATTAAGGTTAAAAATATGTTGGAGTATTAGATATTCGTCAACTTACGTCGCGGACCGCACCAATGCCACCATTGCTCTGAAGGAATCGTAGACCAACGTAGGTAAGAAGATATGGCCAGAATGAAGTTCCGTCATCCTTCTCAAGCACGCTGACCAACTTTCCGAGAGTTAAGGGGAGGAAGACGTTCACAACACGGCCAACGGCCAACAATAGGATACAGACGCCCTGGAGGGGGGTGAGCACATAACGCAACTAGACGCAAAACTTCAGAATGCTCACAGCAATCGCTTGAAGGGACCTGCTCCTGGACGGCCATAGATAGGGTGTGATGTTCTTCAAGCGCTGTCGGAACTCGCTCCATGAAGGGTTGTAAGTAACCTCATCCTTCTGTTTCTTCTTGGAGGGGCCAGCGTGTTGTGGAACCGGGGTGGGGGCACGAGTTGATGGGTTTGAACTTAGCGCGGGTGAACGGTCACCGAAGGTTCCGTACTTGGCGGAGAGAGAATTGAGGCCGGCTGAAGCGCGGATCGGCTGCGGGGCAATCAGGAAACTGGAGGCTGTGGGTTGCGTCTCGCGTTCTTCGGCGTTCTCAACGGGGGCGAACTCAACACGAGGGTAATGGAGTGCGAAGAAGAGGGGAATTAAGAGCAGGATGCGGAAAGCAGGGAATGCGATGTGCAAGACGGCAGGTATAGTCACTGGAAATTTGGATCGATCACGCTGTTGAAAAGGGAGAAAAAAGAGGACTCCAACAAACCTGATTTAAAAGTGGCTGCAAGCAAGACCACTAGCGCGGTATCGAACAGAAGGGCGAGAAAAATTGCATATTTGACGGAAGCAAACGACCAGACGTTGACGCCATTGATGTCCTTGTACGCTCCAAGAGCTGCCAATCCACCATAGGCAATTATCCCCAAAATAGCGCTGATCTCGATGGCGGTCAAAGGTGGCCAGTACTTGTTGAGAACCGCGTATACTACAAAAGTGAGGCCATCGGAAAAGTAGGAGAAGGAGGCAAGGGTGAGAAATGACAGGATCAGTCCCCGACGGGGTACCTGGGACTTGACGACCACCGAAGTGATTGGTGAGGGCGGGCTTGAGAATGCCTTGGTTGGAATGACCGAGATGGCGGAGAGGAAAATGAGGGCGGGGGCGATAACCCTGACCGCGAACAAGGCGAGCGGGAGTGGTGCTGGTCCAAACGTCATTGCGAGGCTGACGGGGAACGTTGTCGTTGCCGACAACCTCAAGTTACGGTCGTAAACACACACAACCGGCCTGTTGGTAGACGGTGTGGTGGTCGTGAGACGTCAAGGAGACGGTCCTGAAGAAAAGGCGATTGACGTATGGACTGCCGCTTTTTCAACGGACACGAGGCTCAGGGCCCGTTAGACGACCGAGGGACGGACCCCGAACACCGTTCATTGATAACAAATGCATTTGTAGTGACCATTACATTTCACTTTCTTATATAACCTAGCCACTACAACCGGATAACAATTCCGCAGCGGGTCAGCCAACCATGTCTAGTAACACGGGGCGGAACTAAAAGACGGACCTTTGGTCGTTTTCATCCCGCGCTCCGTCTCGCAGCTCTTCCAGCCTACTGCGCAAGATGTCCACATCGTCCCCCTGCTTATCGAGATCGCCTCGTTGGTGCACCTTTAGCGCTTCCCTCGCCTCCCTCACGAATTGATAAGACTGCTGGACCGATTTTTGGGTGCCATCAGCTTCATTGGTGCTATCGGTGGGCTCTGCATCCGGGAGGAGCGTCCCGTCCAACAGATCAACATCCGAAGCACGTAAGACTGCGAGGTCCCGGAGGAGATC
>Ga0307515_10002089_pt1 | contig 43923 bp, 21 predicted proteins | sample 17_EM_MG_FD_194513 | JGI IMG/M metagenome (GOLD analysis project Ga0307515, IMG submission 194513) | Populus trichocarpa ectomycorrhiza microbial communities from riparian zone in the Pacific Northwest, United States - 17_EM | ecosystem: Host-associated > Plants > Roots > Unclassified | place... | reverse complement strand
GTCCTAATTGCGGTCCGTAAGTATAATTATAAAGCTGATTTATAATAATAGGTCTTTATTATTAGTAAAGGAGGCGTCTATAAATACCATTATACTAAGGGAATTTAGGTCTAGTGGTACAAAAGTAAGTCCTCTTATTACGTTGTTAATTTGCCATTAAATGCGCTTATTAAGCTACTTAACATTTTCTTCTTGCGGATTTACTACCTAGGCCGTAAAGAATAAGTCATAGGCAGATTCGGGTTGGCAGATTGTGGCTATATAGGCGCCTCTTGCACGCTGTACAGCGTATTAGTCCTTTATATTTACGGTCTTATAAGTCTCTCCGTAGGAACTAGTAAGGTCCGTAGGCTTTACTATAATAGGCTTTAGGTTTTAGGCTTAGCGTTCCTAAGTTAGCTTAATTAGGTTGCCCTTTTATATAATTAGGCCTCTATTAAACTTAATCGGATTCTGCTTAGTTAACTACTCTTACAGCTTTGCTAAGAACTTGGCCTTTTATAGTTTAGTTTCTTTAGCGTTTATAAAGGTCTAGTCTACTAGGAATAGGGTATTATCTATTTAAAGTCTAACAATACTAAGGCCGTTTAATAGGCTGTATAGGAGGCAGGGGTCGTAGGTTAACTATTCCATTTTAAGTTTACTAATATAGTGCTAGTGGTATGTTTTAAACCAATGGTTTCCAGCTTCTAGTACTCCGTATAGAGGTTTTACAACCTATAGAATTGTTTCTAGTTATAAGTTAAGCTTAGGGGGTAGCCGTATAAAGATATCCCTACTTAGGTAGATATTAGACTGCATATAGGCTTATAAGATGTCCCGTAGATAAAGAGCTACGGGTTTACTTTGCTATAGTCCAGGCGTAAATGCAAGTATAATCCGTTAGCTAACTCGTTAAATTATAGGTAATTGCGTAAGGACTAAGCCCTTCCCTTGGTTGTTATAGGCTTATATAATAAGCCTTAATTTTTTAAAAGCTTTATTAGTACCTAGGTGCTTAATTTCGTTAATAAAGCGTGAGTTAAATATACGGACGCCTTACGGAACGTCTTTCTTCATTATAATTACAAAGACGCCCTTTTTAAGTAGTCCGTTAATCTCTTTACGTTATAAGTCCGTAAAGGGGGTTTCCTATACTAGAACTGATATATTTATAGGCGGAGATTACCTTACGGATATTCCTGCGGAGGTTAGGTAAGTCTTTATTATAGTATTCTTAGTTATAGTGTTACGGACGCTTTAAGTACGATGTTATAACTACTTGGAGAAGAGTCGGAAGAAGCTAGTTGGTTAATACGGACACGGTTTAGGATGGAGCCGGTAGAACCATGTGATGAGGAATGGTAACCGAGTCACGTGATGTGATCTATATGATCTGTACGATCTGTGTGATCTGTGACAGAGCAGATAGAGTACGCGTACCTTACGTATAAGGAGGATTTCCTAGGAGTACGGTTGTGTATTTAAAGGACCACAGTCCCTACTCTAGATAGTTCTTTCCTTGTAGTAATTCTCAGAATATAATTAGAGTTAATTTATTAGGCAACCACTCCACCAGTTGTTATTACGTTATTAACTTACTTACAATACCTATACACCTAGCCTAATAATAGGACCTACTGTAGTACTTGCTATAAGGTTCCGTTGTATAATTACTACCTAGTTACGGTTTTAATAAGTTAAACAATATGCTACTAAAAGCAGCCACTATAACGCTATTAACGGCAGCAACTACTTTAAGGTTAGGAGGCGACACTAGTATAGCAGATACTAACTTGTAATAACCTATGACGGTTAGATAACTATAAGAGATAGTTAACTAGTTAATAGAGAATAATATAACACTTAAATAAAGGATTAACGGGATAGGCGCAGTAAAGGTTAAGTTACTATTAATTAAAAGATTTTTAGGGGAGAGATTAAAGCTTAAAGGATTCCTTACGTAAATGCACTTTAAGGTTGCGTAAGAAGGAGCAAAGCTAGTAATACCTATGGATCGAATAGCTTACGTAGGATTATTCTTATTAGGAAGAGCACTTAAATGGTTTAAGCCTTACTTTATAGAAATATAAGCAAATAGAATAACGACTACTAATTAGGAGGTGCGGTTTATGTTTTTAAGTTAGGAAGGATTTGTAGAGCGACTTATATAAATGTTTGGAGACCTAGAGGCAGTAACTACAGCGGAAAGAAAACTCTAAGATATTACGCAACGAACTTTAGTAATTAAGTATATAACACAGTTCTAAACGCTAGCTATATAAGTTAAGTGGAATAATAGGGCGCTTATAGTATAGTATAAACAGGGACTTAAGGCTAAAGTCTAGGACGTAATTATTCTGATAAAAAATGCGGATACCCTAAGGGAATTAATAGATTAAGCGATAAAGATTAATAATAGGATCTTCTAAAGGGAATAGACTAAGAGAGGTTAGGATAAAGTTCTATAGTTGTATAAGGCGCAGAGCACGTAATAATAAAAGCTAAGTTAAAAACTATGGTATAGCATAGAGCTAATAGACCTAAGTGGTACCAAAGAAGCCTATAAGAGAAGGAGTAAAAACCTATAGAAACCTAGAGGTTAAGGATCTAGTAATTATAGGACTAAGGAGTAAAGGCTAAACTAGGGATCTTATTAGCAGAAGACGTTTAGGCGGACTTTATAGCAAAGTTAATGGTTTAAAGATAGAGCTTATATAAATTGTGGGAAATAGGGTTATTTTATAAGGGATTATAAAGATGGTTAGAGTTACTATATAATAAAGGGAACCTAACTAGCAGAAGATATACACGTATAGAGGGATAATAGTGTACTATAAGGAACAAAAGAATGTTTAATTAGAAGTTTCGCGTTTTATTATAACAACGTATGCTGAATTTATAAAGACGCCAAGTACGGCGTAAGCTATTGGCCATAAAAGCTAGAGTTAAGAGGACTTAGAGGAACTAAAGAGTTAGATAAAGAATAAGATCGACTCTATAAGCTAGATTAGGATATTATAGTAATATACGGATAATGATTAGTAACAATAATAATGGAATCGGAGTATTTATTAATTAATAGCGATAAGGATAGTAAAGGAACTAACTAGGGGTATCTAAACCTTAATAACGTAATAGAAGTAGAGACTGAGACCGCTATAGAGTAAGGTTTAGTAACGGGTATTATAACACCGTTGGATACAGCATCTATCGCTTTACGAGACGGCAAGAGTAGTATTTAAAAGAGATTAAGTAAGCAGACAACTGCTAGTGCTAGCTTACTACTTAATAAAGGCAAAAGGCTAAAGGCTTAAGATTTTTAAGACGAGATAAGAGAGATCTAAGATTCCGAAGATAGGATGAGGATAGCTTAAGGACCTATAACGGATAGAAACCGATAAAGCAGAGCAGTAGCTTAGTTTAAAGATATATAAATGAGCTTGGGACAGAGTTTCCCACAGGTATTATATTCTTAAGACGAGATAGATGAGATTTAAGACTCTTAAGATAAGATAAGAACACTATAGACGCCTAGTTAAACTAAGGCGGGAGCTAAGCTTAAGTTAGAAGCAAGCTTAGGATTAAAGAATCTAAGGGACTAAGAATTCGGAGTACGAATAAGGACACCTATAGGTAAGAGGTAAGAGGCTTCTTTATAAATTAAAGAATCCACAATATAGGCAGTAGTTAGACTAGGAGATAGATATATAGACCTAGAGGACTTATTAGTTAAATAAAGTGTTCGGACTGAAGATTGAAAAGTTAATACGTTGGTTAAAAAGTATAAGGACGTTGAGGATTTATTAAAAAAGCAACGACTATAAGAAAGTATGGAAGAATTTAGATAACGAATCTTTATATAGCAGAAGCAATCTATAAAGCTAAGAATGCCAGATTGCTTTGGGAAAAAGATACCTATACAAAAGGTTACTAATAGGCCAAAGGTAGGTACACCTAGAGCTAAGTGGCTTACGGAACTGGAAGACAAAGAGAATTTAGGAATTTTAACTAGGTTCTAAGAACGATACACAAAGGGCTGTTATAAAGCAGTAATGAAAAGATACTTCCTTACGGACAGATTGTACACACTTAGTGAGCTGTACTGAAAGTGGTTTAGGCAACGATATAATAATAAGTGGGAAGACTTTTATATATAGTTAGACGAAAAGGTTATACCGGATTAGGCAATGTCTAAGAGACAGATAAGTTATATTAAAGGAGTTTTGATTATAACATTAAAGGATCTAGAGGAATAAGCTATAGACTAAAAAGAGATAATGCGAATATTAGTACCAGTAAATGAGACAGTAACGTTTAGATTAACGCGATAGAGGTTTAAACTTAAAGACGAGGATGAGTTAAGAGTTAACCTAAGACACCTAGCGCACTATATATTAGCATGGATTGTATGCGTGGATGATATATACAATATGCATAAAAACCCAAAAGAAAAGAACCGGAAATACCTTATGAGAATGTATTAGGCACTAGATGAGAGACGGTTTAGGAATGCTAAGTATATATACGGCTGGCATTCTATAGAAGTTTAAGAACAAGGGGACTTAATGCTTTAACTAGGAAGATTCCTTATAGAAGAATGCCTAGATGGATAATAATGGTGGGAATGTTTAAAGAATATCTGTCTATAGCATATTAAAGACAAAAAGCGAACTAAGTATTGGCCTAAGTTAGACTAAGTATAAATAGGATCTAGTAGCTAATAGTTAAGAAAAGTAGAGGCCTACGGGACTAAAGGGAGCTAGTAATAGAGCCTTAGACCCTTAAAGGAATTTAAGAACGATACCTAAATTTATAAGTTAAGTAGTAAGATTAATAGTTTAAGGTACTAATAGATAGTGGAGTAATAAGGAACCATATCTCGCTAGTAGTAGTTAAAAGAATGGGATTACTATATAGGAAAAAGGAATATCCTTACTTATTAGTGACAATTTTAGGAGATCTAATAGCCTATAGAGGAGGCATTATTAATCTTAAAATAGGACCTATTTAGATAACTATTAAAGGGAGACAGATCGAGATGTCTTTTAATATATTACTATTGGGGAATAATAAGGTAGTATTAGGAATGCCTTAGTTACAGGAATACAATCTAAAGATTAATTGGATTATAGGTTAGGTTAATATTAGAGATACTTAATGCCGCAAAATATAATAATAAGCTAAGATGGTATAGTACTAAGTAGGAGCGACCTATAAAGAAATAGAAAAAGGGTTAAGCTATATACTAAAAAGATACCATAAGTATGGCAAGAAACTATAGTTACTAAAAAGCAAAAAGCTGTTAAAGAACGCAGTATAGGACTATAAGATAGAATTGGAACTAGGAATAAGTCTAAGGTTTTTTCTAATTTATAAGCTTACTAAAGAAGAAGGTAGAGTATTAAAAGAGTTTGTCTAGGAGAACTTATAAAAGGGATATATTAGACTATCGTAATTATTAGCGGGTTATCCAGTATTTTTCGTATTAAAGAAAAATGGTAAGCTAAGGCTGTGTATTAACTATAGATAGTTAAATAGTATTACCAGAAAGGATAGGTATCCTTTACCCTTAATTAGCGAAATCTAAGATAGGATAGGCAACGCGCAAATCTTTACGAAGATAGATTTAAGATGGGCGTACCATTAGATTAGAATTAAGGAAGGTAATAAATAGAAGGCAGCCTTTAGATTAAAGGAAGGACTATATAAACCATTAGTTATGCAATTTAGACTTATAAACGTACCAGTAACGTTCTAAAAGCGAATTAATAATGTATTAGGAGAATACTTAGATGAATTTGTTATAGTATATTTCAACAATATTATTATCTACTTAATGACTAAGGAAGAATATGGAGAACACGTTAAATGGGTTTTAAGGAGACTATAAGAAGAACAGATACTAGTAGTAATTGAGAAATATAAGTTCTTTACTAGGAAGACCGATTTTGTTAGATTTATTATTAAACTAGGCTAACTTAATATAGATCTAAAGAAGATTAAGGCTATAGTGAATTGGTAGGAACTAGAGAACGTTATATAGTTAAGATTGTTTTTAGGGTTTTGTAATTACTGCAGAAGGTTTATAACGTAATAGTTAAAGGATATTAAACTATTTATATGGCTAATAAAGAAAGAAGAACTATAGGTATAGGGGAAGGAATAACAAGAACTGTTTAAGAAAGTTAAAGAGTTATTTACCTAGGAGCTAGTTCTTAAGATCTATTAACTAGGTCTAGAGACGGTTATAGAAATAGATATATTAGACTTTATACTAGGGGCATACTTTATATAAAAGCATCTAGATGGATAGCACCTAGTGGTATACTATAGTAGGAAGATAATACCACTAGAGTTAAACTATAATATTTATAATAAGGAGTTGTTAGGTATAGTTACAATATTAAAGAAATAGAGAGCATTCTTACAAGGCACGGAAAAACTATTTATAGTTAAGACGGACTATAAGAACCTAATAGGATTTCTAATAATAAAGGAACTTAACTAAAGATAGGTTAGATGGGTAGAGATACTTACGGAATACTATTTTAAGATTTAGTATACTAAGGGTATAGATAATACGCGGGCCAACATGCTAAGTTAAAAGGCTGAACTATAAAATAATAAAAAGCCATTAGGGGCTTTACTGCGAAAAGATATAGATAGGTTAATTAGGTATAATTATCTAAAAATTATAATAACTTAAAAAGAATTAGAGAGGATTTATAAATTACCGGAAAGCTTATAGGTATAGAGAATTCTAAAAATATAGCTAGAAGATCTATAGACGGATATATACAAAAACTAAAAAGTAAAGTATATCCTAAGAAGCATAGCAGAGCACTTTATAAAAGAATTCTATAGGGGATTAACTTAAGGACACAATGGGGCCATAGGCTTAGTATTAAGACTCTAAGAGGAGTATATTATTGACAGAATCTAAAGAATAGCTAGAAAGGTTACTAGAGAGTATTTAAATTACTAGAGAAATAAACTAATAAGGTATAAGCCATATAGAGGGCTATAACCTATTAAAATACTAGAGAGACTATAGGAGGTTATATTATAGGACTTTATTATTAAGTTGCTAAAATTAAGAGATTCTATTACCGGATAAGATTATAACGCGATTTTAGTAATAGTAGATAAGCTTATAAAGTAGGGGTACTTTATAGCGTGTATAGAAGAAATATTAGCAGAAGATATCGCTAAAATCTATATTAAAGAAGTATTCGTAAGATATGGAGCACTAAGTAAAATTATATTGGATAGAGATTTAAGATTTATAGCAGTATTCTGGGAGGTATTCTTAGCGGAGTAAGGAGTTTAAGTAGTAACTTCCACTATATATTATCCGCAGACAGATAGTTAAACGGAAAGATTAAATTAGACACTAGAGCAGTATTTAAGGCACTATATTAATTATGCACAGAATAATTGGGTATTATTATTACTAGTTATATAGTTTATATATAATATAACACCATAAAAAGGAATAGGTACTTTACTATTTAAGGCGAATTATGGGTATAAGCTAAGGACATTATTATCACTACGCTAAGTAAAGAAAATAAGTAGTATAGCTAAAGAAAGAATGGAGACTTTAATGGAGCTTTATAAGAACCTTATAAAAATAGCTAAGGTAGTATAGTAAAGAATAAAAAAATACTATAACGCTAAGAGATCTAAGGGACTAGATCTTAAGAAGGGAGATAAAGTATAGCTACTATATAAAATTTTCAAGAGTTAACAACTAAGCAAGAAGTTAAACTATATTAGACTAGGACCTTTTAAAATTATATAAAGAATTTTACTAGTTATATTTAAGTTAAACCTACCAGCCAAAATAAAGATCTACCTAGTATAGTATATTGCGATGCTAGAGCTAGTATATAAAAATATTAAACCACTAGGCTACAAAGCAGATATATATAGAGGGCAAGAAAAAAACAAATGGCAGGTTTTAAAGATCGTTAGTTATAAGGATATTAATAATAAAACATAGTATAAGGTAAAGTAGATAAGCTATAATAAAACTACCTAGGAACCACTAGAGAATCTAAAGAACGCTATAGGAAAGGTATAGGAGTATTAAAAGAAAACAGGTTAGGCAATATTAATAAGAAAGGATCGTTAAAGAATAAGTTACCTAAGGGGGACCTAGAAAGAGCGACTGCTAAACTACTTAGAGTTATTTCCTTCGCCAATTAAAGAAAATCTGTTTTTTTATCACCAAGTTCTAGCAAACCTTATTTTATAAGTTTCCGCTCCTTAGAACAAACCTTCTTACGAACCCATTTAAGACGCAGAAGACAAGCAAAGGCCAGAAGACGAGTCTTAAGGGCACGCTGTTAAGCAGCTGCAGCCTCTTATTCCGCCTCTTGCAATCGCCGCAGTTTATCTAAGGCGCTCGAGAGCTTACCATTAAGCTTCATAGCAGCGGATTAAACACGAGACCCTATAACAAATTACTTAGGGAACTTAAAGACTATTAAAGAGTTATAGGACGCGCATACTTAGCGTTAGTGGAAGAGCGAACGTTATAGGACGAACAAATATTTGCTTTAGTGCACTCTAAGTAAGAGGAAGGTTACTAAGATAAAGGACTCGCTAGCGCAATATAGACTAACCCCTCTTTCGTATAACGAGAATACGGAGACGGCATTACATCGCCTAGTAATAGTATAGCAGTAATAGTACGGGCACGCCAAACTGTGGAAGAAAGAAAAATTGCTTTAGGTATAATAAGTAACGATATTAATTAAATTAATCAGATGGACATTATACCTCTAGTAAACAACTTAAAGATATTAGGAATCTTTAAGGACGAAGATAAAGAGGAGGGAGATGGTGTTACGGACGCTTTAAGTATAATGTTACGACTACTTAAAGAAGAGTTGGAAGAAGCTAGTTGGTTAATACGGACACGGTCTAGGATAGAGCCGGTAGAACTATATAATAAGGAATAGTAACCGAGTCACGTGATATAATCTGTATAATCTGTATAATCTATATAATCTGTAATAGAGCGTACCTTATATATAAGGAGGATTTCCTAGGAGTACGGTTGTGTATTTAAAGGACTATAGTCCCTACTCTAGATAGTTCTTTCCTTGTAGTGATTCTTAGAATATAATTGGAGTTAATCTATTAGGCAACTACTCCACCAGTTATTATTACGTTGTTGACTTACTTATAATACCTACACACCTAGCCCAATAATAGGACCTACTGTAGTACTTGCTATAAGGTTCCGTTGCATATAGGGTGCTTTTAGGGGCGTCCTTAACCGCGCTTTATAGTAGGTATAGTGGGTTTAGTGGGTTTCTAGGGGACTTTTAGGGTAGGCAAGGGTGCTTCTAGCTCGTTTAATTCGGCGGTCGCTTCTGGTTTATCTAGTTTGGTAGTTACCTCCGGTTTATTTAGCTTAGTAGTTGCTTCTAGTTCGTCTAGCTTAACGTTATAGGTATTTTTAGGCCAAAAGTAGGGTTTTATAGACGTGCTCCTAAAGTTAGTTGGGCCGCTAGGAAGTTATATATAGCACATCTTGTTTTCTATAGCTAGTAAACGGTAGGGTCTGGTCTACTTGCCACTTTTACGCCATATAAGGACTTTAGAGTTAAGCGGGAGGTCGTATACTGGGGTTATATTAGGTCCGTTGCGGTAGTATAGGGCATTATTAATAGCTTATTTAGCCCGTAGCTTAACTATCTTAGCTATCGCCTTTCGTATTGTAGCTGCTCGTTCCGTAATAGATAGGGCAGGAGAATCTAGGTTACTTATTCTTGGGTAGGCTCCATAGACTAAGAGGGTAGGTACTAGTCCATCCAGGCTAGTAGTGTTATTAACGGCTTTTACGGCCATCTATAGAGCCAGTTCCTTTTAGATATCCTTGCACTCGTCCGTAATAATCTAGTAAGCTCTCCATAGGGCTAGGTAAGCTCACTTAATAAGCCTAACGGACTAATACGCCTTAACTAGAACGGCTTTTATTAATATAGCTATGGCCGTAGTATACTGCTAGAATTCCTTGCTAATAAAGTTTTTACTGGCGTTATAGGTAATATACTTAGGAGGTCTAACGTACGTGTTAATCCAGCAGGTCCGTAAAATATCCTAAGTATACTTTATAGATATATTTTACAACTAACGGGCGGCTTAATAGCGGGTTGCCTTATCAATTATATATAATACTAGGCTGCCGTTAATATACATAATATCTACGTACACTAAATAGTTAAAGTCAAGATCCTTATAAAGGGTAAACTTAAATCGGCCTAGGGAACGTCCGTATTTCTAGTAGTAGGAACAGTATTTAGTTAGGTGGTTAATTACCTTCCTATTAACATCATTATGTCTAGAACGTTTAAGGACTCTATATAGCTTTTCGGCTAACAGGTAGCCGAAACAGCGGTATAGGCGGTGGATTTCCGTACTGCTAAGGTAGTATAGGTTATAGTCGAAAGATTCCTAAATATAGGTCCGTAAAGTCTCTCCCTATATAAGGAACGGGTGTCCAAATCGTCATATAATTAGTAGGGTAATATATTTGCTTCCTAGGGTAGTTGCGGGGCCAATTAGGGTGTCCGTAACGTTATTATAGTACATCTATAACCTATCTATATCCGCAAGGCAAAGTAGGAAAGGGGTATCCGCCTTTACTACATAGAAGTTAACTAGGCTAATTAGAGTCTTAACTACTACTAATCTAATTAATGCAGTTAAGCTAATACCGAATTAGACGGTTACGGCCCCAGTTTACGTAATATTAATGTCCGTATTGTTATTTATGGTGGTCCTATATATAAGGTATTGTCCATAGCCTATAGTAGACTTCTTAGAGGCACCTATATCGATTATAACACTATAGAATTCCTTAGGGGTATAGCGTTCTATAGTAATATATGTAAATAGGTCCTACTTATAATCTATAACGTCTATAATAGGGGTACTTACGGAATGGTTTTTAGGTATAACTAAGTATATAAAGGAACGGTCGGCTAATACGGTCGTAATATTAAAGGCTTAGCTATCCATAAAAGGTCCAAAAGTGGTTAGAAATATCTCTAAGGTCTCTTATTCCTAAGCATTTAAGTTAAAGTTAATTATAAGGGCTTCTATTAACTTATTAGGGGGCTCTTCTACTTCCTCTCCTTTATATTCCAAAATAAACTGGCTAATACGGCTATTAAGTCTCTTCCTGGACTTATTATATTCTTCCTAGGTATGCCTTATAGACCAACATCCTTCCTTACCACATATAAAGCACTTCTAGCTAGTTCGTCTATGGGGGTATATTTTTATATAGGGGTTACTATAGGGGTTATAGGTAGGACTTGGTCGGTACGGGTGCTACTAACAGTAGCGGCGGTCCGTAAAGTAGACGTCTAAGTCTGTTTACGGATATTAAATATCTATAATAAAGGCTTAAGTGCTGCCTAGTGGGTTTAAGACTTCATACGTTATAATAGAGGAGCGTAGATTATTAATAAGGCCAGCTAAGGTATCTGCAGGCTTATAGTAGGCGTACTTACAGGGCTCTACTTCCTAGTAGGCCGTAATAAGTTTATTATATAGGAAGTCGTCTGTTTAAAGCTTAGCGTTAAGGCCGTGCTATAGGTGCCGGAGGTCTTTAATGAGAATTTGCAGGCACTCTATTATCGATTTTTTAGTATTCTTATTAATTACGGTCCGTAGCTTAGTTGCATTCCATTAGGTAAGGTTATTACGCTTATATTCCGGTCCTTTAAAGTAGTTACGGGTAGCTTTATATAGCTTATTAAAGGGAACACTAAGGGGGTTACTCTTAAGGTTGGTGTAGTAGTGGTTAAGTGCTAGGCCGCGCAGCATAGTAGAGTAGGCTTGGCTAAATTCCTATTTAGGAATATTAGCCTTCTAGCAGAGGTCCGTAAAGATGGTTAGTTTAAAGTTAAAGTTATCGTTTTTACTGCTATACTTAGATTCGTCGGTGTAAAGCTTGGCTAGGTTAGCTAGCTCCTTACCATAGGTCTTTACTTAGGTGCGTTACGGATCTATAACTTGCGGATCTATGGCTTGCGGATATATAGCTTGCGGATATATGGTTTGCGGATATATGGCTTGCGAATCTATAACTTGGGTAGGTTATAGATCTGTAGCTTTATTAACAGAAGGGTTTTGGTCCGTATTTTAGTTTACAGGGGTATTACAGTCCGTAACTTGGGTACTAGGTGTGCTTTAGCCCGTAAGATTAATTTTAAAATCGCTTAGGTTTATAGAACGAATTTAGTTAAGTAGGTTAGGTATAAGGCTAGTAATGCTATTAAGTTTAGGAGAAGTAGAGAGATTATTCGTGGCTTTAACCTAGTCTAGGATTTTCTCTTTAGTCTATTCCGTTTGGTTCTCCTCCTATATTATGTTGTATAAGGACTATATAATAGTAACTCGTTTATCCTTTTTAACCCATACACCTTAGTAACGTAAAAGGGTTTATAGGTTACGGATAGTAGTAGGGTTATAAGCCTTAAGAATAGCTTCCGTAAAGTCCGTAAAGTCTTCCTTATATTACTTCTATAGGTTGTTATTTAGAAGCTTATAGTGTCCGTATTTAAGGATTTTGAAATTAATATAGTCGTTGACGTTGTCCGTAGACGTAAGGTCAACTCCTTAGCTCCACTTCTTTTGACCTTCGCTGATTTGCTTACTTATATCTGCCATATTATATAGCGTTATATATCTATATAAGCTGTAGCGGGTTATAGTAGCTTATAGCGGGTAGAGAAGGTCTTATAACGGTCCATAAAATTAATTAGCGGGTCCGTAATAGTTTAAGGGGTCTTATAGTGGTCCGTAAAGGCGATTAATAGGTCCGTAACGGTTTATAGAAGGGTAAAGAGTTTCCATAAGGTCCGAAGAGGTTTAGGGTTTAAGGGGGTTAAGGATAGGGGGTTCCGTAAAGGTCTATATTTGCGTCTATAACTTCCAGTAAACCGTACTAAGACTTAAATAAGTATACAGAGTTAGTGATAGTCCGTAATCCCTGACTTCCGACCTTCCAGTAGGTTGTACTAGGAGTCTAAACGGGTGGTCGCTGTCGTATATATCGCTCGGTGGGAGGTGTCGAGTGATTGCTAATCTGTGCGCGCTCACTGATCAGTGTTCATACTAACTTAATAGCACGAGTGAGTTGTATCCACGGGCACGAAATACATGTAGTATCGTATACTTGTTTGGATGGTAACTGTCGATTGTATGAAGCAGACTACGTGATCTATATACTGATGCGTCCTCCCCCTAATTAGTCAGTGCTTCATAAGTGCACCGAACGCGTAAACGCGTACCTGGCGTACCAAACGCGTAGGCACGCGGTTGGTACGATAGGTGCTGTAATTATACACCTTTCTTTGCGTTACTAAGAGCTATAAGATTTTAGGCAATATTAGCTATATATATAGCGATAATTATAACTTAGCTAATAAGATGTGTTGTATAATTTCTATAGCCCTTTAAAAAAAAACACTACAAGCGGTTAAAGGTAAGCCTTTTAGTTATAATTAAGGCTTTACTAATTAGTAGGTTTATAAGATTAATATAGCTTAAATTAATGCCTTCTCTCCGCTTGTAAGGGGACTTTATAGACAAGGGACTATAAGGCACGATTGTAGGAACAGATAGATTGTGGAGGAGACAAATCCTTAAGGAGGTAAGGCCTCTGGGATCGTGGAGACTATATACTACGGGCGCGTGCCTCCCGCACGTGACCGGCGACTGTCCGAGGGGCGTCCGGGGGTTGTCCTGAGGGCAGCCCAAGGTGACCGCAATAATATCCCTTACACTGCTATTATTATAAGTTAGTATACCTTTAATAAATACAATAAGCTTACTAATAATACTTCTGCCTATGCCGCCTTAATTCTCCCTTACCTATTATATTAGAAAACTTATATTAAAAGGCACTAGAATAAGAAGTGGTATAAGAAATTGTTTATAGTAGTAAGGAAGCTTTAAGAGGAGTAATATATATATTGCAAAGTTAAACTAAAAGTTACCTCTACTAATTGCTCTACTAAGCCTTTTAAAACCAAACTCTATATATATATACCTAACGTTACTAGTGGCGTAGAGGAAAAGTACAAAGACTTTATTAAATTAAAGCCTATTTTAATTCAAAGTACGGCGCTAAAGTGGTGGCTTAATTTAACTTACAGAGCCAACTATTTATAACTTTCTTAAATGGCAATTAATATATTATCTATACTGTTAATATCGGCAAAGGCTTAGCAAATCTTTTTAGGTGCATGGCGAATAATTTTATAGGACCGCATATTACTAGGGAGTACTAATATTAAACGTATAGAGTGCTTAAAGAGCTACTAAGTTATATTACCGCCGGAGGGAGGCTTATGGCGCCAAATGTAGTATAAGAGGCTTTAGATGCCTTGGCAGAATCTAGGCGATATCTACTACACCACGCCAAGGATCGCGAAGGTAACGATAGCACTAAGAGAGTAGTTACGAGGGAGCAGCTATTTTAGAGCTCTACTAGGCTCTAGGGGGGGAGGCCTACTTTTAATTAAAACACTATGCTTACTATATATTATGTTCAATGTTCAATACATTTAATATCAATATTAATACGGTCTTATCCCTTGACACGGCAGGGTCCTTTGCCAAGTTCGCTTATATTGACGACTGGATTCAATTGGATATTTACATTAACCCAGCTTTTCCGATTGGTTGATTCTTATCGATAACCTGAGGACCCAAATTGCCGTGTCAAGGGATACTGATATTGAATATTGATAAGAGTACTGCTATTAATTAATTATAGTACAAGCTCGTTTGCGCGGCTTGGAGGTAGTTTATAAGGCAGACGCGGTAAAGGCAGCGCGTATATCGCGATCTTGGCGTGGTGTAGAGGATCGAAGAAGTAAGGGGTCGTTCGGTTGCACCTCTATATCTAATATAGAGGCTTTATATTGTAACAGAAATGGAGCTCAAATATAAATATATAAGGGTGTCGTTCGGTAAATATAACGACTTTTAAAATTGTAAACTATACTGTATATAGTAGTTAAAACAAGGTTCTTGGCACCATTTTAATATAGAGCTCTCGCATACGCGCTAAAGTAGCGACTTCTTATAATATGGCGACTCCACGCGCCCTAATCGCGATACTGCTGTTGCATTTACAAGCCTTAATATAATTATATTATTTTAACCTTTATAATCGCGATAAGCTTATTTCTAGGGCATTATAGGCGTTGCGGGCGTCGCGGGCGTTACTACTACGGGTCGCACGGGAGGTGGGCGAAGACGTAGAAAACGTTAATTGCAGAGAGGGCATTGGCCGGGGAGGAGGCTCTATTGCCACACTAAAGTAGAGAGTCGCGATAGAGGCCTAGTGGCAGAGAGGGGCTCATTTAAATCGCTTGCTGACGTTGATTACGCATTATACGAAGTACAACTAAACAATTGACTTAATTACGGATTTAAATGAGCTATAGTAGTAGCCGCTACTAATTATAAAATGGGCGACACTAAAAGGCGAATGGATTAAACAATTATAAAATGGAGGGCGCAGAAAACCGTTTTTAAATAGGCTTAGCGGTTACCTAAAAGGACTTGTTTGCACTATTTGCATAACCTTAGCCATTTAGAAAGTAACTCTAAAAACACTAAAGGTCTATTACTAACTACCACTACTACTAAATTAACTATATATAAGCAATAAATAAGCAAGCAAGCAAGCCCTTGCTTTGCTTGCTTGATTGCCCAAAATAAGGCCTCTTGCTTGATTGCTTGCTGATCAGCAAGTCTGGCTAAATGGACCACAGCACTTCTGGTGAGAATGTCAGAGCCCCAAGGCGCACTTCTTTACCGAAGCTCTCCTCACTTTTCGAGAAACTCCGGTACTCTCGCGTCGGCCAGCAGTCCGCTGAGGAACAGGAAAACAAAGATGATGAGTCGTCCACGCAGTCAAGGGGCGCTTCTTTTTTAAGACTGCAAACACACGCGAGAAATGGTTCATGCCGATATTCTTGCTGCTCCTGGTGCCCAGCCTTCTAAACCTCTTCCTCGTTTTTAATGGCCCAATGGTGGTACAGGGAGATCACTACGCTATCAGCCATCGGGGAGTTCAAGCCGGCAAGGACGTGACAAACACGTCCTCCGGTCCGGTTTTGACCACGCCAATGTATACCATAGCTTAGACTACCTGTGGACAGCGCTTACAGGGTGGAAGCTATGCGAGAACGGCGCGGACGGAAAGATCAGGGTGGCAGGGATTGGGATGTTTCACCAACTCCACTGTCTGAATCGCTCTCGGAGCGTCATCCAGCAGTTGCAAGCGAGTAAGAGAATAGGCTATTCGGTGTTCACGAACGTCTCCGAGCATAGGGCCACTGGCCCCACTGCTTCGACTACCTTCGCTCAGTCATTCTGTGCAATTGACGATACCGTTGAGGCGAGTTCCATCGATGGTGGTTAGTGGAGTCTCTCGGGTTATGACACTCCTAGGTTATGTAAGGATTATAAGGATTATATGGCATTACGGCATGCAGAGAGCGAGGATGCGAGGGCTAGAAGTATTGACATAGCAAGGAAGAGATGAAGTGGCTGCATGCGATGGAGGAGAGGAAAGTCATAGAACGGAAGAAGCTGCATCGGAAAGGAGGGTAGAAGAGATTTACAAACATGGAATAATATATCTGAAATATTTCTGTGCGGCTGCTTTATACCACATTGGTAGCAGCTTGGCGTATTATATAGCTGGGCTTGGTGATCGAATTTTGGAAACTGTGACACCATTAGCGGTAGTACTCTGTAGTGAATCTGTAAACATGGAATGTCTGGTAAATTGGAGTGCTGTATATTGACTGTGCTAATGCAGGCAACTCGTAGTTTCGCCTCTAAAAGGAGATTCTGGTCGGTACGTTGAATGTATTCTCTACATGCAAGGCATCTGTACAGCTTAGCAATGGGGGGCGTGACTTGGAAACTCGGCCTGAATTGTCTTGAGGATAAATGGTGGGGCCAGAGAGTACAGTTCGGCGTACCAGAATGGACTATGTATGAGGATCATCTTATCTCACTTTCACTCAAGTACAGCATAATGAACGAGATAGATTAATTCTATACAGGTATTTTATTTACTAAGCCGCTTTTTGGGGTTGCTATTTCTCGACCCGTGATGTTATACAACCAGTTCCCCGATGGTGCAAATTCAAAACACCAAATATGCAACAACCCAATGCAAAACTGTCCCGGAAACGCCACGAATCCATGAAGTATTCATCACTCAAGTTGTGACACATCTACCCCGGACATCGAAAAAGATACACTTACGCTGGGATTTAAGCCATTCTCAGTGCTTCCCAGCTCCAGCCTTAATCTCCCGCTTCATTTCTTCCAACTTCGTGTGCATCTTCATTAGTTCCTCGCGCTGCGTCTTACTTGGAGCTTTGTCTGCTTCATATAGTTGCCAATATAGCTTCTCATAGCGTTCGTAGTAGCGCTGAAACTTTTGACTCAGCTCGACGGTCTGGCGGAATGATAGTTGTAGAGGCGGGGAAGTGGATGTGTCAGATTGAGGACTGCTCCCATTGTGAACGGGGTTATAGCGTGACGCGGCGATGGTGTCGATTGAATCAACTTTCCGGTGCTTGGCGTTATTGTTTGGGGTATGGGAGCGGGATATGTCGGAGTCGAGGTTTTCCGCTTTACGTTTGAGAGATTGACCTGAGGATGGTGTGCTGGCGGGCTTGGCCATGCTAGGAGGAGTTGATGTTGGGGTAGGCCGGTCCATCTTGCGCTGCTTGATAGATAAGTTGTGGTTGCGAATTGAGTCGTCCAAGTCGTTGGCCTTTCGCTCGAGGGTTCTGTCTGAGTTGCCCGAAGGAAGCTTAGCGGGAGAAGGAGCAGCTGAGGGGGTTTTGTGAACAGGGTGTGAATCTTCAAAGTTACTCGCATTGACTAACGGGGCGGCAGAGAGGGGAGACGGATTCTTTGGCTTCGTATTGGCGTTGGCTGTAGGTTTTGCAGGCTTGGTTTTGTTCTCCATCGCGGGAACGTCTTTGGAGACACTCTTCAGCTTGGAACGAGGGGTCGAAGAGGCCTCTCCAGTTGTCGTTTTTGCCGTATTCTTGGTACGGGCCTTTGGGACATCCGCCTGCGGAGCACTACTTTTTGTAGCCGTCGACTTGACATCCTTCGCTGCGTCACCTTTTACCACTTTCTTTTCCTGCTTTTCCTTCACCTTCTTCCCTTCGCGTTCTGAATCTTTCTCTTCAGTCTTGGCTCCTGCAACCGTTTTCTTCTCTGTTAATTTTGAAATCTTTTGAAGGGGTGTGGCAGGCTTCTGGGACGGTGCCATGACGTTGAGGCGAGAAAGAATCTTGCCCTTGTTTCTTTCCTGCTTAGGTAGTAGGACCTGCCAAAGCTTATCATCTTTGGCAAGGCGAAGGCGGTCAAATGCTTTGATGGCGTTGTCGACTGCCTTTTGACGATCTTCCGGGTTGGGGTACGGAAACTTCCACGGATCAAGTTCCTTGTAAGCTTTATCTGAAAGGTGCCAAGACGAATCAGGACTGCCTGGCTTTGCTATCTTCCCTAGAATTTCTCTGCAGTCGTTGATCTTCCCGTGAGTTTTCCTGGAGAGCCAATTGAGATTGCGAGGTTCAATGGCTAATAAGTGGATGAGAGGAATACGGAGAGCACGTAAAGAATCGGCATGAAGGTTCGGCTGGGAAGTTGGAGCGGTTTTCATGGAAGATTGCGATAGAGACATCGTTGCAGGGCTCGAGGGGCTAGATCGCAGGGGTGAGGAAACATTTGAGGAAGGCTTGAGGTATTGTTGAGGTTTGAAGGACTTCGAAGGGAAGCGTCGGTGTGACGAAGGAACAGGGCTCGCATCGTGAACGATGGTCCTATTGTGCGATGGTAAGCGGCAGTTATCTAGAGGTGTTCGTAGCGTGTTAGGGGAAATAGGAGTTGGCTTCTGAGCAAAGAGATTCCCAGAAGTGTGCTCGATGATGTGGCTAATGTCTGAAGTTTATAGAAAGGAAATGTGGAATCATACTTGTTTGCTTCCTTCGCCTCGCTGAGCGCAGCCATAGAGTTTTTGAGGGTTTCCAACGCCGCATCCACTCCAGCAGTAACTTGTTCAGCTTTTTGAACGGCGAGGGAATGATTGATCAGCCCGGTGAAGGCAAGATGGTCATCGCCATCAGAATCGGTGGATTGGTATAACTCATATCTGAGACTCTCGGAGGTGGTTTGGAGGACATGGACTTTGTCGCCGTATTTCAGTTGCTATTTATAAAGGTCGTCAGTAGAATTCACAAGAACACCACGATGGCCGGAGGTAAAGCGGAGGTAACAGGGTGCCGGAGGAGATTTCATGAGACATACGGGAGCCCTTCCAAAAGTTATTTGAGGAGGTTTCCCGCTCCGTACGCATTCTAGGAGCTCGTCGACAACGCTTTGGGTCATTTCGAGCTGCATGACTTGGACGGCATTACTCTTCGCTTCCTTGGTTCCAATGTCGGTATCCGGGGCCCCTTGGAGGGCAATGCCGGTCGAGGGCAGAGTGGACGAAGCCATGGTGAAGAGCCGTGCCTGCAGAACAGAAGTAAGGTGCCGTTAAGTCCCGCAGCGGCCAGCGTCAAGAGAGGTGATGCATGGAGAAGTGCACCGTTGGAGCAAGCTTGACGGTGGAGCAAGCAGGAGGGATTGTCGATGCCAGCTTGGAGTGCTGCTGCTTGGTATGCAGCAGGAAGAGGGAGAGTAGGAAGAGTATGTTGGCGGTAGGAGGAAGCAAAGGCGAAGCAACGAACAAAGATGCTCTGTCAGACAAAGTCAGACTGTCATAGCGCGGTGTTACCCGAGAGTTGAGCGAGAGCACGGAGCGAACAGAGCATCTGCTGGCGCAGGCTGAAACGATTGGCTGTCACGGACAGAATGGACAGAATGGAAAGGATGGTCAGAATAGAGGCGGGGGAGATTTCTTTGTCTAGATGTGTGTCCGGGCTGCATATAGTGGGAAGTGGGTAGTGTGGGCTAGTCTTGGGCCATCAGACTGCAAGGCATGATGCGTAGTAGCGAGCGCGCGCTCTCTGTATTTTCTCTCACGCTCACCGTGGTCTTGTGCAAATGGGCGCAATGCTCTTGCGACTCCCGTGCCCCTCAATACACGCCTGGATATACGCCTCAGTATTAATTGCTGTGAAAACGGAGACTCGCCGCCATTTGCTTTTTCACCACGCCCTGCACCTCTCCACGACGGCCGGCGTTTGGCCCAGCAGGCTTGCAGCTAGCTGAGGCTTGGGTTGTGACGCCGTCATGCCCCAAAGCCACATCATGCGCACACAATCCCATAGTCTGCAGCCCCGTCAGGTCAATCGGGACCGAGCCATGCTGCCTCGCCCGCCTTGCTCGGGGCGGTCCACCGTCTCCGCCCGTCGCGCGAGGCCTTTTTGAGTAGAGGATAGGCAGCAGATTAGCATGGCTGTTTTCATATATCTTTCATCTCCATCCCGTCACTTTGCCTGCTTGCCTGCCTGCCTGCCTGCGTATTTCCACGAGATGGCCAGTCAAACCTCCTTCCCCCCACGCACGGGACAACCCTTCGGAGGGTCATTCCATAAGCCCCACCTCGCCAAGGCCAAAGAACTCGGACATGCAAGAGTGAGAAAGCAAATGGGCGCTAATCGAAGGCAAAACTGGACGATTTAGGCAAGCGATAGGATTGATGATTCCTGCCGGTTTTTGGCGTCCACATGGAGCCTCGGAGTGGCCAGCCCCAAAGGCGACCTTTTCCTCCTGCTGGTCGGCGGTCAACGAAGGCTGGTGGGGTGAGTAGAATCTCTCTGGGCTGAGAAAGGGTGAATGCGGAGATGCTCGCGGCGCCCATGGCAATTAGCATTTCCGGATACTTCGGCACTCGCGGTATTGTTCCCGGGAGCGCCGTTTCTGAACGCGTTGACACTTCGGTGCCGTCATATCCATACCGATACGATGTGTAGCTTAATTTGATATGCGGGGAACCCTTTTGGCTTTTGTATGTGTTCGCTCAGTCACGGATGAAAGAGGTTACCCATATTCGCTCGGTTGAGACTTCAACTTCAAGGGTTTGTGTTGCAGCGAAGTGAATGCGCTCCTGTCTGCAACCAGTAATTTACCATTAGGGTTGTACGTCGGCTTTATCAAGGCGTGAGGGGTACTTTATTGAGTCGTCGTCAGTGGCCCTTCCAAGAACCCGGGGAAAGAAAATATGCTGGTCCTACCACCTAAATTAGATTATATCTATGAAGCACCCGAGGACTTCGAGGCACATCAGGCTCGACGCCCGGATATTAACAAATTGTGGTGGGAGTGAAAATAGAAGGCCAAGTATGGCACCTTCTGGGCGTTCGCCAGTTTTGGGGACTTGGCGCAGTGGAACATTACGGTATCACCATCAATAGCAAAGCTTTACAGACAGCCGTCCTTTACGTTAAGTAAAATAAAAGTTTCATTGCTGTATTCCAAACCCCCACGCCGTCCCGCAATGCAATCGGGAAGCTCCAAAAGCCCAAACCTACACCGTCGCCATGGGGTTTAACAATCAACAAACCGAACCTAAGAAAGGAGCCTTCATGGGGCGCCCGCTAGTTGCATAAAAAAGTCACAGCGCAACAAAGCCTAGGAGATACAAACATATTCCTCATAGGCTATTGAGCTCCGTCTCTTCGTCCTCACGGTGACGGGCAAGCACAAGTCTCTTGTACTCGACTGGATCCTTGTCCCATAGCTCTGCAGCTTGTCCATTCAATGGGCTCGAGCTATCATACATCATAAGCAAGCTGTGCAACTCTAAGCAGCGCCACTAGCGCATTACCGTAGGCAACTTACTTGTTGGGCTCCCCAAGCAGGCTCTGCAAGCTGAGCAAGACGCTTTGGACATTGTAAATGGCGCTCCATTTGTCCTTCAAGATATCGAGGCAAATACGGCCAGAGAAGTCGATGTTGGGGTGGTAGATTGGCGTTTTGAAGAGTACGGTTGGCGGGGTGAGGGGATATGTACTAGGGAATTCGAAGGCGAGCTTGAAGCTGAGACCTGCATATGGAGTGCCATCTGGCCCATCGATCGTCGCAGTCCATTTCATGAGGTTCTCATCATTAGGAAAGGCGGATATGCCAGGGGTGGAAGACATCATTAGCGTCATCAGTTCTGTTTGCAAGCTAGAGGCCATTTTAGATTGATATAGAGATTCAAAGTAGCACTAAGAATATTACCGTTTGGTAACATTAGCACCGCTCGCCGTTGATCGTGAAGGAGTAGAGATTTTGGTTTCCGAAGTATTCATTTCTGTGGCCGTCATGGTGGGTTGGGAGTTCATGAGAGAATCCATCTGGGTTGGTGATGAGCAGATGTTAAAAGAAAAACTTATCGGAAGAATTTTAAACGCTGCGGTAGAGACTGCAAGAGGAGAGAGGTTGTTGAAGAATTGAGGGACGGGAGGACCATGGCGGAAGTCGTGCTAAAACGAGAAGTGCTGAGCCCGTTGTTTACGTCGCGATGTCCACCAAGCAACCAAAAACGCCACGAAAAGAGGCGAGCCAAACGCCGAAGTACGAAGGCCGACGGTTTTGAAAAGCGTCCATCTGCTACGGTCAGAAGCCTTTTACACCAAAACTCACCTAAAATACTTTAAGATTTTATACCTACCATAATATTTTATTAAGCTAAAATTAAAGCTACTAGTTAATTTTTACTTTAACTAAAACTTTCTATTAGTAGAATTTTATAATAATAACGTAGAAAATTATTATAAAGCTATAAAGTTAGGTAAGAGTTAAAAATATCAATTTTCCATATAAATTCGCTTAAAATTTAAGTATCTAAACTTTAGAGTATATTTATCTTCATAATAATATTTTATTATTAAAATCTAAATAAACAAATTTATTTAGAAAGTAAATCTTTATAATTATTAATTTTTGCAGCTTAAGTTTTTAATAATTTTTAGTATAAAGATGCGCTGCGAAGAAGCTGAGTTTTAGTAGGAAATCACTTCCAACCGGTAAGGAACGCCAAAATCTCTACCTTTTAGAATTTGTATATAATTTCAACCCAACACCTAAAACTCTTAATTAAAGTATTATGCGATAGAGAAGAAGTAGATTAGTTATTCTATAGAATTTTACGATAGTTAAATTTAAGGCGCAATTGCTATTTATTTGTTATCGCGGGCCTAAATGCGCAAAATACTCGCTTAAAAAATTGGACGGTTTTCAAAACCGTCGGCCTTCGTAATAGCAGCCAACCATCTCGTGTCAGATTCGCGATTCCTGATACAGCTTAAAGATATCGTGCGGCAGTAATTTCAGCATAGCGATAGTAATTTACAGACGAATAATGGCGCACTTTTAAAATGTTTATATTCTTGCTTTTAACGTTACAGGCGCATTAAAGGCTCGCCAGAGGCCTCATTTCTTGGAGAATAAAGGCTTTGCTCTACATCGAGCACTACTTTTCCTCTCTGGCGTGGTTCAACTGAGCAATTCGGCTCCCTCTCCAAATTCAGAGTTTTCCCTTGACAGTTATTATGCTACAAGAATAGGCGCTGCAAAAATCAAATTCCGGCCCTATTCCTGACGTTGAAATCCCTTTGAATTACAGAATGACTGTCCCATAGGTAGCGTAGTAGATCGAGTCACCATCCTTGTGTGTCCATCATTCCAGTTGTTGATTATTTGACCTCCCCATGTTAAATATCACGCCGTGTACTCTTTCCCTTTCTGGCCAATCCTTCTTGGTGCCCGCTCCTGACGGTGGGCCATCTGACTGTTAGCAGTCAACTATTGGAGGCCACGGTGATTACTACTAGCCGCGAGATTACTGGGAAGAGTACAGCCAGTCGAGAGCCAAACTAGGCGAAATGTTGGGTCAGGGTCGTGCGGTGGCGCGACTGGCAAGCTTCTAATCTGGATCTCGAGCCTTGGGGAGGTGTTCCGGCTGTATCATGTTCTAGTGGAGTATATAGCGAACAACTGAAACCCGAGCCAGCCGGCGCAGATGAATTACTATCGATCTTGTGACGTTGGATTTTTGCCATCTGACACCGTCTGCACTTTCCGGTACTCTTGTTCCAAAGCTTGTTGCATCTCGAAGTCTAACTGTCTCTCTTTCTTCAGCCGCTGCTGTTCGTAGTCTCTGATAACGCCTGCATGCATGGCCTAAGAACTTTAGTTGAGGGTTTTTGTGGACATGGAAATAGGTGCGCTAACTGCTTTTTCAGCTGTCTGGGCATGATGAACAAATACTACGATACCAATTGCAGAGAGGGATGTCGCCGCTAAAGTGAGTTTTGCGGCTCGCGACATAATGATGTGCGGTTATGAAAGTTGCGGGTTGGTAGAAGATGAAGAGAAAGATGGAATTGGTACATTGGCAGATTTTCTAAAGATCTGGAGCTTGGGCCGGCACCTCTTGGCGAAAGCTCATGGTTCTTCTTGACAGCCACCAACCAACCACGAACTGCGATAACAGATCTTCTTGCACGTCCAACACCACCGATCGCAAATATGGTGGGATTGTATAACCTGGTGAACCTGAGGCAGTACCAGCTAATATGTGCACAGTCAGCTCAAAACTCCGTGGGAATTCAGACTCTTCTCGACGTAAGAGGGGCGGCCCGCCAATGCAATGCTAGAGCTCACCCTGCAATTAGGCCGAACGGGAAGCGCAAAAGATAGTTCAGCAGTGTGAGTGCTTGCAGTTAGTATTTCATATGAACCCCTGCTAACAATAACTAGCTAGAGAATGTAATGTGCCCCTTTCCCGCTAAGGCTCTACTATATACTCAACGTTTATTGCCTAAAGACCGCACGAAACGAGTTAAAGAGGCTCGGACTGAGGCGCAGAAAGAGATTGACGAGTATCGAAGGGAGAAAGAAGAGGAATTCAAGGCCTTCGAGAAGGAAGTATGTGGCATGGACCATTTAAATTCGCATTCTAAGATACTTACCTTGTACGGTAGCATACAAGCGGAAACCGGAAGGCTGAGGAGGATGCAAACAAAGAGGCTGAAGCGAAAGTCAAGGAGATCCAGGAAATAGGAAAGAAGACTGGGGACAAGGTGGTTGGCCAGCTCCTAGAAGCCGTCATGAACGTGAAACCTGAACCGCCAAGATAAAGGGAGGTATGCTGGCATGAAGATATATCAGCACTGCAGCAAGAATGTCATGGCTGCTGGGGAGTAACATGTATTAAAAACCCTCCGGCTTTCTATTTCATTTGTACCATGTAGATCAGTTCTATTTACATGTCTACCTGAATTTCACGAATGAATGAATACTCCAAAATTCTAAAGGAAACCATCAGATTTGTCTAGCAAACCCCATCGAGGACTAAAGTGTGACTCAGGCAATTGGCAACCTGGATCACCGATAAATATATAATTACGTGGCGCGAGGAAGCGCATATAGACTCCGAAGTGCATGCAAAGCTCAGGATAGCTCTAAACACTAAGAAACTTCCATCTGCACATCTTCCTCGCCTCATTGTTTAAACGTTTCTGTGTAAGGAATGCTTCGTTGCTAAAGCATTTTCAGCTAAGGAATTTATGAAGACCTCTGCCTTACGTCACCGACCTTCGAATCGTCCGCTCTTTACCTCGTGGCTAGACAACTTCGAGAGGTCGCTGAATCAGATACCTCTCAAAGTCGTCTGGTACACGGCTAGGACTTTTGTATGAGAAATTCAAGGTTTCGCGGTGCACTTTGTAGCAAGAACCACGAATTGGATTTTTATAATTTTAGCAGTGTTGGATTTGCCTTGTAAATGGTCTAGCCCGCCTCAACCACCGATTTTAAATGTAGGCGTTGTGTGGTTATTAAAAGATGTATAAAGTTAGTATATGTTGCCAAGCACAAAAAACAGGGGTTATTTGGTACGCTTTATAGCAAGAACCACAGATCGGATTTTAATAATTTAGTAGCATTGGATTGGCCTCGCGCATCTCTAGGGCACCTCATTGGCCGATCCTTAATGCAGGCGTTGGTTGACTGTGGATAGTAGGGTGCTGTTGAGCTCCATATAAAAATGAATGCGGAGCGCTAACAAAAATCCGAACCGTCCAAAATTGGTAAATGCGGCAAAACCTCGGAAGAGGTCTGGCCCTGAGATAATCCGCTCTTTTGCGCCGCACTCGTAGCGCGACAAAACCTATCATATCCCTTGACGGTTATCGATAAGAACTAGCCAATCAATTGAGCTGAATTTAACGCCCGTACTAAGGAATATAAAGCTTTTAATTTTATAGTAATTTAGTATATAACGTGGTTAACGGAGTTTTGGCCGCTCCCTTAGTTTTGACCGCGCTAGCGTACCGCCTACTATTTTAAGTAAAGTTTTGTTGTTCTGCCAAAATTAAAATAACACATAACGTGTTCCACCAGTCATCCGGCCACACCAGTCATCCGGCCACCCCACCACGTTACAGCCCTACGAATACTTAAAATTCTATTATTTTGAACGGTTTGTTTAGCAAGAAGTAGTTTACCCTCTTTTCGGGGTGATTTAGAGTTCCGAATTAACGACATTATTGTTTTGGTACGAAGACGCGTCTTGGTGCTGGTGGGGTGGCCGGATGACTGGTGTGGCCGGATGACTGGTGGAACACGTTATGTTGTCGTGCTAAGGCTTACCTAGGCGTGATGTAACGTAGGTAAAGTTTTGATGTTCCTTTCGGTCAAAACTACGAGAGCAGTCAATACCCCGTTAACCACATTATACCTAATTTTAGAAGTTAAGTTACTTAATATAAATACCTAATTGTCAGGTAACAGAGTCACCTCGCTTATATTGTTCCGCACGGCTGTGCCTGGCGTCTTGCCAGTCATTCGCTTACCTTTTAGGTGGTGCGGAGCTTGTCACGTCACACTAATACTAAGGCTAAATGAGACTTATATTAATTTGAGCATAATTAAAAGGTATTATAGTAGGTAATTAATTAATAGAATCTATTCTTTAGCACGGTGAAATTCGTCCACAAGTTATCGATAAGGGTTAGCCAATAGGATCAATAGGATCAAAGGTGCGTGCTTAGAAATATGAGGTCGGTGATATCCTCAATTTGCAGAGGTTCGAAAGCGGGCAGCGGCCAGGGCTTCGGGGGGCGTCCTTTAGCTTTCCGAGTCGGTGGAACAGGATATTGAGTGAGTGGAACAAAGCCTATATCATTAGAAGTACGATTGGCAGGCATGGTTGATGATAATATATTGATTGAATCTATGTAGGTGATGCGCGTACTTTTGATCCTGGTGGACGCCACCGTGCTAAGGGATAGGTGCACGCGTTGTTTTAAACTGGTGTTCGCGTACGGGCCACTTACTTGTTGGACGCTGACGGGGTCAAGGGATAATGATTCGAATCTCTTGTCGTCCCGTTCTGCGGCCTGTAAACCGACTCAACGCGTATCGTGCTCTTAGCAGTACAAACCACGTCTTCCAGGGCCCTCGACTGGCTGACATTGGGCGTGTTATAGAGGACGAGTATGCAATAATTCGAGACAATTATGGTAGGACCGACAGTATCGCTTTCGGCTTCTCTTCTATAGTCTAACACGGCACCAGAAACTCCAGTCGGTCTCTTCAATTGTCCTCAGATCGCTGCTGGGTTTTTATCTTTTGTAGAAATATCCTATAATCCTTGCACATGGCGTTCTAGGATTTAACGAATTTCGAATAGCTGGCCCTAAATTTCCCCGATGTTCAGTACTGGCGGGGAATTACGGAGGCACTGTCTCATAAAGGATAGCCGCAGTTCTGCCTTCTAGCTCCATTGAGGCAAGGGTAGCGAAGCTGGGAGAGAGCATCGCGCAAAAAGCACATGGAAAGAGCGTGAATATTATAGCGTATGCTTCCATAATTTTAGGTCTTTCAAGCTCTACTAACCAGTTGCAGGCATAGCATGGTACTGTAACCACCAACCCAGGCACCTAGCGTTGACTTACGATCGATCCTAGGGGTGCGACCAGCTTCTCATTTCATGACAAGTTATATTAGCTGATAGAACTCAGTGGGCGGTGCTTACCATATAATCAGCCAGATAAAGCCGCCAAATGCGGATGTGCTTTCGCTGACTACCATTGCGTCCCCGCATAGAGGATCAGCCTTCGCAGATTACATGTTTGAATCAATCAAGCGTATGTGTTAATGGAGTATTCCCTTTTTCCTAAGTAGGAATGCTCACTACCTTACAGCACATCAAATCAGGAGAATATATAAAGCGCTTGGATTCATTGGCTTTGAAACCGGAGCGTTCTCCCAGTTGACTCGCCGGTATGTGCAGGAGCAATTCAATCCAAAGACACCGGATGCCGATGGAGTTAGGTCTGCGGTTCCTACTTGAAATATTCAGAATCATTGTGCTTACAGTGGGAACAGCTATTTCTCTTATAGGGCATTTCTTGAGCCTGCCTTCTGATCAATTTTCGGGCCCTCTCATTAAATAATCAAGCGTATCGAAGGTGCACCGAATGATGGTCTCGTGAGGTACGGGCACCTGGTAGCCCTCGATATATCATGTCTGACCTAAACGTATTTTCCAGTGTCACTTTTGGGCGTTGGGGTGAATACAAGGGCACACTTGTCGGGGTCAGCCACCTTGACCTAATTAACTAGGCCAACCGCATCAAATGGTTCTTCTGGGAGCTAACTAGTAGCAAACAGAAGTGAGTCTAAATCTCCGACTCTTGATGGTCAAGGCTGATGTCGTATAGCTTCAACGCGATAACCTTCTATCTAGACATAGCCGGTGAGTGCGGTTTCGTGTTTCTAAGATTTGACGAGCTTGATAGGCGGAGGGTTGACTCCCAGTGCAGACATGCTAGCTAAATAAGGCCTGTAAGTAGTAGTCCTCGGAACATCTGGACTGCTTGCCCAAGGTCTGAGTGTGGCTGAGTCAGGGGAACTTTTGCATCTCAACATGGGATTGGCGAAACGGTTGTTTCAATGGATTTTCTGGAAGCATCTAGAGCGCACATGTAGTATGATTACACGAATGTACAGACTAAGGCGATGCAGTTGGGTTGTTCTGCGGAAGCTGTAGCAAATAGAAGGAATATCAAGTTGCCGTTTTGGGCTGCCATTGATCCGGTAAGGCCGGTATAGGCGTTGCGGTTCAGTGTGAGCTGAGGAATAATGCGACATGGAACTTGAAATTATTACGCGGCAGAAGGGCAGTGCAAAGTAAAGCAACTCACGCAAGTCGCAACCAAGACGCATGAAAATATTCGCGGGCACTACAAGAAGACGCATGCAATGCGTCACAATTCTCCCAGGCGCATCCTGAACGTCAAGTTCGCAACATGCTCGTTCAAATCGTCCTCGACAAACCCCATACCCACTTCACCAACCTCGATGCCATCTCTGGCAAAGTCCTCCTCAGAGTTCCAAGTACTAGCAATATATCCGCCATAGTCGTCAAGCTTGAAGGCGAGTCGCGAACCCGTCTTATTGCGCCCTCGAGACCAGACCGTCAGGATAGGCAAAGGCCGGTGCTGGAAGTCCACAAGGTGAGATAGACTCCAAAGTCGCAGGATTCGAAGGCGCATGCCAGAAAGGAAAGTGGGTTATGACGGGGGGGATATCGCTGACAGGTTTACAGATACTATACAAGGTGCAGGTGGTATGGCCGCCGTACAAGCTCCAAGACGATACCTGGAATCAGAGGAGTTACACGTTGAATGTAGGCCAGTATGAGTACCCATTCGAATTCAAGGTATTTCACGCTCGGTATTCACGCTCTACAGCCTCATGCTAATAGTTTTTCCTTCTAGCTGCCTTTCAATAATGCGTGTTCCCCGGCAAACAGCCTGGCGACGAATCTCAACTTCACCGGCCTCGCTATGGAGGTCGCAAAAACCCCTACGCATCATGTCAAACAAACCCTCCCTCCTTCCCTGAGCGGATTCCCTGGCGAGGCGGAGATAAGATACTACGTGAAAGTCACAGTCAATCGGCCACAATTCTTCAAAGAGAATCCTAGAGCAGTAAGTCCAGACCAGATTTGATGTCATATTTTCAGCAGGACAACTACTCTAACATTTGTGCTTTAGTTGGCAAATTTTACTTTCTTACCAATTGAACCCCCTCGACCTCCTCGCACAGATGGTGAAACTTATGCGAGACGGCAGCACCAGTTTCTTGAAGTTATTCCTGGGGATGCTACTGGTGGTAAAAAGAAGAGCTTTTTTGACTCCGTAAGGAAGAATTCTCAAACCACCACTCCCGTTGAGCCATCCACTCTCAGTCCGCCTCCTCGATTTGCGCTCGATGCCCGGTTACCGAATCCTGCTATCATTACATGTAATCAAGATATTCCTCTCAGAATATTGACGAAAAGCATGAGCGAACGGTCTAAGCAAGTATATCTGCAAATGCTGCAGATAGAGCTTATTGGATACACCAAAGTTCGCGCACATGAAATTCAGCGAACAGAATCCAGTAGCTGGATCATTGCAGGCATGAGTAATATGGCCATTCCTTTGGGTGCTCCTACCGATGCTGTTGGTACGGAAGTGCCAATCAATCAGGAATATTGGTCAGGAAAGCCTTTGCCAAACACTGTCGCACCTACTTTTGAGACGTGCAATATTTCGAGATTCTACGAGCTCGAAGTCCGCGTTGGATTGGGCTATGGATCTTACGAGCATGGGAAGGACCAGCTTGTCGTACTCCCTCTTCGTTTGCCGGTCAAAGTTTATTCAGGAATTGCTCCACCAGCGGCTCTGCTTCAGGCCATGGCCTCCGGCACTGGAATAGTTAAGCCAGGCCTTGCGCCAGCTGCTGCAACCCTTCACCCAGAGCCCAACGTTGCGATGCCACATACTCCGGTGGATCCTCTAGCTTTCACTGCGAATCAATTCCCGCCGCAACAGGGAACACATCTACCACCGCAAAATGCACCAGGATATGAGGAGGCCCCCCCGAGTTACGAGGATGTGATTGGGCAAGATCTACCGCCTGTCGACGGATACAGAGGAGAGTATGCCCCTCCGCCGTTCCCCGAGGGTGAACCGAGGTTTTTCGGAGATGAGAAGAGGGGGTGACCGCATGTAATTGATGCTTAACGATGAAATAAAGGTTTAAAATTGGGTTGGTCATTCAGTTCACTGTGCTATTTTTACTGTTTGTTTTGAGGGAATCGTGAAGCAGCTTTAAGGAAGTCATCACATAGTTAATGTAGGCAGAGGAACATAAGATGCAGATAGATTGATTAAACCTTTACTTGTTCCCTAAATCCAGGTGAACATGGCATACTTTAACACTAGCATTTCAAGATGCTGAACTACATGGCTAACGATATAGCTTTGTGGCTTTGGTTTTGGCTGCTATCTCTACTCCCGAACCAATTTCCCAACTCACCAGCACATTCAAGGCTTTCACTACATTCAAATTTTGAAGGGCCGCCACTCCTGCTTATATTCAGTATATTTGAGCCGGTACCACCGCTAAAATCGTGTTTCAGGGGCTTAGTTTTATATCTACTCCCAAGAGTGCAAGCTTGTAGAGCCCATTGTTGCGGGAGAGTGATTCCAAGCACTATGTATGCTGCTCCACTTGATCGCTTTTAAGGAATCTGAACTCATAGGAAGACTCTAATATTCCACTACGATTACGCATCACACTCAAATTGAACCAACCGGTGCTCAAAAGCAATAGTCATATTAGTTACCCATACCACCCTATCGGACAAGCCTAAATGATTAAGGTCGATAATAATCATACACCCCTGTCCAAACAGGCTTAGGTTATTCCCGTCTAGATTAGAACGTCACTATTCTCACTACTCTGACTACCTATAATACCACCTACTTACTTCTAAGTTAATTAATTATATTTCGCAGGGGCTTAAAAGGCACTGCGCGGGCTAATTTAGGTGCTGCTACCTTTACTTAACGCCTTAAAACTGCTTCTGCAGGTCCAGCCAGCGCCCACGCTCACGCCCACGCCTAGTGTATGCGGTCTTTTACTTAAATGCCGATAGCTTGCGATGAGTTGAAGTATTAATGCATTTATATTTTGTAGAACTCGCTATAGGGCTAAAGTCATGCAATTTTTAAACCTAAAGTGGAAGAATCTAGGCTTATTTTAGGGAGGTATATGCATATTAATTAGGGGGTGTATGCGTATCATTTAGGAAGTGTATGATTATCACCGACCTTAATCAAAACATTTAAGTTCACTAGGCCAATAAAGTCTAATCAGCCCGGAGAGAGACCGTGTGAATGACAAAATAATTTGCATGATGTTGGCTCTTATCATATGGCAATAGTGAATGCACGGACCAACCGAATAACCACACCTTCTGCGAGTCTCAAACGAATCGTGTCCTCGGTCCCGGTATTCTTTCTTAAATATCATTGCTTTCTCCAATCTATATGTGGATATTTCCTGCCTTAATACAACACTATTTTGGAGATTCGCGTGTCTGCGAATTCTCCGCAGATAATGCAAGCCTTCATGCCTATTGAACGTTTAGCATGACTACGAACTAGCTGAGTAGACAATTTCTGTTTCCCTGGACTTTGAGGGTTTTGGGATTTACAACTTATCTTTCAGCACACTGCAAAAAAATCTAGCCTAGTCTTCCTAAAATCATTCATGTTATATATAAGTGGATACTAGGCCCTGGGCGACGCAAAAAGTGGCTAAGTTTTTCGTGTAAGATTGATTGATTGATTTGCCAAGTGCTGTTTATTTGTGTAGGCTCTACGTTTGTTCCAGCCGTGTCCTTTGGTGTTGTTGGTAGTGGTGGACAACATCAACGTCAGGGATATGATTCCCTTTCACGAAGCTCTGTCTGGCTGTCTGGCTCAACTCCCCAGCAGTGTGGCCAACAGCCAGCGTCGCTGGCAGCGTTCGCTGACAGCTAGCTGCTTAGGTAAGCAGTCAGTGCTGAGACTTCCGAGTAAGTTCGATATAAGCCAAGCAAGCTCGTAAGCTTTAGCAAGCAAGTCAAGCTATAGAGCCAAGATAGAAGGCTAAGATAGAAAGCCAAGATAGAAAGCCAAGCTGGCAAGAAAGCCAAGCAAACCTTGCACAGATGGTGTGGATGCAATTGTGACCCGTGCACGACGTCGAAGAATATCAACTTCAAGTCGATGTAAACAATCAACTTTATTAATTGAGTGACCCACTATAATTGTCCCAAATTGTGCATCTAATAAGGGCTTTATTCCACCTACCTTATATCCTAAGCTGCCGCGTTAGATGAAGAAAAAACGACCGCTGGAATGGCCACTATATTGAGGTGAGTGGAAGTTATCCTGGGCCGAGCACTTACAAGACTCACACTGCGTAGTACAGCGGCGTTCCATCACATGCCATTCTCTTTGCTATATGCGTCCTCTCGTTGCCTCTGTTTCGCAAATGGATTTACGAATATTCTACTACTTCATTCTCATGGCTATCACCTAAACTGGTCTCCTGTTCCGGCACGCCGGCAACGAACTCGATAGTTGGACTTACCTATGGGTGACGGTGGCTCTCTGGCTGGCTTCATGGTTAGCCCGGGCCTTCTGGTTCACGAGACCGTTTAACATTCGCAATGAATGGCTCACCAGATCGAGAGCTTTTTTCACACAGATGGCTGGTGGCGACACCCATTGGAGTTCTTACGCTGGCTCATTTCAAACACAGGCCCGCGCAGCATGTATTTCTCTGCTTTCCGAGGATATCGATGCTGGATAACCATCCATTCACCGTCATGTCCGCTCCACGTGGCGAGAAAAAGGGGGATGGTTGCCAGTCATTGGTTTTCTTAGCGCGAGCTCAGAGTAGCTTTACAAAGAAGTTAGCATTATATTGCGCCGCACACCCCAACTCTTAGACGAGCGCGTGGATTGATGGGCCTTATGGAGGCCTTGACCGGCCTGTGGAACGGTTATATGATACGGCGGTCCTTGCGGCTGGTGGGACTGGCATCACGGCCTGTTTGCCTTAGCTGAGTTACCTGGCCGAGAAAGAAAAGACGAGTAGGCCTGAACGCGACGGTCGGGAGTATGTCGGGACGAAACGGGTGGTGCTAATTTGGGCTGTGCGCGAAGCGGATCATTTTGCGTGGGTGCAGAACAATTTGGAAGAAACTATTGAAGCGGCGGCGGAGAGCGAGGTTGAGATAGAGATGAAATTTACATCGGGGTCTGGCAACGAGCATGCTCTGATTTTGGCAGGGAAAATGAATGAGTAAGGGTGTTGAGCTAGTCAGGTCCAGCGAGGATGATCCTTCAGTGGGCATCAGGGATATGGACAGCCTTGGAGAGATTGCTCACACTAGGCCGGTCCTCTCCCGTGTAATTCCAGATGGGTGGATGGTGGCAGGACGTTGGTCATTGGCTGTGGTCCAAACAGTTTTAGAAACGATGTTGGGCATGTATGCGCGGCCGGACAGGCAAAGGTGCTAGCGGGGGAAGCTCAGGAAGTGGGGATGCATCTAGAAGTGTTTGGATGATTACATGAAGGAGGAGGCGAAAGGAAGGGTCAATGTGGTGGGTATCCAATGGCAGTGGAGGAAGCTGCATCATGATGGGCGGCAATGCCGTTCGGATCAGCAGGCGATGGAACTTCTAGAAAGAAATACTAGTGAGATGGAATACCAGGGCGCATAGGCGAGGGCGTATGGCGAGGGAGCAGGCCCGAGCGCTGAGGCCGTCGGGGTGACATTTTTTGGTTGTTTGATACGCCCTTCCCTTGCCGTCAGCTTTCCGTGTGGCTGCGCCTTTTCGTCGAGCCCAGGTAATTGTCCCGTCTATCCGTTTCGGCGGTTCCTCCGTGAAGATGGATGTTGTAATGCCGAGACCTGAGCGCACCCTATCTAGGTAAGCACCAACACTCTCGCTCGCTTGCTCCCCCAGCCAAGTCCCAAGTCCCCCAAGACTTCGTAAAGGCCTTGGTATACCCAGGATTCTAGAGCGGGCCGAGCGCTGGGCCCTGATAACGTGCTCTCCATCTCAGTGTTTATTGGTTGTTATGTTCAACAAGCATGTTGAAGGTTTGTTAACTACTTGCTTGATTGAGGACTTCCCGATATCTACTTGGCCCTCCGATAGCGAGCTGGCAGTTGCCGCGGTCTTGTCATACGACTCAGCTCTGCAACTGCTGAAGAACAGCGGACATGAGCTCTCGTTCTTCTTTCTTATTGATCCACGCCAAAAATATCAGGATCACCAGGCCCCCGTCCTGCGCATCCTGGCGCCCCACCTTTTATATAATACTTCTACATCCTGAGCCCACTTCTTCTTCTTCGTTGTTTCCGAGCGTCGCTCTTTGTCAAACATCTATCTATCTGCCTCCTCTGCTGCCTCTGCTGCAATGGCTGCCAAAGGCGCGGGACATCTCACCTCTGGTGGCAACAGCGCCTACCACAACTTCCACAATGATTTCGCTGACGTCGAGGATCCCAATGAGCGTCGCCGCCTTGCTCTTGCGGAGATTGATAAGGCTCCTTTTGGCTGGTACCATGTCCGCGCCTGCGTTGTCGCTGGTGTAGGTTTCTTCACCGATTCATACGACATCTTCGCCGTCTCGCTTCTTACCATCATGGTTGGTATCGTCTACGGTCATAAGGGAAAGGGCGCCATAAGTACGCCTCAAGACACCGCTATCAAGGTCGCCACATCCGCCGGAACCGTCATCGGCCAGGTCGGCTTTGGTGCCCTGGCAGACATCGTCGGCCGAAAGAAGATGTATGGTCTTGAGTTGATTCTGATTATTTTTGCGACATTGGCCCAATCATTGACCGGGGCCGGTCCCGGCGGGTCAATCGTAGGCATACTCATCTTCTGGCGTGTGCTTATGGGAATCGGTGAGTTTGCAGCTGCAGGTACCCACCAATTATACGCCAATTACACCGACTGATCTTTACTCAAAAGGTATTGGCGGCGATTATCCTTTGTCTTCCATTATCACCTCTGAGTAAGCAGGACCCGTTGACTTACACGTGACATAAAACTTAACCTCTTATTAGATTCGCCACTACCAAGTGGAGAGGTGCCATGATGGGCGCAGTCTTTGCCATGCAAGGGTTCGGCCAATTGGCTGGTGCCCTGGTCATGCTCTTCCTCACACTTGGCTTCAAGGAATCATTGTTGACTGCCACTAAATATTCGACTTGCACTGGAGTCTGCGGCTTGGCAGTTGACAGAATGTGGCGCTCCCTTGTCGGTACGGAGTTATTATATTCTCCAGTCTTAACGAATGCTAATTTAGCAATAATTAGGTATCGGAGCAGTCCCAGCCTGCGCTGCTCTCTACTACCGCCTTACCATCCCGGAAACCCCAAGATATACCTTCGACGTTGCCCGAGATGTCGAGAAAGCCCGAACAGACGTGACAGCTTACATGACAGGAAAGCATGAAGGCAAGCCTGATGAAGTGGCTCAAGCCCAAGCTCGCAAAGCGTCTGTTGCTCTGGAAATCCCCAAGGCCAGCTGGAAGGACTTCTTCCGATTCTACGGCAAGTGGAAGAACGGGAAAATCCTTTTGGGCACTGCTGGCTCATGGTTCTTTTTGGATGTAGCCTTCTACGGTCTTGGGCTGAATAGCTCTACCGTGCTCACTGCTATCGGCTACGGAACAGGTCCAACGGTCTACAAGATTCTTTACAACCTCGCTGCTGGAAATTGTATTCTTGTATGTGCCGGTGCCATCCCTGGATACTGGCTGTCCGTTGCTACAATTGATACTGTCGGCCGCAAGCCCGTTCAACTCATGGGTTTCGTCCTTCTTACCATTCTCTTCATTGTATGGGGGTTTTCATACAACCACCTTTCGGGACATGCGCATCTTGCACTATATGTCCTCGTGCAGTTGTTCTTCAACTTCGGTACGGGATACCCCTCTGATACCTCACGTATTTCTTGATCTTATACTAAACTAATTGAACCCTAGGCCCGAATGCGACAACTTTCATTGTCCCAGGAGAATGCTTCCCAACAAGATACCGCTCAACATCCCACGGTATTTCCGCCGCGTCTGGCAAGATTGGCTCAATCATTGCTCAATCTGCTATCGCCCCTCTGCGAACAAGAGGTGCAACCGCTAAAGTCGCAAACCCATGGCAAAACCACGTTATGCAAATTTACTCCCTTTTCATGTTCCTCGGCATCTTCACCACCCTTCTAATTCCTGAGACCAAACGCATTACCCTCGAGCAGCTGGCTGGTGAATATGACATGGGCGATGAAAGCATCACAGGCGAAGCGAGGCAGGGAACTAATCTTAAAACCGTGGCAGAAGATGGGAGCGATACTGTAGCCCAACCAACCGAGGAACACAAGCGAGATTGAGTCACGGAGTAATGTTTCTAATAAATTTAGAGCTAGTGCTCAGTGTATATTTGAAGGACAGACTGGGAATGATACCCTTAGGTGGTGAAGAAAAGAAGTTGAGAATGCTGTATCCTATGCGCTGTTAATCACTATATCACATTGCAGTACTTTTATTTTCTTCTAATGAGAATCTGCTAAGAATTCCTTCGCTGAGCGATAGTATTATAAATTTTGGGTTAGATAAACATTGGTGTAAATGAAATATGGTACCCTGATCCCCTGAAGTATGATCTCGTACCCCCATCTAGTTAGCCAGCCATTAGGCTTTTGTACTACTGTAGCGTCTCGACTGGAAGTAATAGGTTCAAATAGTGGTGATAAATTTCAACACGTCTGAGGTATTATATCGTAGTGGCATATTTGGCACTTGTTGACGTAAGAACATATTGCGAAGGTCTTTGGGTACTGCTTTTTATTAATCAGGACCTCCCGTACATATTTCAGGTTTCAAAGAGCGTCCCACCACCATTCCAACATATTCTGAAAGTGTTGTTTGCTTGCAACTTCAGAGGTTGTATTCGACCTTTTCTTTCATAAATACCTGTTCATGCCAGACTGTCCCCTTCAGCAATGCACAGTATAACAGGAGCCACCAACGCTACGGCATGTCTCGACATCATAACAAACTGAACATCTAGCGCTTTTCTATCTCAGCATGCTTAATACGATCGTAGGCATTGAAGCACTGGGTGGACCTTTAGAGGCGGCCTCAGCGACTGGTTTGGTAATTGGAGTAGCAAGGCCCAGGGCATGGAATAGAGTAATTACGGGAATTATGCTCTTCATGATTGTTTTTGGAAGGCCACGCGCGAAATCTAGTTGTCGATTTAGAGTACTTGAAAAGTAATCGGCATTATACGGGTAAGGATGCATGGCTTATACAAAACCCGCGTATTATCTTGAGAGGCTGGCTTTTTGTGCTAATTGGAAATTTATACTAGGTGACTATTAACTTATAGACATATAGAACCCAATGTGAGCCCGATAGCTTAGGGAGTTTTCTGGTTTACTGAACCGACGCCGTGAACCAACGCCGTGAACCGAGCTTGCATCTTTATTCATCTAATACAAATTGCATATCTAAATAAATATTGCCTCTTCTCGCTGGAGTGTTAAGATGCCGCCACAAAAGAGATACGTCCAAAACAGTTAGGGCCGAGATCGGCTTCCTCACAGAAGGATCACGAATCAGGTCTATGGATTCCTCCGGGCCGGTAATAGGGAATAAAGTCTCTAGATGAAGGGAGGCTCCATGTAAATATGAAATGTCGTGTCAACCTGAATCGGACTTGCTTACCACCGTATGTCTTACCACCTGTTCCTGTTGTTTGTACCTACATCATGTATATATAGTCTCTTTTCTTTCACAGATCAATCAACACGAGTTCTATCGTTCAACATGTCTCGATTACAAATCCGGGAATATTCCAACTACGATCTACGTAAAATATCTGAATATAATAGAAACACTACAATTCATGATAAAGTTTCATGTTATAGATGATGCATAGCTGTTCTTTCTTTAGCCCCATGCCATGGTTTTGAATATCGGCAGATTGAGGTATCAGAGATATTCTGACCTTCAACATTTACCTTCAAGAACCTCTCCATCCATTTTGTATTTCTTTGTGGATACTCTCAACCCACGAGTTATCTATGAGCCATCGCTCCATACTCTTACCCGCTGGCATAACTCCAATTTCAAATTCCCATAGGCTGTTTTCTATAACCGGCTCTCCCTTACTATCAAGGCGCCTATTTCCTTTTGCATCGAGTTCATGTTTGATCCATCTCCAGCCCTTCCTCTCTTTCATGTCAATGCCCATGCCGTGCTTCTCGTATATACGCACCCAGCCCTTCAGAGCGGCAGGCTCATAGATTTTCAGGTTCTTATCCGTCTTCTGCAGCTCCCTATGGTATTCCTGCCTAAAATAGACGCTTGGGTGAATACGCTCAACTGTGAACTCTTCCGCCTTAGAGTTGTGATACTGATTTGGGGTCCGATTCTCAGGGAAGCCCATAAGATCATATTCCCATGAATGGCTATCTTCAATGGTACCCGATCGGGCAGTCTTAGGGCAGGACCATCCCACAGAACCAGATTACTTAGCAATTAGTAAGCTCGCACGGACCACTATCGCCAGCGCATAAACAACTTTAAAAAAGCTAGCGTTTACTATAATCTAAATAACTTAATATTCCACCAACTATAGAGTATATATGCTTATTTAAGGTAATAGATCGACAGTCTAGTGTGCTTATAATAACCCTTAAATAGCTTATAAAGAATATCTTAGTATGGGGTGAAAAATTAAAGGCCGAAGTCGGAGTGTAGAATAGTTAATTTCTAAGGATTATTATATACTAAATATACCCCTTCTAAGCCTATATTGACTTCCTACTATATAATATGGCCGACAGCTCTTTGTTTAATATTGATTTGTTCCTTCCTGACCTTGATGAGCTTCTGTAGACCAGGTGGGCCCGCCTAGCTATTGCTACTGCGGACGCTTCCTTAGGTGCTCCTTCTGCTGCCCTTTTTTGAAAACTTGGCGATTGACAGAGCAATCTAATTGAGCTCTTTGATACACCACTACCTCATTAAGCCGTCCCTACTCCCTCGTATAAGGTTACTTAAGGTCCTTTATAGCTTTGTAGGCCCTGGTTTACAATATAGAACCGTCCGGCAGCGTCTTAAGTAGATATACAGGCTTCTGCGGAGGAGCCTTTCCCTACTCTACCACTACCTAGAATACTACCCCCTACTCGCCGTAAACGTTGGGCTGCTTCCACTGCCTTAGAACACTATACTGCGAGTCCTCTTCTACTATAGCTTTAATTGCCGTTACTAGAAGTTGAAATTAAGCGTCTAAAGTGGTAGCTAAATTACCGTTTATACCCAGACCTAGCTCTAGTAGTAAAAAAGGTAGTTAACTTTATGCCCGCCTACTACCTTTTAGAGCTATATAATGGTGAGATCTTTAAGGATCCTGACGCCACGTTTAATTAATATTAGGACTATACATTCTCTAAAGGTTTTTTTATTATTAAATTGTTAGTATCTAGCCTAGACACTTTACGGCCGCGCACTATTTTTGTCTATAAGCACTATGGTAAGTATACCCGAAACTACCGCAAACTGGACAACTTTCGCGGTAAAAATAGTAACCGTTAGCGAGAGGCTACTAAGGTGTACTAGATAAGGTGCGGCTAGAGTATTTAGGTGGCCTGGAAATAGCTTATTAAGCATATAGGCTTAGTATATAGGTGGGTGGCGACTCTTACCTACGCTAAGTATGCCGATCTAGATAATCTAGAGGCCCCTATATATGACTTTATTGCTAATCCTCTTGCTTATATTGGCTACTAGGATTAACTACTAGAGGCTAAAGAGGCAGCTGTAGAAGCTTATGCTCTTAGGGCAATACGAGAGACCTACCTTACTATATAGCGTCAGCTTTCTGCCCGGGAGCTATATATAAGTAAGAAGAAATACTATACCTTAACGCAATTATTAAGCGGCCTTCCTAGTGGAGCTAAGGGTTAGCCGCGAGCGCTTAGCGCGCTTAAGCTGCTTCTTTACTAGCATAGATTTAAGTACCGGTCTTAATATACCTATATAATTAATCTAAAATTAGGTTATCTAATTGCCTAGAGTCTCTAGCAGCTTATATTCTGGCTTTCTATCTAGGTAGATTTAGTATAAAGGTTTATTACTAACTTTAGCTGTTAAATGGACGCTATATTTAATACTAATCAATCTAAGCTCTTATTAGCTATTATTACTAGCGTTATTAATATAGGGTCCTCTTTTCTGGTAATGTAGTTGTTTATTAAGAGCGAGTCTTAGCTAAATTAGACCTTTTTACTAGAGTCTACTTAGTAGAAGCTTTGGAAACGGCCACCTAAAGTTATTATTGCCGATTTTGGTAAGGGCCTTGCAGCCGCCTTATTAGTAGGGTAGTTAATTATAGTTATTTTCTAGTACTGCTAGTGGCACGCCATAAAGGCAATAAAGAAGTGGATTAATGAGGGGATTTAGATAAAGGCTAAGAGGCTGTATAGCTACTTAGTGGAAAAGAGGAAGGTAGTAAAGGAACTATTTTAGCCTTACCTAAAATCTAAAATAGTAGTAGAGCTTAAAGCTAATTAAAAGGCAGTCCTAGATAAGCTATACCCGTGCGATAAGGTGTAGTTTTAGACTATATACGTTAAAAAGGAGAGCTAGATAATTACCTGCTATATTAGGTAAGTTTTATTAAGCTGGGGAGCAGGATACCTTTAAGCATTTTGCTCCTAGCTTAAAACCTTATTTTAATGTTAACTTTTCCTTAACCGCTTACTCCCTTACTAGATACCTTCTAAATTTAGGTATAGTAGTAAGCTAATAAGGCGAGGGTATTAACGGAGGATTAAAATGCTTTACTAATTATTAATTAAGCCTTAAGGATACTATAATTGAGCTAAAGAGGTGGATTTTAATATTATATAAGGAATTAATTAAATCCAAATATACGTCCAAAACGTCCCTCCCCTAAATTATTACCCTAGATCTCTTTTAGCACTACTTCGCCTAGATTAACGGTATAGTAATATACTACGCGCTTAAGCGAATCTTTAACTCTATATGTGGCGCGAAAGCTTTAATAAATAAGGAGAAGTAGGAGTAGGCTAATTAGGAGTGGAATTAGGGCGACTGCGATTGTGAGGACCCCTATTAATATAGCCTCCCCTGCCGCTATATACTTATTTAGTGCTTAATATAGAGGCTTCCTATATCGCCGGCTTTAATTTATCCTCGCTAGTATATCGTGATAAAGCTAATTGCTGCTCTAGATTGGTACCTGCGATATATTAAGGATATGGCGTTCTAAGGTAACCCTCTGTTAGAGTACTTGGAAGCTTTTACTAGGATCCAGCTATTAGTTCTCCGCCTTCTTAATATTATTAAGGACCTTCCTACTAAAGAAATAGGTGAGTTTACTGATAAATTTAAAGACTTTGAGGTAGCTTAAATGGCTATTTTAAGTAGATAGGTAGAGCTTTAATTGCTACTTAAGGGCGCTTTATTTAAGGTTCCTCTAAAGGCTCACTGGTAGCTATTACCTAAAAAAAAGCACGGTAAGGCTAATTAGCGCGGTAAAACAAGCGCTGAGATTGCTAAACGTGCTGCTGACGTCGCTGTATAAGAGTTTTAAAAGGAAAGATAGGAGGAGGCCTGGAAGTATATACCTGCTTAACCAAGCGGTAGTATAGATCTTAGCTACTTTCTGATCTAAAATGAAGAACTGGCTGACGAAGTAGATAAGGATATTGAGGAGGATAAGGAGGATAAGCAGCAACCGTTTAATGAGCCGTTGGTGCTATATAATAAAGTTTTAGGGGGGTTAAAGGATAAGGTAGTTATTTTAAAAATAGGGGAGGATAATAACTTGTGGCTTAATAATGCGGAAGTACTCTAAGGTACTATATTAGACGATCCTTACTAAAATATTAGTGAGAAGGAGCTTATTGTGACCTATTCGGTACCTGATAATTATTAAGAGCCGCTACCTCTTCTGCTCTATTAATCTGGTAGAGCGGCGTGTACTAGAGCTTAAAGGACCTATACTTAATTAGCTTATGGTAATTTTATATTAATCTTAGGTGATACTAATAAGGGTCCTAGTAATCCTAAGCTAAAAGAGGTTGGTATTCTGTTGAAATTAAAGTAACTGTAATAGGGGGCTTCTGTAGACGCGCATGAGGCTTATAAAGCTAGCGTACTTGCTATTAGGTCCCCTAAGGCCAAGCGCACGCGTAGTGATAAAAAGGGAAAGGACCCTATTGAAATAGACGGTTGAATATTGGAGTATTACACATGTAGATAGTGCTTTGTTATTTAAAAGTTGTTTACGCGCTGACGATAGTGGTCCGTGCGAGCTTACTAATTGCTAAGTAATCTGGTTCTGTGGGATGGTCCTGCCCTGAGACTGCCCGGTACCCGATGCATAGCCAGCCCGCATCGCTATCTCCGAGTCCGTAACCATATTCGCCAAGTGGTTTACCGAGTCCCAGAACAAGCCTTGAGATTCTGGCTTTCCCACGGGGTGAGGCTTGGCGGCCTCCAGCATTTGAATCTTTTGGTCATGGAGCGCGTTCTCGTCGAGCGCCAGATGCGGGCGGATTCGGTCCAGCATCCAGGCATAGCTGATTGATGCAAGCTGCTCGCGGTCCCCTTTCGGATTATTCTCATCAGCATTTGCGGAACTACCGCCACCGATGTTGATGTGGGCGCCAGGGAACCAGTGCTGCCAACAGTCAACGGATTTGATTGGAAGTTCAATCAGTCCAAGCGTCAGTCCAATCAATCAAATACGAGATTAGATATCAGTCAAGCCAATCAAATATTTGAACCGAGGTCAGATATTTGATGACTGATTGATAGTCTCGGTTAATAGTTTATCCGGTTTAAAAATTTTTAGATTGCCCACTATTATCTTATTATACAATAACCCTATTAACTTTAAAGGGTAATATGAGTTCGGATATCGACAAAACTTCTCAATTATCTGATTCTGATTTACTTGAGACTACCTTAGAA
>Ga0307515_10002088_pt1 | contig 43924 bp, 50 predicted proteins | sample 17_EM_MG_FD_194513 | JGI IMG/M metagenome (GOLD analysis project Ga0307515, IMG submission 194513) | Populus trichocarpa ectomycorrhiza microbial communities from riparian zone in the Pacific Northwest, United States - 17_EM | ecosystem: Host-associated > Plants > Roots > Unclassified | place... | reverse complement strand
GCGCGAGGAGGGCATTATATACAGAATGCACGAGGAGGGCATTATATATTAATTGCGCATTAAGTGCAAAATGCGCAATTAGCTGCACCGCATTGTTAAATACGGCAGTTAGCTGCACTGCGTTGTTGAATACAGCAGTATGCGGCAGTGCATTGTTGAATACAGCAGTATGCGGCAGTGCGTTGTTAAATACAGCAGTATGCGGCAGTGCGTTGTTGAATACAGCAGTATGCGGCAGTATGCTGCATCGCATTATTAAATACAGCAGTATGCCGCACCGCATTATTGAATACGGCAGTATGCCGCACCTTAGTCGATACCATACGCTACACGTTGTAGTGCGCAGAGAGCGGCAGAAAATGGTAGGTAGTTGTAGTTACGTGACTAAAGGATTGTATAAAACTTTAAGCGGTGCTACTATTCTTCTCCTCTCCTTTCTCTAGCTTTGGATCTTCGTTAATAGACAATCCAATCGTATAGGCTTGTATGCGTCCTCTCTACTATGCGCGTACCTCGATTGACTAAGTCGCTAATAGAAAACTACTAGTATAAAATGATTGATAATAGGGCCCAACTAGAATATAGTTAACCTTAGCTCTAACTCTAGGCGAGTAAAGAAAAAAAAGGATATAGTAGTAACTATAGAGATCTAAGATTTAATAGAAGTCTAGATATAGTCTTAGGGGGCCGCTAGCTACGTACGGAGATAGTAAAACCGGAGTTTTTTTAATCCTACTAAGATAGCCTATAGGTTTTCCTTTTAATATGCTAGAGTTTTTTTCCTATATAATATACAATTTCCCCTAAGTACGGAGTAGTCTATATAGGCCTAGATATAATCTATATTAGATATTAATTAAAGATTAATATATAAATAATATACTAGAATATGTTTAGAGTCTTTCTTTATATATTAGCTGCTAAGGAGTAGTCCGCGTGGGCCCAATAGGGATCCGAATCGGACGTTAAGCAATGAATTATTATTATATATTAGCTGCTATAGGTAGGTCTATAGTCTTTTATCTATATTATTTAATAAGTGTTAGGTGGCAGGTCCGCGTGTGCTAGATACTCGCTTACCTTTTTGGTACAAAGGGGGTACGGGATGGACGCCCACCCTGCTAGTATGTTTTATAATACGCGAGCCTTCCACAAAATACACGGGTTGTGTTATTCTGCAAGGGTACTAGCAGGGGGGGCGTCGTCCCGTATTACCCCCTTGTATGTTCGGTTGGCCGGGTGGCGTAGAGCTTGCCGCCTTGCAGCTCTATACTTATTCATCCACTCTACCAGCTTATCTATGATCTCACCAGTAAAGAATTAACCAAATATAGCGAACGGATTGTTTTAATCAAGCGTAGGAGGTAGATTTAGGGTGCCATGGTCGTCGAAATTGTTAATATGCGAAGGCTCGAAATCGGGCAGCTCCCGTGGCTTAGGAGATGGTTTTTAGCAAACTGATTTGGTAGAACGTTGTATTGAGTCGGTTGGACAAGATCTATATCATTGGAAGTATCATTGGAAGGCATAACTGATGGTAATTAATTGATCAAATATATATAGGCTATACGCGTAGTTTTGGTTCTGGGGTTCCGCACGGACCACCTGCCTTGTGGACGTCAGCTAATTAATGGGTTATATATTTTAGATGGTAATTAATTTTTATCTTTATGCCAATAAATTACCTACCAGTCTAGTCCTGACCTTCCCACAAACACCTCAAAAGCGCGATCCTTGCGTCAGGCTCTGTGGCCCTATTCGTTTACCTTATCGATAACCTAAATTCTTCGCTTCTCGTAGTCGAAAAGTTTCAGACCTGTGCAGTTAGAAGCAATAATGACATCCACAGCACAGAACAGTCCTTTTATTAAACAGCTTGCTTCTAGCGGTAACTGAATTCGCCTGTCTCTTTATTAGAAGAATTGAAATGCTAACCTTTACGTGTTTGCAGACAAGCGAACCCGCGACAAGGCGCTTGACAGCCTTCGAAGTTTTCTGAGCGGCCGCTCACGCATAGAAGAGATAGAATTGTTGAAGCTATGGAAGGGCCTCTTTTTTTGTGAGCGCAGTTATTTGTGGACGGATATAGACGTATAAGCTTATTTTGTACACAGGCATGTGGATGAGCGACAAACCTTTGATCCAACAACGGCTCGCTGTAGACCTCGCCGCTTTAGTTGATACACTGCACCCTGAGATCGTCTTACCGTTCTTAGATGCATTTTGGAAGACTATGGCTCGGGAATGGAATGGGATTGATGTGCTACGGTACTTTACCCTCCTAGTGTCTACTAATATACACTATACTGATTATGACGCGCAATCTAAGAATGGATAAATTTCTCTTCCTCGTTCGGCAATACCTGGCCGCTTCTTTTCGACAGTTCTCAAAGCAAGGATGGAGAGATACAAATTTGATAGAGCAGTACATGGATATTCTAGCAGAAACTCCTTTGAATCAAACAGATATGAAGATCCCGAATGGAATGCGCTATCATGTTTTGGATATCTATGTCGACGAGTTGGATAAGGTTGATGAGAAGCGGGAGGGCAAAATGCCATTGGAACAGCTGCTGGGGCCAGTACAAGCGCTAGAGAAAGGGAGCCCAATGAAGGTTGTAAGGAAAAGGGCAAAAGAAGCTCTAGAGGATGAGCGATTAATGAATTGGAATAAGGATTTAAAAGAAGGGCCGTTAGAAAATGATAGAGGTGTTAGTTATGAAAGGGATGAGGGTGAGGATGATGATGAGTGGGGCGGAATTGAGGAATGATGGGTGATATTGGTTGAGATCATTCAGCGAGGCGTTCTGGAGTCTTTCTCGTAGGACACGCAAAAAGCTTCCGACATCTCTAGATTCTATTGCGCTTCTGCTAGTATTACTAGAAGTCTTGCTGTGACTTTCATATAATCAAAGGGCTGTACCTTCATCTGTGAGAAATTCGCCGATACCTTGCAGAACGCCCTGCTATATCACTTCCGATAAGTCGTAGCAACGTTTTTTCAAGGCCACGGAGGATCTTCCAGCCTGCGAAAGCAAGCCACAAACTTATGCCCCCCATTTCTCTCCACCTTCTTCCCCTCCTCCGTCTCAGTCCTCATCACCTGCACACATACATCATTCTCCTGCTCCTCTTCCCGAACCCTTTCAAAGCTCGGATGAGCCACAAAATGCTCGACCATCCAGTTGTGGAGATCTTCGACGTCCGTAATCGTATACACGATCCCTCCGGGCCTCAAGACATAGGCATACTCAGAGTTAAGCGTTGTAGAAACAATCCGAGCTTTGTGTTTCCGGGTCTTGAAATGCGGATCTGGAAAGCAAAGGAAAATTTTGGAGAGCTGACCCTTTGTGAAGAAGTTTGGGAGGAACTTCATAGTGTTGGCCCGCAGACATGCCACATTCTGATACTCGCCTCTGCTCATATTCTGGTTTCGCATTGCCCGAATCTTCTCTTGTACGAATTCTGTGACTGATGTTCTAATCTCCATACCTAGTCGTGAAAAATTGAATGAATCAGAAATTGAACTTTGCACATTTCGAGAGAGTCCAGATCGTAAGAACCGAATATATCATGCGAATAGACCATCACCTACCAACCAAGAGCGTTTTAGGAAACCGTGGGGCAAGAGCAAATAGAAGACCTCCAAACCCGCATCCAATATCAGCTATTTCGACAGCTTTCAGGAGTTTTTGGACAGCCGGAGTGTCCTCTTGCAGCAGACCAGTTGCATCCTCGCTCTTTTCATCTTTAGCGACAAAAGCCGGATAGTGCGATGCCCAGTCCATGTGTGCAGGGATTTTAGGGCTAGAATATATTAGATAGAGAGATCTCAGTATAAGGTATATTATCATACTATGTCAAGGAGTGATCTGAGAATGGGTTTGCATGAGCACGTTGCCGGTAGAATTTTTTCTTTGGCAGAGCTAATTTTTGCTGTTCTTTGTTCAAAGATTTTCGGTACTCTTCACGCTTCTGTTTTTTGTTGGCTTCACCGGGCATTTTGAAGTACTGCTATTACTAGGCTTGGTGGAGAAATCTTGTCGTGAGAAGGTGGAGGTGGATTGCGATGTTGGTGGAGTCTTGGAAACGGCATGAACTCAAGCTTCGAAGATTCATTCACAACTCATTACTAAATCTCAACAAAGCGTTCTCGGGGTTTATTGGAGAGATTATAGCTCCATATGCATTCGGAATCAGAGGTTCTCTTTACAAACTATAAAACAAATGCACCAGCGGCGCCTGCACGCTGCAAGACACCTCCAAAAGGTACCAAAATGAATATTGTTCCTCCATAGCTACGAAGCACTGAGCCACTTAACCAAAATGCAGCATTTCACGCATATCTTCGTGACACATGCAACCGCCCGTCGTTTCTCATAATCATCGAAATTCAATTGCGCCTTGACACCCAAAATCCGGAACGTGCTGCAACTCAAGTTGCTGAAACCTGGGGAATTGTTAGTCTTGAGGACACGAGAGAATATCACGAAGAAACTTACTTCTCACTCTTAGCGTGGAAGTAGATCCCGCTAATCTTTCCAGAAACCTGATTGAAGCAAATGTAATAAAACCCTTCGAAACTAGCCCCATTGATTGTCCGGACTCGGTGATCCGGAACAAGGAAGTACTCTTTCCATCGCATAAAGATATTCTCTCTCTGCGCAAAGTTCTTATAGCTGAAATCTTGTCGTTTTGCTTGCTTTGCCAGAGGTCGCCATGGCTGGAACCGTGCCCAGTGTTGCATATCCACCTTCTCGTTGGACCCCCATTCAGGATGTTTTGTGACAAAAGTGTACTTTGTTCCAATTATCTCGCCTTCAAAATACGTGGTAAGACTGGGGTGGTCCTCTGTTAGACCTGTAAGAAGCGTTAAGCATGCGCCGGACCAGTCAATTTCGTGGACGTGTCGCGCATACCTTGAATGCGCAGATATCCGCATAGGAACGATTCTTTCATATCTACATGTTTAATTTCGACTTGGACATCATAGACTTGGCGGTCTGACTGCTGAGTGCCGTGAAACTTGCTACTGGGTCTTAGAAACGACGATGTTGAGTTTGGTAGAAACTGAATGCGCTGGTTAGCAACACGGGAGCCTGAACAACAGCCTAACTGCAACGGTGATACTGACTCTGCTACTCGGGAATGGTGAAGCTAACAATCCTGGGTGATACCAAAACGCATTCGTTGGGGATGTTGCAGACACTGGCGAAATCTGCGATGCCCGTTGATCGCATTCCGCCGGCTCCTCGACGGCACTCATGGGACTTGGTGTATCTCTTATCGGGCCGTCCTCTTCTGCTTCGGAACGCTTGTTGCGCGATTCTGGGGTGGACGACGCATCCGAGGAGTTGTCCCCATCTGCTGGCGGAGTAGGTTGTTGCGACGGCGCAGGGTAGGAGAGATTAGCGATCGGATCCGAGTGAACAAGTTCATTTGAAGCATCGCTCCGAGGTAAATAGATGCGCGTCTCTTCGGGCGGACAGGTTGTGCGGCCGGAGGGATGGCTCTCATGCTCTGCGGGCGGCGAGAGCATGAGAGCATCGTCACTGCTCGGGGTGGGCATGGCACGTTAGAGTCGGATGGATCAGGACCAGGGGGACAAGCCTGACATGGGACGAGCGGAAGTCACTCAAATAAACGGGCGATTGACGCAGGCAAGACAGATGCAGACACTCAGAAGTGCGCACAAAGGGCAAAGCTGTCCATGATGCGACTTTTGCAGACCTGGAGGGTTTTGGGTCTGGAAGGGTAGGATTTAGGGCTTGCAGCTCACGCGGGGAAGCACTAGATTCGACGCACGAAACGCCATCTCCTCTCACGTGCAGAGAACAAGCAATGGCATTTCTGACGTCCACCGGTCAATATTGCGCTTTGTTTGACGGCGGCGAGCGCCACTGCCAGCCGTGCCATCATCGTCGACCACCCTGCATCAATACAATGCTGGCAATGGGGGAAGGCCAATCCGAACCTGCCAATCATGTGACTTGCGTAAACCTACTTCGAAGCATGCGCCTTGGCAACTCAACCGACCACGCGGCCATCTTACATTTTGGTATATCCTACTCTGCTCGTTAGGAGTTGCTAGGTGTCGACATAAAGTGACATTGACCGACTCGAACGAACGCGGCTAGACTTCAACCTGCTTTTCCCCACAAACGCGCTGACCAACGAAAGCTCTGCTCCGCACTTCAACCGTGAAATAATTTGCTGGCAGCGAAAAAAAGGAATGCGCCAAAACGCCAGCCGGAGATGCAAGAGCAAGTTTAAATAGGCTTGATCTGCACGTGACTGTGTATCAGCAACGCCTTTACAGGTTGGAATTACGCGAATGCAGTAGGCAATCTTCTCACCTTGAAGTGTAGAGATATCAACGAGAAGACTAGCGCCTTGAGATCCTGCACAAGGTAATAGAAGACACGAAGGCCTTCGGGATCCTGAGATTCTGTCACATCGACGAGAGAACCGATTTTGGCTGTCTATTGGAGAACCGCGTTAGCCCTGTTGAATATACTCGTGGGAGGCAAATCTTTGGCTGCAAAATACCTCAAAAGATATATGCTCATTGCCAAGTCGGATCTCGAGCTCTTGCCGGCCATCTTTATTCTTCTGTGGCCACTTCGTATCGTCCTCCCTAGAGCACTGCTTAGTAAATTTACAAAAATAGGGAGATGACTAGATTGTACTTCATGATTTCGCTCTCTTTGATGATTCGCTTGATCTCCGCAATCATGAGAGAGCTCACGCACACTAAAGATTACATAAATCAGTAAAATGGCTTGAATCTTAGAGAGCAAGGGACCTACTCTCTTTACGGATTAGCGAGTCGTTGCGGTAGTTGGAGTTGTTGGCATATCTGGCTGAAGCACTACGCCCGTCGCCGAGAGCTCGAAAGTCGAATTCTGGTAGTTTTGTTAGGCACTAATCTGTAAAGCGGCGCAAGTGACATACCTAGAAACTCATGCCCAAATCGTCCGGAGTGACCAGAGCTGTATCCCAAGGTTTTAGTAGAGGGCATGTGGCGCATCGTAAATTTATACTGACTAATATCGTACATAGAAAGGCTCACTTGAAGCTGCCATAACAGTTGAGTGTCAATGGAAGATTCAAGCGTAGATGATATTGTTGAGGTATTCGGGGAGGATCTAGGTTTGCAGCCTACGGTGTTGGTAGTTGGATTTACGATTCAATGGTTGTCTGCGGGCGGTCAGTAGCCGAAATGCCAAGACCATTTTCTCACAGAACACCTGGTGTTGGTGTTGGTTCATCCAAGGGGTGCTTCCAGCGATTCTGCACAGCTACTACTCTCCCTCAATCGGCCGAATATCTCCCTATAACCTCCTTGAAGCTCCAGCAATTCTGCCACCAGTTCGACCATTTAACGGCCTACTCTGGACTTCACGGGCATATAAACGCGCAACATCCCACTCGCACTGGACTACCAAGGGAATTGACGGCTGACGGCCGACGCGGGAGGCCAAAGCCACTGGCCGGATTGAAACCTTCAAAAGTTTTTGGGACACCACTCTCACTCGCTTACCATGGCGACATTTCTAGAAAATGCGTACAGCCTGGTAGGGAAATATGGTCTGTGGCTGTGGAAGACCGAATGCTCATAGTGGAATAGGTGCATCAGGACAATGCGGCGGACGTACCCTCCCAGAACGAGCTCAAGCAAGCTCTAGAGAAAGGAACGGATGAGTCGAAAATCGAAACCATGAAACGAATCCTTACAATCATGCTTAACGGAGACTCAATGCCAGGCCTCTTAATGCATATCATACGGTTCGTCATGCCTTCAAAGTCGAAACAGCTCAAAAAGTTGCTATACATTTATTACGAAGTTTGCCCGAAGCTAGATGCTCAGGGAAAGCTCAGGCAGGAGTGGATATTGGTTTGGTAAGTTAAACTCTAGGGAGGTGCTGAAGAGCAAGGGCTAATGCTAGGAAGCAATGGAATCCGTTTTGACTTGCAGCACCCGAACGAATATATCAGAGGAAACACACTCCGCTTTCTGTGCAAATTGAGGGAAGCAGAACTCGTCGAGCCGCTTTTACAACCCGCTCGACAATGTCTTGAGCATAGGTAAATGTCCCCGGGTTTGAGGTGCAAGGCAAGGCTCATCATGGACAGGCATGCGTATGTTAGGAAAAATGCGGTGTTCGCTATCGCATCCATATACCAGCATCTCGAACAATTGATACCAGATGCGCCAGAACTTCTCATGAACTTCTTAGAAGAAGAGAACGGTACGCTTCTATTAGTATATAACATAGCAACTCTGATATGTGTTGCTAATGAGCATGATTTTAGATCACACTTGTAAGAGAAATGCATTTGCGGCTCTGGTCAGTCTTTCGATTTCGCACATCATCGCCTCAGTGCTCACGTTATTCGTTATAGGCTTCCATCAGTCATGAGAAGGCGCTCGAGTATCTCTCTTCGGCTTTTGATGGAATTCCGAATGCGGACGAATTATTACAACTTGCAGAACTAGAATTTATCCGCAAAGACGCCATAACGAATACACAAAATAAGGTTGAAATACTTACAAACCCCTAATGTCCGACAAATATACTGATAGCTATATACAGGCACGGTATCTCCGTCTGATCTTCGACCTTTTGGGTAAGGCTCCATTTAGTCGATTTTAAGGCTTTCAAGATGCTAAAATTGTGTAGAATCTTCACAATCTACCGTGATCTACGAGGCAGCTTCATCTCTCACTACCCTGTAAGCCCCTTGTACCTTCTCTAGCCATATCATTATACCACAAATATTGACTGAATTTAATAGGACCAATAACCCGGTTGCAGTCAAAGCTGCTGCTTCAAAATTCATTGAGCTAGCCATCAAGGAGCCGGATAACAATGTCAAGCTGATAGTTTTGGAAAAAGTTGACCAGTTAAGACAGAAGAATGACGCTGTCTTGGATGACTTGACCATGGAAATCCTTCGCGTCCTATCAAGTCCAGATTTGGACGTTCGGAGAAAAGCGCTCAATCTCGCCCTTGAGATGGTGACGAGCAGGAATGTTGAGGAGGTCGTCCTGCTCTTGAAAAAAGAGCTATCTAAAACAGTGGATGAGCAATATGAAAAGGTAGGGAATGGCCAATTTACAGAAAGTTTAATCGATCTAATCGAGTTTTAGAATACCGAGTATCGGTCTCTTTTGATCTCATCCATCCACCAATCCGCAATTAAATTCCCCGAAGTCGCGGCAAGCGTAGTAGGATCACTCATGGACTTCATCTCAGATTTCAACAATGCTTCTGCTGTGGACGTTATTAGCTTTGTGAAAGAGGTTGTTGAGAGGTTCCCCAATCTTAGGCGATCTATCGTTGAACGGCTCGTATCTACCCTTAGCGAAGTAAGGGCTGGCAAAGTGTATAGAGGCGTCTTATGGATTCTAGGAGAATACTCGTGAGTAGTATGCCTTCTTAGATTGGCGAGTAATTGCTAACAAATCAGTCTCGAGGCGAGCGATATCAGAGAAACGTGGAAGCAAATCCGCTCAAGTCTCGGAGAAATCCCAATCCTTGCTTCGGAGCAGCGGCTGTTAGAAGACGTCAACGATGGAGAAAAAGATCCCGCAGGACAAGTCAATGGCCATGCCAAGCCTTCCGCCCCGACAGGATCTCGAAAAGTGCTTGCAGATGGGTATGAACATTGTTCAAAAACTAGTTTCACATGGCTAACCCGTCCCAAAGCACATATGCCACGGAAAGCGCGTTAACCTCATCTGCTGCTGCAAAAGCCAAACTGGAAGCAGTCAAAGCAGCGCAGAAGCCTCCATTGCGGCAGTTGATCCTAGATGGAGACTTTTTCCTCGCCACTGTCCTCGCTAGTACACTCACGAAACTTGTCATGAGGCATTCGGAAATATCAAAAGACACCGCCCGCACCAACGCGTTGCGTGCCGAGGCCATGGTATGTTAGTATTGTTGATGACACTGAGCTTTACTAACTCTCCCAGCTCATAATGATCTCGATAATCCGAGTTGGCCAGTCGAATTTTGTCAAGCAACCCATCGATGAGGATTCAGTAGATCGGATCATGTCGTGTGTACGGTCTCTTTCCGAGTTTGGTCAAAGACATGAACTAGAGGCCGTATTCTTAGAAGATACGAAAAAGTCTTTCCGCACAATGGTCCAAACCGAAGAGAAGAAACGCGCGGCGAAGGAAGCTGTTGAGAAAGCAAAGTCCGCTGTTCAGATCGATGATGTCGTTGCAATTAGACAATTGAAGAAAAAGGAGGTTGATGGAGCTGATGAGATCGAGCTCGATCTGGAGAAAGCAACGGGCGGAGACACAGCCACCGAAGACCTCACTTCGAAACTAAGCAGAGTCGTCCAACTTACCGGATTCTCCGATTCAGTTTATGCGGAAGCTTACGTCAAAGTCCATCAGTTTGACATTGTCCTAGATGTTCTCCTCGTCAATCAAACGACAGAAACACTCCAAAACCTTTCTGTGGAATTTGCCACACTTGGAGATCTTAAAGTGGTTGAGCGTCCAATAACGCAGAATTTAGGCCCACATGACTTTTTAAATGTGCAAGCTACCATCAAAGTTTCCTCGACTGATACCGGTGTCATATTCGGCAACGTGATTTACGACCAAGAAAAGGGAGTAGAGAGCAACGTAGTGATTCTGAATGATGTTCACGTGGATATCATGGATTACATTCAACCTGCTCACTGCTCAGAGACGCAGTTCCGAACCATGTGGACCGAGTTCGAATGGGAAAACAAGGTTAATATCAATTCGAAAGCCAAGTCGTTAAGGGAGTTCCTGAAGCAGCTTATGGCGTGTACGAACATGAGCTGTCTTACACCAGAGGCGTCCATGAAGGGTGATTGTCAGTTCTTGAGCGCGAACCTATACGCTCGTAGTGTTTTCGGTAAGTGTAATCAGCTGGAATTGTACTTTTGTGGTTGCTAACTTGCACTTAGGTGAGGATGCTCTGGCCAATCTGAGTATTGAAAAGGAGGGAGATGATGGACCGATCACCGGTTTTGTGCGAATTCGAAGTCGATCTCAGGGCCTAGCTCTCAGTCTAGGGTCGTTGAAAGGACTCAACAAGGTCGGCGGGTCAGTATGAGGAGGCTTACTTTGGCATTTCGCTGCGGCCAGGAGCTTGCCGCAAGGCCGTTCGTCAAGCCCTCCATGAAAAAAGGTCTTAATGTTTATAGAGCCAGATGATGAGTTACGTTTGAGATGTGTAGTAGTGCAAGGCCTTGCACAGGTCTGAATGGCTGTTCTTTTGTGCAAGCATAGCGGAGGATGGACACAACAAGTACCATGGAGGGGAGATTTGAACTTTAGGAATTGGGCCAACGCTAAAACCAAGAATTTCACAAACTTCGAAAGTAAAGATGCCCGATTTGTAGTTCTGGAACAGGCAAACGTGGTGGCTACAATGGGCCTTTAGATGAGATTCGAATGCGGGTAATTGAAGTCAATAAGCACCCCGCGTATCCAAAGCAATTAGGGGGTTACATTCTGCATGTTAGGTTCCCTCGCGGACTACGTCTCAGCTGGTATATACGGAGTGGACGTGTTGCTCTCTTTGTGACGCGAGCTCCGAAACATCCGCCTAGTGGCAGCTTCGTGCTGACCATAACGACACTTCGAAGTACTACTGCTCGTGCTCCTCCTCCACCCAACAATGCATATTACTTCGACGTTGCCACCATGACGACGGTACCCGTCAATGATGATGATCCCTTCAAAGACCCATCTCTTCCAAACTCGCAAGCGCAGCAGCAGGCCCAGCCCGACATTCCTCCTGGGTCGACTCTTGCCGTCGGGAGAAATGCATCGCTAACATTGGGCACCGATTCCTTAATTGTTCTCGGTAAGTCAAAGCGTGTGAAGCCATACCAGAGCCTGACAGGGAAGTATAGATGAAGGCTTTGCCGTTAGCAGAGATGCTTCCAATTGCTGTGGTCTAATTCCTACCAGTGAGCTACCTCGCTGTATACTTCAGTAACCATGCGCCCTGGCGAATATTGACCGCTCCGTAGAGAACAAAACCACGCGCGCGATACCCTTCTTTAACATTCTTTGGGCAGAGCTGGTAGAATGGGACATTACAATTCGCTATGCGCAGACAGTATCAAAGGATACCGTTCGGGTCGCCTACATCAATTATACAATGGAAAAGACGGATCGCGCATTCATTGAAGCATGGGTTGAGAAGCTACTTGATCGCGCGTATGGAGCATCACAGCGGCAGAAACGCATCAAGGTGCTCGTAAATCCTTTCGGCGGTAAAGGCACAGCGCAAAAACTGTACGTCCGGGACATTGAACCTATCTTCGCGGCTGCGCGATGCGAAGTCGACGTCGAGCGAACAAAATATAGGGGGCATGCTGTTGAATTAGTAGAGAACCTCGAAACCGACTCCTTCGACGTGATCGCGTGCTGCTCTGGCGATGGCGTGGCCCATGAAGTGTTCAATGGGCTGGCTAAGAAGAAAGACGCCGCGCGAGCCCTCACTCAAACTGCTGTTGTCCAACTCCCCTGTGGCTCAGGGAATGCAATGAGTTTGAACCTCAATGGCACCGACAGCCCAAGCCTTGCCGCTCTCGCTGTCGTCAAAGGCCTACGGACACCCCTCGATCTTATATCCATCACTCAGGGAGATAAGCGCACCATCTCCTTCCTCTCCCAAAGCGTGGGCATCGTCGCCGAAAGCGACCTCGGGACGGAGCACCTCCGCTGGCTAGGCAGCGCGCGCTTTACGTACGGCTTCCTAGTCCGTCTGATAGGAAAAATGCTATATCCCGCCGACATAGCACTGCATCTCGAAATCGACAACAAGCCCGGGATTCGTGAAGCCTACAGCCATGAGACATCGCAGGCACCGCCCACACATGACTCGCGGGCCATCCCTCCACCCACAACTGGACTCCCCTCGCTGAAGTACGGCACTATCAACGACGCGCTGCCAGAGTCCTGGACGCTGGTCCCGCACGACAAGCTCGGCAACTTCTACGCGGGAAATATGGCTTACATGTCACCTGACGCGAACTTCTTCCCTGCGTCCTTGCCTTCGGATGGCTGCCTCGACCTCATCCGCATCGCAGGCGACATCCCCCGCCTCACGGCCGTCAGGTCGCTGCTTGCGATTGAGAAGGGCACTTTTTTCGACATGCCGCATGTCGATTATGCGAAAGTCTCGGCGTACCGGATTATCCCCCGCAACCAGGCGCACGGCTATATCAGCATTGACGGCGAGAGAGTGCCGTTCGCGCCGTTCCAGGCCGAGGTACATAGAGGACTGGGGACGGTGCTGAGTCGTAGTGGGCACTTGTATGAGGCGAAAGGCGTCTGTTGATTTGTTTTATTCTAGCAGCTTGAGGATAAAGGTCTTTTTGGAGGGGTCCCTGACAAGGCACATTGGCCTCGCAGGGTAAGACCGCGGGTTTTCTGGGTACTTTTCTCCCATGGCATCCAGAATCGGATTATTCGTGCATTTGGGAGTGAGGGAGCCCAGACTTAATACTTCCATTCTATTTTTTCCAAAGGAGGACATCTTCGCTTTTGTAGATCAAAATACCCTTCAAAGGCACGTTAAGCCATTCTCTTCTACACCAACCGCGTATTCTCTACATGTGTGTGTACACCGAACGCGGGAATATTTCGCAAAGCAACAAAGGCTGTGGGTATATATATTGAAGCGAACCACCGTCCTCTCAGCTGAATGGCGCAGTGGAAGCGCAGTAAGTGACATCCAACCTCTTGCCTTCACCGACTATACTAACAAGCTCCACAGCCGGGCTCATAGGAACCTCCATACGATACCCGGAGGACGAAGGATCGAAACCTTCTTCAGCTACTGCGGTTTCTTTTTTTGCATTTCTGGCGCCTCGCTATGATATGTTTGTTCAAAGTCATTTTATATTTGTGACTAAGGATCAGTGAGTCACGAACTAGGCACGGAGGCACGCGTCATACAAGATCTGCGAGCCGAGATCACAAAGAGAGAAAAAAATGATTATGATTTTTCGAATGAGACGTTTTTTTACCAAGAGGATCCACATTTACTTCCCAACTGCCGCTTCGGGTGCTCTCAGACTACGGCGAAACGAGTGAGCGGCGAAATCGCGTACGAGAGCTGCGACGAGATATACCAATCAGCACATTTTCTTGAAGGTAATTGCGAGTTGGCTCTTAGGGAGAGTAACATGGGTTTCGTACCGTTGGGAATTTCGCGATGCTCAACTTCTCTTCCTCCCCGCTTCCGTTCACGTCAGCCAGTGCCGTGAGTTCCCTATAGAGTGTTACGATATTAGCAAAACCAGACGTTCTATTAAGAAGCCGTTAAGAATGAAAAGAGAAACTAACATAGCCGGTGGGCCCATAGGCATCAGCATCATAGCGAACGACAGTATCGGATCATCACTCAACCAGCGCGTCTTCGTAGCCAGCGCCCAGATCAGCGGAATGCTGAGCAGCGGCCACAAATTGAAGCGGATGAACATGGCGAAGACAGTCGGACGTCAGGGCACGGCGCCGCTGTCCTCACCGCGCTTCATCTTGCGCAGCGACTGCGACGGCTTCACGCCAACGACGATGGCCTGCAGCGCCGCGAACAGGTCGCCAATATTCTTGACGCTCGACGCCAGCCACGCCTTGGAGTAGCCGCCCTGCTCTGTGTCGGCGAAGAAGGCGCGGTGCAGCGGCACGAGCCCGATTATGGCGCCCAAGACGGCCCCGATGACTGGCGCGTTGCAGAATTGGTACAGGAAGCTCAACGTCTTCTGGTACCAGGCCGGCAGCCGCGAGAACTAGTGTTCGCCGTACTCGTACGTCCTGCGCTCGGCGCGGTGCCCATTGCGCACGACGGAGTCGGGGAGGAGTGAGGTGGGTTCGTCGGTGAGAGGGTTGTCATCGCTGCCGCTATCGCTGCCTTACTCCACGTCGTAGCCTTCCTCATTTCTAGAAGCGGTGCCGTTTCCGCTCTGCTTTGCTTGGTCTGGGGCGTCCGGTGCGTCTTCGTGTACGTTCAGCAGCTCGGGCCTGAGAGCCAACGTCAGCGAATTGCCGACTATGACGTTGACTGGGAAGCAGGACTTTGCGCGATTGACGGCGTCTGAAGTAGAGTCGCTACTGTGCCCATCAGGATGCTAGACAGGATCCGGACTGGATGAGCAGGAGAGGCAAAGATATGGTATTGTTGAATGCAATGGCTGGAGTAACCCAGGAAGGGAGCTCGAAAACCTGTGTCACGGCTGCTCCGAGAGCCAAAGAGAGAACGTTGTATATGGTTGACCATACTATACTCCTATTTAGCAAACAGACATCCCTCGTGGGAAGAATGAGGAATAGTCCTATCACTTAGGATAGGTAGATACCTCATGCCAGTATCCAAATGCAACTGAGACCCCACATTATGAATTAATGGTGCTGGTAAGAATATACGCACGCATGCCTTAGAAATATCCTTTGCGCTCGACTCGGAGAGAAAGATTGAATTGCGCAGCAATGACGCCATAAGAAATTGTAAGGACAGATACCGACGCCTGTAAAGCGCTTAAGAAGGCTGCTAGATACTGGAAGGCATTGCAAATACTTTGGGAAATACATGAAGAGTCGCGAAGGACGAGCACGACGATATGTAGACACGAGAGCAATTGTTGTTGTTGGCACGGCTTGGGCTACGTCATTGGTTACCCAGCTTCACATCTCAACTAGCTACTCCTGGACTAAGAATAATCGCCTATAAAATACATAGCGCGGAAGTATGGTGCTCGCCAAACATTATGAAATAATTACCAGTTCTCGCGCTTTACAACTAGAGGAGTCCTATTGACATCATTGAAGCCGGGACGTCGGATGCACATTGTTCCTCGCTAGGCCTGTACTACGCAGGATCCTAGAAGGCGATATGTTTGTGGTGTCGAGAGAACAAGTATGGTTCGATGATTCTAGAACTCTTCAAGGCATGATTTCAATTGTTGAGGTAACTTGAGAAAGGAATCCAGAGTGCTTGTGGTGGCGATACCATTGAAGCATATTTGCTGCATTTAAATATTATCTATAGAATTTCAGATGCAGCCCAAGCTACTCTCGCAATTCGAGCATGAAAATCGCATAGATATACTCGTACCATTTGAAATCTTCTAGTACACTTGAAGCCGGATTTGTACAACTGGGAAAAATATCATATCGACAACCTAAAGATATCCTCATATACATTGCTCATTATTCCCAGTAAAGCCATTTAATCATATTACCAAAACCATACCCAAGAACCCAAGAAATCCAGCCGCCATGGGCACCTGGGTCGGCGCCGCATAGCCAGAAGACTTAGAGCTAGAGACTGTTCGCGACGCCGCTGCGGACACGCTACTCGCAGCATTACTTACAGTGGCGGAGGCGGAGGATTCTGCAGAGGACGATGCGCTCGATGCGCTGGCGAGGGCGGATGATGCTGTGGCGGATGCGGACTGCTGTTCGTCAGTATAGACTCCTTTAGGGCCGGCCGGAGGAGAGTGAAACTCACGCTCTCGACGCTCGATATCACGCTGCTAAGCGACGCCGTCACGGAACCCGTAATGCTCATTGATCCCGGGATCGTCGTCACGTATGTGCTCCCCGCTGAGTCTGTCGCCGTCGCGACCCGCGGCGCGCCCGCGATGCCCGTGGCCGCCGCGCCTCTTAGATCGCTGATCGCCGACTCTAGCGAGTTGATGTTCGGCTGGTACTCTGTCGGTATCGCAGTGAACCAGCTAGGGGTTACCGTGGCTATGAGGGCCGAGTTGACGATGGCTTGTGGGTCGCCCGTTACGCTGGCTTGCGAAGCGGCACTAGCGATGGCGGATTGAACTGAGGCGGGGACGTAGAGGGAGATGAGCTGGCTAGCAGCTGAGGAGAACTCTTGCGCGTTGGTGCTGGGATTTGTTAGCTGCTGGAGTCTGTCGAAGGCAAGTAGTGGAGGCCTACGCTTGTCGCCTCTGTTTTGGGCCTACTGCAAGAGCAGACGAGCCCAGCAGAGCAACAGTGAATACTTGTAGCCGCATTTTGACAGCAACTGATGAGCAGTGCACGAGGTGTTTGATTGGATTCAAGACTTATGGTAATTCTCCGAGAGCGAAGGAGTATTGAAGCTGGGGAGAAGGGAACACGGCGGTATACATTATAATCGCGGTGGCAGGTCCCAAGGCAGACGCTATGAAACTCATCCAACCAGCCATCTTCAAGTAATTGGCCTTTCTTGAACAAAGCAACTTGCAATGATACTTGTCGCTTGAGATGACGCCCGAGCTCTAGAAAGGAACGGGTGGCTAGGCAGTGGCTTGGGTGGCTGGGAATGTGCGCCAGACCGGATTTGGACAACAATTTAAACCAACTTTGCGAAGCAACCGTTCGTAGTTACTTCAACCGATTCAAGGCACTTCGGTTTTGGAGTTCATCGCTCCTGAGCGTGACCCGCTCGTGCATAAGTCGATCATGAATGAGTATGTCTTCAAAAATCTCAGGCGATGTTCGTGAATTAGAGATAGTCAAGAAGCTTGCTAGGGGAGAGAGTATTAAAATAGTAGGCGCTTATAGGAATCATTTTATAATCAAGGGCTAGATGATTAATGAGGACATCATAGATGTCGGAGCTATGCTCGAATCTAGACGGTAGAGTAATACGAAGGGGTGTGTTTCGTAAAATCGAAACCGCTAAAAAAGATGCAGCTTCAACGGCTCCGGATCCTCTTCTGGAACATGCTCCGTTAGCAAGAACGATCGGCACTCGGTTCAATTCCCTGTCCAATTCCCTGCCCGAAACTCTATACGAGTAGAACCATGGAATATTCCCAGAATTCAGAGCCAACTTTTTCTCCGATAGTTGCTGCAACCCGTGACCCCTTTTACCATCCGCATGAGCACGGGTTTCATACCATAGCGAGCCATCTCGATACTTGCAAAAAGTAATATAGCAATTTCACCCGGAGCGATGGGAATTGCAAATGTGACGTCTCAGAGGGTCTTGAACCATACAGGCCGCAAGCAAGGAACAGATGTCGTTCAAGCTCAGGACACGAGATTAGTCCAAACGGTCGGAAAAACCCGCGCTGGAACAACCTCATGTGGTACGGATCGCTCCATTCAGAAACATAGTATGATCCACCTGAAACGTCTTCGGCGAACGGAATTTCTACGCGAGCTTCGTGGTTTCGGCTCCTTACCGTAGATCGGAAACGGAGACCTCACCCCCCCACGCTGTGAAGAGACTGCATCCCCGTTCTGTCTGGGGTTCCCGGGACGTAACCAATGGTACTAGGATAGAAGCGGTGAAGTCGATGCCACGCGTCTGAATCTCGCCGCTAATGAAAGCAAATCGGAGAAGAGCAGCATGACACTACCGTTAGTGAACACGTGGTGCATTTGCCACTGAATCACATCTGAGCTTTCGTATTGGCTGACCACCAAGCCGTTTAGAGTCACTGGCCAGAACAAGTCAATAATTAAGCCCAAAGGATCTCGCTGCCCAGACGGAATAAACCCAAAGGTAGATTTTCGACAGGTTAGCATCGGCACAATGTTCTCCAAATTCTAAATTTTTTTTGAAAGAACTCTTCTGCATTACCATTGTAGCTTAGATCACAGAATGAAAGGGGGGATACCCCATTTTTCCACAAATAGGAGCACTTTGTAACTTCTCCAGAAATTTGGACGGTTCCGGAACGCCAGATCTCGTGTATTATTAGAACTTCTAGGATGAATAAAACTCCCTCAAATTGCCTCCAATAAGACACTCGTTTAGATACTGCAATACAGTCGTCATTGGTCTCAGGCCCGGCTCGTGGAACTGAAGTCTGGCGCACCCCAAAACCCAATGCGATGATGTCAACCTTGGGGAACCGCCTGCTTTTTTAGACAATTCCTCCGCTTGGCTGTTCGTGGCAGATGTCATTGTGGTACCTTAGCTCATTAAACCGCGCAATTGTCGTCTGTTGTCGTACAAAGATTAGGCAAGCGATATAGTGCGTCGTACATGTATAGTCTTTATATGTCTCATGTAGCACAAACCTACATAAGCAGTTCATGAGATGCTGCATTCTTCACTCTATTTACTTCGTCAATGGCCGTTTAGCCTGACTGTAGCTGCTGCTCTTGAAGTCGACCAGATGCAGTGAAAAGAACATACTGGATACACGAAGATTTTTTAAAGGCCAAAAAACATATTACTAACGCGGAGACTCCTAGGTGGTCATAGTGAATAAAAGCGTACGTCTCGACACAAACGCACGGAATAAAGAGACCAGTTCCAACAGCATCTTGAATTGAACATCTGGTAAAAGGCTCCGCAAGTCAAACCCACATCCCCAACCATGCAATCCCAAAACTCCGACACTGTATGCAAGGCCCCTGAAACGCCATCAAAACACCCTCAATCTCCCCCAACCGGCAACCAACCAGCTACCTCCAGCCCTCCCTCCTCTTCCTCGCATACCCGCCGCCGCCGCCCTGCGCCCCCAGTTTCCTCGCCATCTCCGCCTGCTGCTGATAATACGCGTACTGGTCCGCCCAGTACAACGCCAGCTCCTGCGCATCGTCGACCGTGCCGTCGATGCCGCGGTTCCAGACGTACAGCGAGCCGAGGACGAGCGCGCCCCAGAAGACCATCCGCGCGGCCAGCTGCACCCAGAACAGGACCGCCCGCCACGCCATGTCGAGGATTTTGAGCGAAAAGAACAGGATGATGAGGAGCAGCGCGATTGAGGCGAGGTCCGGGGATGTCGTCACGCGATTGAAGAGCGGGAGGAGGTAGGCGCGCAGCGTGGCGGTGAGGCTGTAGAAGGAGCGGAGGTATGAGGGTGAGTATTGCGTGAGGAGGGATGTCCAGTCTGGGAGTTGCTGGGTTAGCAGGGTGTGCGGTTTGGCAGAGCTGCCGGATTTTGTGTTGGTGGTGAAGTGGTGTGGGATAAGCTAGACGAATGCTTACCTTGGATGAAATCCATATTTGCGGAGTCTTTTTATTAATAATACGGCTCGATTTTAATATGTATATGAATTTGATTATTGTTTAACCGATCGAGGTTCTGTTGGTGGTTGTAATTAAGGGAGGATGAAGTTGCAGATGATGGGTGGTCTACGGCGATGGGAATATCCGCCTCGCTCATAAGACATGTCTTGGCATCATTCGGCAGGTCGTGAAACACCAGAGCAACACAACAGCAAAGTCTCGTGAGTATTTATACTTTCTTGTGATACTCATCCTCCAGAATGAGGCATGTAACTAATCTGTATTTCGCTGGGACTTGCTCCATCCGCACAGCAGAATTTGGTACAAAGCCACGGTCTAATGCCCAAAGAAAGGAAGAGTAACATAGGAGAAGCCCTATATAGTCCGTTGTCTTCCATCATATGCAATGTCCCCCAGGTATCACGAATATCAGTGCGTCTCATATAACGCCCGAATGCCATAAAATCATCCACATAAATATTTATAAAAAAAACAATAAAATGAGGTGCTGTGGCCTTGTTACATAAGGTAGTAATTCACTGCTTTGACTTCACCACCTTAGTTGATGGAGCAAACGTGTAGAGAAAGGGAATTATCGAACGGCTGGCAAACATAAGCGGATCTCATGTCATCGAATGCTGCCGAGCTCCTGTGTATAGCCGTCTCTCGGACTGGCCGGAAAAGCGGTCGCTATGCCGCGGAGGTGAACTGAAGCCGAAATCAAATTCTGAAGCCTCAGACACAGATGGGTAATGAACGTGTCCACGACTTCTCGGAGATTCTATCTTTGGTAACCAAAGAGCTGGATCGCCGTCTTCTGACACGTCCGGAGAGAATGGGGTAGGTGGTCGATCTTGGATCGATACACTTGATTTTCGTCGCGCGTGGTCTGGTAGCTTGATCGAGCTTGTAGGAGTGTCGGATTTTGGAGGTGTTTGAGGAGGTGTGTGGACCCTGCTGTATAATGCGACTTCTTTCTCAAAGAGATTTGCTGAATTCTTCGCGCGAACAACAGCTGGTCGTGACGGCATGATGCCATATTTCTCGGGTTTCGAGGTGCTTGGCCGTCTCCAGGATTCGAATTCTGCATCGTCCAGAGGAGTTACGGCGCGCAATGAGAAAATTCGAACTTTCTTCTTGGACCGCTTTCGATAGAACAAAAGTAGCGTTGCAATCAAGGCCAACACAAGGACACCAAAAACAGAACCCAAAACGATCCAGATTGTATTATCCATATTTAAAGATCGGTTTGAGAAGGTTCTGTGAAGTCCAGTGATTCCTAAGGTTGGAAAAGGCTAGGGAAGTCGTAATATTGAAGCTCAGGCGCAATAATGTCGACGATGACAAGTAAACCATGAATGATCGTTGATGGTATTCGCGCGCAAGGCGCATGAAAGATAGTCCCCTTAGTACCACGAATTAAGAAAAAGAAGGGTGGTCTCAGTCGACAGCTCCGAAACGGTGGCGTGTTGCTGCGCGGAGACACGAAGGAGATAAATCCTGATTGGGAATGTGGTTGTGGAGGGAAGCAGTGGGCTTGGGCCACAATGTAGAAGAAAAAGACAGCGAAGGTCCCACGAGGCAAGGCGAGTGATGACTGGAGAGCCTTGAAGTAGTTCCCCGTGGAAGCGAGGAATTGAAGGCGGCAGAGCGGAGTTTTGTTCAGGGCGGCAGCGGCATGATATTCAAAAAGAGGCTGAGGAGGTCATGGACAGCGCTCGGCGTCCAAGACAAAAAGATGGGACCTAGAATGAAAAGGACTTGTTGATTGCCAGAGTCTCGACCGGTTAAGGACGATGGCTGATCATGCGCATCCCGCTTCGTTCCACGAAGGCTGCATATGGTAAATGTGGAGGTGGTTGATATGACAGACGAAAATAAAGAAACAGCAGGAGACGAAAGAGGCGCACGACGGGGGGATGGGACAGAAGCTTAAAAGACGGAGCACTTGGCCTGATAAGCGAAGGCAAGAAGCAGTATAGTATCGCAGTCTGGTGCAGTCTGGTGCAGTATGGAGGCTGAAGTATCGGTGAAGTAGGCCCTAGTAAGAGGTAGATGTGCGAGCAATTTTACTGCCCTGACCATCTTCAACTATACCCACCCTTGCCCCAGGCTGTCCTGGCTGTCCTGGCTGTGCGCGCTGCCCTGACTACCGCAGCTCGATGTGCAGGGAACTCATCGAGCAGGCAAGTAATTGAGGCCACCCCACTCCCCGCAGAGCGTTAAAGGGCATTTGGCTATGATAGGCAGTGCGGCCGTAGTTTCCGCTTCTGGCCTACGCCAGCTTGACAAGGAGACGCCGGGCAGGGCCGTGGCAACTCCACGATCCTGCGTTTGCCAGTCTAGTGGCGTCCACTGCTGCCGGCTCACAACACGCCCCAACTGCTCAACTTTAAGAGGGAGGCCGGACTGAAGGCACAAGAGCTGTAGCTGGCTGTAACTAGCTGCCGTCCGCCACAACCTCCTGCTCAGCTCTGTGGCGGTATCGAATGGGAAACCGTTTCAAGGCACCCTCTCCGCTGTTCGCCGAGCGATTTGAAGCTGGCCGGCGAGCCACCGCTAAAGGGCTAAATGCTGGTGTCAAGGTGTCAGCGCCTTTTTTGCTTCTTGCCGTGTGTTCCTGTGTCTGGCAGGCAAAAAAAGCAGAACGCATCACGCATCACAACGGCGGGTGCCGCGTGCGCAGCGTGCGCGGTTGACAGGTGATGCCCCTGACACAAGCTCGGAGCAACCCTTGCGTCGAGGTCGTGGTGGTCGCCAGTGCAGTGTTGGTGCTGTGGTGTATCGATAGAAAGAAAACGACGGCGGCTCTCGCCCGCATCTCGTACCCCAGGCCAGCAGCTGCAACCTGCAGCACTCGTAACTTGGTGCCGACAAATTTGCGTTAAGGTTGAGACCGTTGTCGCCAGTCCAGAGCCAATCCACACTCAACCCATATGGACAACCGGTAATTACCATCGCCTGCTATCCCTGCCGTGATGAAGCCGTTGACGATTCCGCTTGTGTTCGCCCGGAAGCCTCATCCCAGGCTCAAACACGGCAAACCACCACAAAACCACCACAACTCACCACAACCCGCCGGGCCCTGGACCTTCCCGTATTGTGCCCGAGCGGTTTCAGAAGCGTTGCAGGTGGCTTTCGGGACCCGGCCAGAAATATTCGCATATGCTGGGGAAGTCCAATGGCGCTTGCGGCGCCGTATGCACATCATCCATTTTGAGTCTCGAGTCAGGCCTGCTCTTGTGGCGATGGCTTCAAACTTCCCTCAAATCGGCATTTGATCTTCCCAATCCGTTCTCTGCCCCGGTCCAGAATAGCAAACATAGAACTCGAAAGAGATCATCTCCGTTGACCCCAACTAGTCAGGACTGAGGGACTGCGATCAGCGCCCACTCCCGCAAAAACGAAACATGTTGCAGCGCAACTTCGAGGCCTTCCTCCATGCTGTCCCCCTGACTTAAAAGACGCAGATCACTTGTTCTTAAAAGCTCTGCATTTGGGGGCCAAGGCCATTCCATCATGGGCGCCGCAAATGAGTCGTTAAAGGTCCACCAAGCGTCAAACGCAGACCTGGCCATGAGACTATGCTTGCAATTAAGACCTGCATCGTGCATGAATGGCTGTCCAATCAGCATGCAGACTCACTTAACCAAGATGTTGGAACCCGGGGTAATTCGATTGCTACACAGCCATTGTGGCTAAAGATGAGGACATGTGCTGCGTACGGCCCAACATCAAATCGTGAACGGGGGCATCAGCTGCCTCCGACGTATCTAAGAGATTAGATCTCCTAAATTTGTAGGGTGAAGTCGTATCTACGCCTGGGGATTCGACTATCGAGCCAAACAGCTGCATGCGCTTTCGCATGTGCCCGTTTATCTTTACCATTTCACGCTATTTCAAGATGTCTATGTAATGTCACGTAACTGCATTAGCCTGAAGAAATTTGGATAGTGAAGGATCCTCCAAGGATTCGTCATCACGATGGTAGCTGACTGCCAAGGTGGCTGACCCCTTAGCAGCAAAGCATTTGGGATTATCCTGCCATGATGTTGGATGTCGATGCAACCCACCACTTCTCAAGAGCCCTTCTTGCGTTGTCAAATGTTGGGTAATATCACTGCAGTTAAGATCTACAATTCATGTCCGCATCGATCCAGTAATGAATGGGGCCGCACGGCCCTTGCACAGAATGCGAGAGATGCCAAGACATTAAACGCACACCCAGCCTTCCTCTGCACCGCGGTATACTAAGATTTGCTATGGTGTGCTAAGCTCTATTATCTCCGCCATTCGGAGTAGTTCTTGCGGATAGTCTTGCGGATAGATGGCTAGATCATAAAGTGAAGATCAACGCCCAGAGATCGCTCATTAGTCTCAGACGGGATGCATTGAATTCCAAATTATAGCCTTATGGGAAAAGAAACGATAAACGACTTCGTGGATCTACCGAACAACTCCGTGAGACCTGGAGAGAGTCAGGACAAACGTAACTTGCTTTTGAGAATCTCCTGATATCTCATGATTTAGGCAGGAGATCGGAGGGTATTTGCTTTTTCCTGCGAAGCATGGCTGCTTACTTGCGTGCTTTTGGCGCACACTGCCGAATCTTTACTTGCCCAATATGGCATCGTAGTCTAGACTCGTGGCGAGAGGCCTCTCTCCTTCAAACGTCACAATGCAAGCCATAATTTTAAGGCTTTCCGTCAAAGTAATCTAGTCTCCGGCGCAATTGACGGCAGTGACAGTTGTTGGCTTCTTGCCTTGCATACCGAGCGGCTATTCGATGTCTCAAAGCGCTACGATGCTTTTGCTCAACGAGAATCTGCGTTAAGGAATGTCCAGCGCGTATCATCAGCAAAAAGAACGCGCATTACGGCGTCACGTAGGATTCGATCGTGCATCTGCAACCTTTCGGTTCTTTTTACCTCCCTAAAGCAACGCTAATCTAATCTTCCTTTTGCCGGTGCTCTCCTCCTGCTCATCGCTTATTCTAACCTTCACTTTTTGGAACATTTCCATCTTAACGTTGCGCGATCCAGTCACCGTAAGGGCGTAATTCTCACCATCGAACACAGCCTCCGGTTCGGGTGTGCCTAGATCCCGTAATCTGATAAGACTTTCGATGCCAAAGCGCGGTACGAAGACCACGAAACCGTTCGAGAAGATCTTCATGACGAAGCCTTCCTCGTCGATAACTCTGCCCTTTAGCGCTTGGCCGACGTAGTACTCTATGCTTGCTCGTCCGGCCATCTGTGCGTTACGGTGGCGTACGTTAATATCCCTGCAGACTGTTTCGAGCTTCGCCTTGCTGTGGAGACTTGGATCTAGCTGTTCGTAATCGATGGCGGCGGCAAGCTGGCGATGCGTCTCCAAATCTGCATATCGGCGAATCGGGCTCGTGAAATGAGTATATATCTCACTAGCGAGACCGTAGTGGCGGAACTCCGGATAGGCTTGCGTACCTGAGTAGAAGTACTCAGCCGACATCATGCAGCGCGTAGCCATGATGCGGACGAGGGTGTTGAAGAAGGGCTCTGCGGGGTCTGCGCAAGTGTCCAGGGAGTCGGCGAGTGCTTTCGAGCTTTCCGTTCGCAGCTCCATTCCACGTTTTACTTTCAGCTGATTTCCTAACTCCTCGAAGTTTGTTTTTGGAGGTGCAGCGTGTCTTCGGAGGAGGGCGGTCTGAGGGAAGGCTTCATAGATCTTGCCTGCAACACTAATGTTTGCGAGTAACATGAATTCCTCTACGAGAGAGTTCGTATCTAGTAATTGTTTCGTTTGGACGTCGACAGGATCTGAAGTTTCTGACTCCGTTTGCACCTTTACTTCCGGACTCGCCAAGTTCAGGGCACCAGCATCCATACGCTTTTGCCTCAATTTCTTAGACAGCATAAGCAGTGTTCTCATCCCCTTGATAAGATCGTCTTGCTGTGACTTGTCGTCAATACGAATCTGCGCTTGCTCATAACTGAAGGCTTCCCGAGAACGGATGACCGATTTCGTGAAATTTGACGAAACAATGTCAGCATCTGGAGTTATCTCCCATAGGACAGAGAATGCGTAACGCTCAACGTAAGGCTTTAGCGAGCAGAGATCTGTCCCAAGGAGCATCGGTAACATATCTATCCGCTTGTCTACAAGGTAGACTGTAGTTCCTCTCATACTAGCTTCTTTATCCATCGCATTGTTCGGTTTGACAAAGTGTGAGACATCAGCGATATGTACGCCAACTTCGAAATTACCATTCGGAAGCGGTCGAGCATGAAGTGCATCGTCAATATCAACACAGCCTGGAGGGTCAATGCTGCAAATAAGAAGGTCCCGTAAATCCTTTCTGCCGTTCCAACCAGGGTCAGCAAGGCTCTCAGGAACTTTCCAGTCATGCCCTTCAGCCGGAAGGCAGTCGAGTACGGTTTTTGGGAATGGTCGGTATTGCACGTCAAACTCTAAGAGCAGTGCTTCTGTCTCTGCTCCCTTGGACTCAAGCTCACCAAGAGACCGAACAAAGTGACCCACTGGATAGCGAGAGTCTCTATCCCAAGAGTCGATCGTAACCAACACCCGTTTCCCCAAGAGCTCGCCAGCCTGTCGTGTGCGAACCCTGATCTTCGGTATTCGCTTGTTCATGGGAACGAGGAAGACTGTTTGTTGACTGCGGCTCTGCTTGGAAGTAGATTTGACAGAGTCTTTGTCGACATGTCCAACATACTGCCGCCAGTTCCTCTTAATTATACCAACAACTCGAGCGGTAGGCTGGGGTCGTCCTTCTATGCTCTGGCCTTGTACTCTCTTGACTTCCTCTTGAAGTGCTCGTCTCTCTCGCTCTGTGATCACCGCCTCACCATCTTCTACGTCGGCATTATCATTTTTGTTCAGAGTCTCCTCTTCAATGATTTTAGATGACGGCGCTTTCCATTGGTCTTTTGGGAGCACTTCAACAACCACAACATCGCCTGAAACAGCACGGTTGCTGTTTTCTCTCCCAAGGACAAGGAGCGCTTTGTCGAAAGCTGGTACGTAAACGGATCCTTCAAGGTAATTGTACGGAGAAACGTTGAAGATTCCTTGATGCATAGTACCTGCTTTGACGCCCGTGATCATCTTAGAGAGCGAATAATACTTTCGCCAGGTCAGCTGGAATTAAAAAAAATTGCTGCAATATTTTCACCTACTTCAGGGTAGAACCGCTCATTTTTGGCCGACTTATTTTCTCGTTGCTCTCTCCCTGCACTAACCATGTCCAATAACTGGTCTGCATTCTTCAGGCCAGAGACATAATCCGATACTATCATGACTAGTTTAGCAAGATTTGTGAATTTAATGTAGTTCAACTTACATGAAAGGGCGTGCAGATTCTCTGCTTTTGCCTTACGCAGATTGTCCTTGTCATCGCTGATCATGACTACTGATGGACATCTGACGGATTTGCCACGTGCTTTCACAGCTTCTTGAAGATGTTCACCGTACCACTGAACTGCTTTTCTGACTGCTCTGTCATTGCGATCATTGATGCTTTCCCCCTGATCACGGGCAACGTAGGTCTCCAAGCGAAACTCGTTGAAGAATACAAAGAATCGTTTATCTTCGTTCTTAGTCAAGCTAATCAGACGATGGTAGAGAGGTAGAGAACGGTTTTTGACTTCTTCGAGCACAGTCTGGAGGATGATCACGTCCTGAAACGCGGTTTCGACCTCGAATAAGTCCATGCCAGTAAGAAAAGCGTTCGTGTCAGGGATGAGATAGTGGCCATTCGGGAAGGATTTTGTACCAGCCGGAGTATCTGAGAGAACAAACGGAGAAACTAAATGACGTTAGTAGATATCGTGCAAGATCTTGAGAGCCCCCTGCCTTTATTATTGTAATCTCTAGGAGCAGCTTCTAAACATATAGAGCATAGCCTCGACGAGCAGGGAATATCCTGACGCAGATAGAGCTCCCTCACGATCTTTTGAACTTTGCCACTTCTCGTGGATCTGACATAGACCTTGCTCGAAAGGTTTGGCGCAGAGGAATCAGACGCAAATGATCTCTTCAGACTCGTCATGGCGAAACTATAGAAAGAGGATATCTAGGACCGCGTAGCTAAATATCCATCTGAGTTGAAAGATTAGTCCTAGATATGCTAAGGTCGATGTAGCGGTTGGTGTTTGTTTCATGCAATTCTTCCAAGCGGATGCCAAGACCGATCAAACACTGCAAACTAAGCCTGGGCTTCATGACGGCGCTCGAGCAAGCATTGATAGCGACGCTCTAGAAGAAGCAAAGAGTCGCCCACCTCAACAGCTCTCCATTCCGCTCTGGCGCAGATATAATACTCCAGCAAGCCCTTCCACCATGTCGCTGGATCCTCCTACCTACATCCTCTCGATCCAGAATAACATCCGCGTAAGGCCCATATCATGGGAAGGAGCAGTGCGGGCAAAGACTATCACAGATGCAGACCTCAAGAAGATCAAGTCAATTGACAAGGTACGGAAAGAGCAGCGGAAGCAGACGATAGATGGGGGTGTCGACAGCTTCACTACGCTCTTACTCGGGGGTAAAGATTCGCCCAGCATCTTCGATGCTGCACCCAAAAGGCCGGATATAGCACAGTATATGCTTGTCCTGACTGGAGATTTGATTGATGGTAGGCTCGCGCTCCCATATAGCTATCGTACCCGGTATATTCCGAAGTATATGAAGCTTACGGGGCAATTTAGATATTCCAAGCTTCGCGACAGCTCTAATAAAGCACCCGGCGCCGTTTCAACCCTTCCTGCCTCTGTTGAACGCGGAAGACCCAATCCCGCTATTGACCTCCGCTGTCCTCTCCAGCTTGCTATCACGCGCCCTCACAGTAGCCTCGAAGAACACCGACCAGATAGACGAGGCACTCTCCAAGCTTTACAGCTACCTCTCCTCTCTCTCCAAGAGCTCTGATGCTGGACTCCAAGATATTGCTGTGCAGGAATACTCGGCCGTGTTACGCACTAAGAAGTCCCGAGAGTTATTTTGGAAGCAGAGGAACGAAACCCTCAACCCTTTGATTGACATCCTGCGCGCTGCAGCTGGCGCAGGGAAAGACACAGACTCGACGCTGTGGAGTAGCGGCACCAGCGCCCGCAGCGTTCCTGAAGGAGGCATTGCCGGCGGCGTTGGCCTGCAGCTGCTATACCATGTCCTTCTCGTTATCTGGCAACTCAGCTTTGAAGGCCAATTAGTAGGAGATGGGCTCCACGAGTAAGTAGATCAACTTCTCAACCCCTCACTCTTCTAAACCAACCCACTCCCCAGCGAACACGACATCACAATCCTCTACGTGCAGCTCCTCCGGCTGTCGCCCAAAGAAAAAACCACGCGCGTCCTCCTCTCCACGCTCCTCAACCTGCTCACCTCGAACCAAAAGACGCTCCTCCCCGTCGCCGTGCTGGCACGAGTACCCGCGCAGCTCTCGAACATCCGATCGCGGCACCTGACGGACCCGGACGCGCTCGCAGACCTGCAGGCGCTGACGACGCTGCTGGACGAGTACACGAAGACGCAGACGACGTTCGACGAGTACGCGGCGGAGCTGCACAGCGGGCACCTGCGCTGGAGCCCGCCGCACCGCAACCCGGCCTTCTGGCGCGAGAACGCCCGCCGCATCCTCGACCACAACCACGCCGAGCTGCCCCGCGCCCTCGCTGCCATCCTGGCCAAGCCCTGGGACTCCGACAAGCAGGTCTTGGCTATCGGCTGCAATGACGTCGCCTGTCTCGTCAAAGAGGTCCCCGAGAAGCGCGCCATGCTGGAGAAGATTGGGCTGAAGGGCCGCGTTATGGAGCTTATGCAGGAGCCGGATGAGACGGTTAGGTGGGAGAGCTTGAGGGCTGTGGGGGAGTGGTTGCGGTATAGTTTTGAGTGAGCAGGTGAAGCGTTAGGAAGAGTGTGCTGAAGTCCACGGCGAGGGTGGGGTTTGGAAATTCAGTGCTAGTTTTAGTATTGGCGCGGTGCGGAGCGGTGCATGGCTGGTAAGATAAATGAAAGGTTGAGTAAGTGAGCGCGGGAGAGATTCGTGTATCTGTTGCTACTATACGCTGTCTACAGCTTAGTATATTATTTCATTAGAGGCCTCAGCCATGTTCGCGCAGTTTATTTACTCTGCGCTTGAGGGGAGAATAGTCGAGCTCGAGAATGGGCTGCTTGTAGCATTCGTATTCAAACGCTTGGTTGCAACAGTGAAGTCACTACTTTCCCCAGTTACTGCGATTTTGAGTCTCTATAGGAGATGAAGTCACGCTCAGCGATTCTTGAACCCTCTCAGATTTCGCTAGCTGTCTAAATATCGTTGGAGTAGTTGTGACTGGATACGCTTGTCGTCCAGACCGCCAATGATATCACGAAGTCACTTTGGGCAAGTCGGATCGGATTTCCCTGGTGTCGTGAAGCCACAGCGTCTCAGACTGATATTGCGTTTCAGCCTGCCATCGATGCCTGAACCAATCCAAAAGCCCACATTAATAACGCGTAAAAAGCCACCTTATTCCGCACCGTACACCGGGCCCGGGGTTTGCGCACGTTCCCGGGTCGAAATAAAAGGCGCTGAAGCAATCCAGGCTCTCTCATTTCCAGGACCGTGCACCACCACCAACCAGCCAAACCAGTCAGGGGGATAAAAAATAACATTATAATTATAAGCAATAATATCACCCGCCCAACCCCGCCCCGCTCAGATCCCCGTCCGAGCTCAATGCACCCTCAACAACGGTAACAGCAACAGTAGCAAAGTCAACGCAACAAGAGGAGAAAAAGTTCCAACGCTCAAAGCCGCCCGCATGCATGCATGCACGCAGACTGTCGAGCAACCCGGCCTCCCGGAAGCACACATATACCCGACAAGGACCACGTCTTTTGATAAAAGGAAGAGCCTGGTTCGAAAAGCCTCCCGCCCACCCCATCCCCAGCCTCGCGTACCAGACCCGTTTTTGGGTAGAAACCCGGTCACCCAGCCGTTTGCACAGCGGGGACCACCCAACCAAAACAAGTTGCGAGAGCGTAAGCACAATGTAGGAGAAGCCCCCGAGAGAATGTTCCAAGATACCCATGCAATGCAGACGGAACGAGCCTGAAACCACGCAGCGGACAAAGCACAAAAGCGAATGGTATGGGGACTATGCAGGGAAAACGGCAAATGCAGGTACGTGCGATAGAGTGACGAAACTGAATTGCGTAAGTCAAAACATCAAAGGGCAGTGCTTGTAGATGTCAAAGAAATTCCTAAAATGGCCCCATCGTGTGCTACATGCCATGCCGAATAGGCATATTTCGTGTCTCCGTCCTCTCCATTTCGTTTCAAGTGGTTTTAAATCAATCTTTTGCCTCGTACATTCCATGTCCGTCGTTGTTGCTTGACCGACCTTGCAAAGCCGGAGAGGAAGGAAGAGAGATGGGGAAGGAATTACGGAAAGGAAGAACCCGCAGATAATGACAGTTCCAACGGGCCAGAAACCAGAATGCAGCCTTACATGTGGTGAGGAAAATCCAACAGCCACTGACCAATGCAACCATGCCAAAGAAATAGGGGTGATTAAGAATGTACTGAGAAACGGAAATGGAAGTAAAGCAGAGGTGTAAGTGCCGTGCGTAATGTACAGGGTATGAAGAAGAAAAAAGAAATGAGGAAATGTAGATGATGCGACCAGAACGAACGACCGAGTCCTCCAGGAGTGAATCTTCGAAAATATGGGCCCAACGCCTTTCCCCGCCCCCCTCCGAATCCGTTAAGGGAATCTTTTAGGCTCATATGCTGTAATAGTGGCTCGACCGTCCAAGTTTTTCCCCGTCATGCCATGGAAATCGACTAGGCAGTCGAGATCTTGATGTAAATATTCCGCGAGAAGTCAATCTTCTCAAAATGTTTGCCAGCCTTGCTGTGGGCCTGGAGGACCAGGTGCCCATCCCTGCATACCTGGCTGTTGCGTAGCTGTACTTTGGTGTAAGAATTGTTGTGGGCTCGGACTAGGCTGATAAGGGTTACGACCCATATTGGGATAGCCGGCATTTCCCATAGCGCCCATTGTAGCATATTGTTGCATCGGCGTTCCGTGCATAGATCCACTGCTTTGAGATTGATGGAGTTGAGGAGGAGCGTGAAGAGGTGACTGCTGCGGATGTGGAGATTGCTGTGGGGGATGTTGTGCATATTGCTGCATGTTGTGATGCTGTGAAAGGGGCGATGGTTGCGGTTGACCTGGAGGCCACATCTGCCCCTGTGGATATCCGTATCCTCCAGGCTGACCGTGAGTTGCACCAGGACCCATCCCGAGACTAGGCGAACGATGGTGCATTTGCTCTGGCCGAAGCGGCTGGTGCATTGCGCGAATAGGTGACTGGACCATAGGATTCTGCGGATGCGGCTGCTGAGGATACGACTGCGGTGTCATCATCTGTGACTGGTTTTGAGGAGGATGAGAGACAATGTTATGCTGTCCGGTCCCGACCGCCGTAGCACTGGACGATAAGTGCGGGGACTGAATGGCTTGTGAAACTTGCGGGATGCTCTCGCCATCCACAGTACCTTGACGTTGCGGCGAGGCAACGGGAGCCTCGTGCGGTCGCTTCCAGTAGTCGTTCAGATATCGCTCTCGGCTTGATCTCTGTGCCCCGAGGGCCTTGTTGAATTCAGCAGTCTGTGCTGCTTGGTTGAGAATTTCCGACGCAGTGCTAGGTTGCGTACGATCCTGATAGGCCGCCCCAGATATCTCATGTCTTGGACGCTGAACATTGCTGTAGTCTCTTGGTCGCAAATCATCCGTAGGAGCAAGGTTAATCATCGGCAAAGGAGCCAATGTAGCTGGGTTGATGCCACCAATTCCATGATCCGGATTTGTCGGCCCGTTACTGTAAATGATCTCTCCGTGGGGTAGCGAGGTTAGAGAATGTGCGTGGCTGGCTTCAGCCGCTGCTGCCTCCCTAGCTTTTGCCGCTCCCGGTCTCTTCTCTCCAGCAGCATCTTCCTCAGTAAAGCCTTGCTTTCTGGCTTTGCTTTCCCAGTAGTCGTCACGAACTCGCCTACCATTAACAATAAGTCTGCTCCCAAACTGCCGGAACATTGATCTAGCCGTCACGATAGCGATCTGGCGGGAACGATAAGAATATGGCAGAATCTCTTGGTGAATCAAGTCGTCTTTTTCCGCCTGAGTGGCAATAATCTTGTATAAGGATCGATTCTTGTTGAACAGAAGGTAAGAATCTCTATAGCCCAAAACGCGGGCGCATTCTGTAGCGAGCATGAACAGCTTATCTCCTCTATTCGGGACGAAGAATGTCCGGCACCGATATTCTCGTCCGTCGAGTGGATGGCCAGTAGCCGTGACTTTCTTCTCACCGGCGTCGTCGTATTCACGAGGAATGTACTCGTCGCCTTCTGAGTTTAGCTGATCAGTGGTGTGGTCTCTGACTGTCGGGAGGGCCTTGATGACAGTTCCTTTGGTTGGTGTTGACTTAGGCGGAGACGCTTGCGTTGGTGATGTTTGAGGTAAAGATGTATTCTTAAGCTGTGGCGTTTGCACTGGAGCGGGCGCCGGTTGAGATGGCGTTGGAGGTGGCTGCGTGGATGAGCGCGGACTCTCCGACACCTTCGTTTTTGGTGGCCTACCGCGCTTTCGCGGCTTGGACTCGTCTGTTTCGTAGCATGTCAGTTATTTAGCTCACTTTTAGCTTCTGATCAGCTCTGCAGGGAGCCGCAGACTGGCAGATGAGTACACACCTTCATCGCCCCGATCACTTGATGGCACGTCTCCGTAAGTATCTGGTGAGCGACTGCGTTTTAGTCCGCGGGGGCTGGCTTGGGGCGCGACTGTTTGATGTGGACCTGTGAGCACACCTAGAGAGTCACCGTCATGTCAGCGAGTTTCATAATCAACGGGAAGATGCAGCGGGTGTAACGGGGAGCAGGTATTTACGGTGATGCAGAGGAGGGAGGCCTCCATCGCTAAATGCACGCAAAAGTTTTTCGCTGATGGGTGGAGGGGAAATGCGCAGCATACCTGACGAGTTCAGCGCGGCCGGATTGATGGTGCCTGAGCCATCCATCATGCCGTTTCCAAGGCCACCATTTGACAAGGCCGAAACCGGATGCGACATTGAGTACATGCCAGTCGCGGTTCGCGGCCGAACTTGCGGGCTGCTCTGGTCAGAGCTCCAGCCAAGTCGGGGGCGGTGTGCTTTGAGTGGAGTGGATGGTCACCGAGGACGCAGGAAGAGCAATTGTGGTGGTGAAGTAGTCGTCGCGCTGGATGGCATGCGCGCGTGAAGCGATTTCGCAAGGCGGTTGAGTGATTTGGATGGACAGTTTCGGACGCGATGCAGATGCTGGCGTCGATGGGAGCACGATCCCCGGCGGGTATGATCGGGTCTAATCAGCATCTGCTATCGAGATCTGGCGTTGGGACTTCGGGACCCTAGCGATGGGTCTCTGCGGAGAGAGGCATGCAATGCGCTGCTAATGGGATGTGCGGGTGTGCTCGCAGATGGGGCGGGATGCTGGCCGTGGCAGTGGCCGTGTGTGGTTGATGCAAGGTCGCGGAAGTCTGGTGAAGCGCGGTGCAACAAGCGAGAAAGGCAGCTCTCAGGCAGGCCCGTGCCGCGATGACGAAACGAAAGGCGCGCCCCGAATCACCACCACGGGGAGCGGACGTGCTAGCTGGTAATCCCAGATGTTAGCATTATCGTCAGGAGTTGAGTCCGCGCGGCTGCTTAGTGGTTGAGGGGTGAGTGTGTGGTAGTGCTCGCCTCCCACGTGAGGACTGGTGGTAGTAGTGTGCAACTGGGAGGCTCTATACAAAAATAGACAGAAATAGACTGCGGATGGTGACAGATAGCCAGACGGCCGAATACATACAGACGACAGCCCTGAGCACGGGCAGGCGACGGCTTTCTTGGACGACACTCAGTTCATCCACCGTAAGGGTCTTCCCGCTTAATGCGCGCTCTAGGGGGCTTGTAGTGGCAGCTGGCTGGCACTGGGGTTGCGACAGTCCCGACAGCTGCGAGATTCCCGTGACAACCTGGGAGCCCGGGAAGGATGTGAGCCAAAGAAAAGTCTTCCGTGCCGCGCGAACTGGTGGAGAGGGTGCTGCGCACAACGCTTCCCGTCGGGATCCTCGACGAGCCAGTCGTGCCAGTCAATATGTACTTGTACCGGCGCGCCGTCTGCGGCTAATCAGCGTCGCCGAATGGGGTTGGCTGTGTCTCTCTCGTGAGGCTGGAGGCAGCTGTCCGTGCTGTATCGCTGCCCGCGGTCCTGACGTTATCAAGGCCTTTTGGGATCGAGGGTAGCGGCGGGCGCTTGGCTTGGCTGGGCTAAGAGGCTGCGCGCGCAGGCTGGCAGGCAGGGAGCATGGAGCAAGGAGCAAGGGAAGGATGGCAGCAAGTGATGCAGAAGTGCAGACAGGAAAGGCGGATGCCCAAACGGCGATCCGCAGCGGGCAGTAGCGAGCAAATGGACGGAGAGGGCGAGTCTCAGCGAGGCCTGTCTGCGCCAAACAGAGCTGGGGGGACCTCTGAGCACTTCCAGCTGCTGCGGCCCGGGGAGGGGGGGGTGGTGGGGAGGTTTCTGAGGATGGGGTTGGTCCAGAGTGCAGACGAGAGGGCTTGGGGACAGGAAGGGTGTGCGGCCAGGCAGTGGCTTAAGTGGCCCTTTCACACAGCGCAAGGCAGCAAGAAGCAGGCATAGGCTCACGGCTTTCTTTGAGTGAGCATCGAGCAAGTCGACGCGCATATGACCTGCATATGATGGTGGATGCAGCGGGCAGCGCGCGCGCAGGCCATCGTATCGGGAATCAAAGAGACTGGATTGTCATTGCTCGATTGACGAGCCAAATACGCCCACGGCCGAGCGGCTCCTTCGGCGACCAAATGTCCAGCGTGGGCTGGGGACTACTGGGGGGCGTGCTCAGCGCATCATCGGGCGATGCCTATCTGGTTTGCAGCACTTACAAGAGCGGCCATAATGGGCCAGGCTGGGCATAGGGTCGGCGTAGCGGAGGCGCAAGGTAGGCGTAGGGTGCGATGTGGTGGGCAGAGGTGCAGGGCGCCACATGGTTGCTTCCACCATTCACGGGCACGTCGACACGCTGATTGAGCAAAGCTGGGGAAAAGAGGGGTCAGCCAGCCGGCTCGTCGAATCATCGCCTGCCCTTGAAACTGCCGACTAGCTGACAGCCCTTGACAGCCCTTGACAGCCCTTGATAGCCTTTGATAGCCCTCGACTGCTCTAAGCTTCGTCTGCCCAGGCTGTGGGCGACGCATAAGCGGGCGGCCGTGGTTTACGGTTTGTGGTCATGCCCCGATCAAGACCTTGGCCTCCAGCAAATTCACCCAGCAAATTCACCCAGCAAATCCTCTCCCGATATCCTGAGCGCCCAATCCTACTCCACCCTACCCTTAGACCCTTACCCGTTTATCAACAGAGGCACCCCATATCGTCTGACTTTTTCCGGTCCTGGCCTACGCCGCCGCTGCGGATGCGAGCCTGATGCTTGCTGCAGCATCCGAATTAAGATGCTCGATTTATTAGTTATGGCAAAGCAATCGATGGCCATGTCGCCCCATATCCGCCGCCCAGCCAGATACAGCAGCCTGCTCGTATCCTGTCATCAGCCTGTGCGGAGATCATCGCAGAATCCGGCAATCTGCTCATGTCCTTCCGCTGCCGCCGACCGGGGCAGAGCGAAAGTCGAGCCCTTGGGCCTGCCTGTGCTGCAATAGATCTACGCGGCCATCCATTACCTACATGCCTGTATCTCGCATCGCTTCCGTCGCACGCCACCGTCTAAGCCTTGGACGGCTTGAAGCGCCATCTCCCGCATTCTAAACACCACGACTTGCCATGACTTCAATACACTTCTCGTTGCGTAAGGACTTGACAGTGGAGACCGTATAACACAATCCGGTGGCAGAGAACACACGGCCCGCGTCCCGATACGAGAACCACGGACTTCGGAAAACCCAATGGCGTTTTGCGGTCAGAGAAGAATATTACCTTTCGCTGCGCGAGTCCTCGCTGCGCTCCCGTTGCAGTCTGCTCTGCGGCTCGTGCGGCCGTGTTCTTTGACGACTCCATGCTGCGCTAGAAGTCAAAAGCCCTGCGGACGGTGCAACGGTGGACTATGTCTCAGAACAGAGGTTTGTCATCTGCCTCGTCTACAGGGACATCTCTGACTCTGATGGTAGCCTCCTTACGCGCCACGCTGCTGAGATTGTCTACGACGCGTAGAAGAGGCTTCTGGAAGCTACCATTATTCTAGGATGAAACAAAAATGCTCGCCCTGGTTTGAGATCCTCGTGATGATAGGGTAGCATTGCGAATATCTCCACTGAGACAAGCAAGGATAGCCACAGTGGCTAAGATAAAACCCATGGGCATGGTCAAGAAGTGTCCTATATTCTTACCGGCTCCCTCGGATTCTCATATGGGAGTCGAATACGAGTTCGCCCTGTGCTAGCTAGATCCGTCCAAGACTCACACACAGATAAGTACAAATAAATGCTTGAAGGAGCGGGTGAGTCATCCAACACGGGGATTTGGATTGCTATAAGGGGATAGCCATTGTCAGTGATAAAAATGCCGAGCACGATCCTCAGCGGTTAGCTAGTTTCTCATTCGTCCCGCTAGCGTGTCGTTCAAGGGTATCAAACATAATGGTCATCTGACTAGAGCACCAAAGTAAACACTTAGCTCACCGAACCTTAGGTTTGGAAAGCAATCTCGGAGGTGACGACATTAGAGTTGAAGCTGTATATTCTGGATTGCTTAAGAGGAATGCTGGAAGGCCGCGATAGTCCCAGTTACAGGAGAGATGGCTTTTGGTTTCAGAGGCCCGGAAACATGGGTGGTATGCTTGGCAGTGTCTGGATGACAGTCGCCGGATGACAGTCGGTCGGCTAGCCCAACAACCCAAGCCCCACCGTGCCTACCAAAGTCCAGTCATCACTGTGCTCTTGCTATCTCATGGTGTGGCAAGCCAGGCTGCACAGCTTTAGCGGTGAGTAAACTTTGACTGCTTCCATGGAGTATCCAAGTTAGCAACAAGCAACAAAGCAAGTGGAGAGATGGGTGAATTCTACGTCAACATGTACGGGCTAGGAGCATTCTCCGCGGCATGCTACAAAGCCTCAGCCAAGAGGGAGTCGAGAATCTTGGTGAGGTGCTCCTTCTCCCTTGTCTCAGTGCTGCTGCGAAGCTGGTTCGAATAAGCCCTCGTCCAAGACGGAAGAAATGCACGGCATCTTTTGATGCCACCTAACGTAGCACCTTCTGACTGCTGTCTACATACCTGGGTCCTCATCCTGCGATGCTCGGGGCTCGCGTACATTGGAGCCACTTGCAAATCGGTCAAGGCTAAACAGCCGTATTCGGTAAGGGTTGTAGGTCGATTTTGAGAGACGTGCGACGATCCCCGGACGGAGCAACTCGGGGGGCGTAGAGTCGCAAAGCCTCCAACGCCTCCAGCGCCAACAATTCAAGAATAGGCGGATCAACGAGCTCGATCTCCATGTCATCAACGGAACCTAAACAATGGCTCCAATATTTGCTTTTGACTCGTGCGCCCTCTCTGAATCTCCGCGATTTGCCAGCGACCCGCTTTTGTGACCCAGCCAGAACTAAAAGTTAGTCTCATCACTATGCACTTTCCCTTCGTCCCGTTCCGTCCAAAGCCCCAGGCAAGGGTATTATAACGAAGTGATATAACCCAATCGTATAGCAGCGTTAATTCTACCCGGAGAAACCTGTCTTCTGTTGCAGCGAGAATTGCGATCAGGCGCCCCGTGGAGGGGGGCTTTATCAACCTGCCACTTCGAGGGATTGGACCGCTGCCCCCAGCCATCATATGACCGAAGAACTATTGATTGGATAAGCCCGCGCCGCAGAAATCGAGCTGGACTAGGGAGAAACTGCGCCATTATCACGCGTCCGTCTCGGTCAACCCTAGTCCTGATTGATAACGACAGTCGTCAAAGATGCAAGGGTGGTATTGATGCCGTTCCGGGAAGTTGGTTCGAAACAACATACGACTCACCTCTAGCCGGTTAGATGTGATTTTCGAAACGAGAGAATCCTAAGTCGCCGTGAAGTTCGTAAGCCTGAGAAAACGCTACCAGTATGCCGTATTTCGACAATTTTCTCCTATTACTATGGCATATTTGTTAAGCTTTACATGTTTGAATTTCTGTATCTTTTTAACTCTAGCACTGATCGCAAATCTGAACCCAGGAAGCATCAAGGAACATGAATGATACTTTACCTGATGACAATCAGACTGGAAAACTCTCTGTAACAGAGGGAATTACCTGAATGCCCAGTTACTGTAGTCATAAGAACCGAAAAAGGGGTATCCTCCCACAACCTCACCTTCGTGGTCCTGAAGGTGCGAGACCAGGCACGCCACTATACCTCTCCTCTCGTTCAGTCTTGAAGAGAACCTGAACCCAAAACTCCTTACTATCCTCATCGAACCACGTCCAGAACCTGCCATCCTTCCTATCCACTTCACGTGCTTGCAGCTTAAACCCGCAAGTCTCATACGGCTCTGCAGCCACGAGAAGATACTGAAAAGCCTTGTCGGGAGGATCCTCGACTTTCTGTTCGTATGCACTCATGAACCGTACGCGAGGGACAACCCCGGGAGTAATCTCGGGATACTGTAGCTGGAAGAGTAAACCGTGCTGCCGTGTGAACGGGTCGCGAATTTTGGTGATCTTGTAGCCCGGTCGTCCAATTTTGACTACGTTCCTCCTTACTTGCACGCTTTGCCCCATACCCGGCAGTAAACCTTCTCTGTCCCTGCCCTCCTTTTGCTCACGCGCCGCACGTCGTGCTAGATTCGTCTGATGTTTCCGTCCTTGTGTATGCGCCAAATACGATCCATCATTCTGGTGAACTGTCAGGCACAGTCGGCATTCGAAACTACCGACGTGGTTCTTGAAGAAGTACGGGTCCTTGTCTAAGTCGATGGTTTCGAGGGCAAGCTTTCGAAGACGTTCTCGGCGGTCAGCATTCGTGGCAGATTGCGATGCCACACCTCCACCGCCGAATTTGGAGCCAGCTCGGTTCTATAGGTCTTGTAAGTAATCGCGCAGTAGAGTCTGAGAAGGGAAACACACCTGGTAGTCCATGTTGGTCGATTAAGAACAGCCAAGCGCCACAGCCTCCTGAGCGGCGTGTAAAGTTGGTGTTAGGAGGGGCTTAAGATTAGGCGATATAAGAAGTAAGTTCCTTTATTTGTGCCGGAACAGATCGCGCTTCGTTCGTAGATGACGTTCAACGAGATTTGCGGTTGAATGTGAGACTCTTGAAACAATTCGCCGCGCAGAGCCGCATCTCAAAGCCGGTGAATTGTTTTTCCTAGCTTACAGGTTGAAGCCTAGTCCTCAATTTCCGTTTAGCTTCGTAGGCAGACAGACAGAAGTTAACCGAGCCGCTCCTATTCGTCCTTCAATTTTGCGGATCACGTGAGGAACTCTAATCTTCTTCCAATCTTGCTCTACCTCTACCCTGCACCCCTTACGCGTACCCTTACTACCAGTAATTGCTGACTTATCTCGCGTTCGCGGGGTGGCCGGGTTGCTAATATACAAATGACAACTCAATTTTATAATGGCAAACGCCTATCCTTCGACGGACAACTTTGTACCGTCCGATACTTTGGAGAAGTGAAAGGCACGACAGGTGAATGGTTAGGTGTTGAGTGGGACGATCCAACAAGAGGAAAGCATTCTGGCGAGAATGCTGGCATAAGATATTTTGAATGTAATATAATAATCATCTTCAACAACTGACCGCCGCTAGAAAAGCCCTTGGTACGTGTGCTAATTCCTCAGGCGTGAGCAAACTTCCGACTGCTGCATCCTTCGTGAGGCCTACTCGGCGATCTGATCCTCCACGGACGTTCGTCGAAGCATTGCGACACAAGTACGCATCTGAGGATTTTGAAGATCCGGATGTGAAAATTGTATACATTAGGAAAGACAAGGATCAAGTTCCTTCAAAACGCCATGATAAACCGATTAAAATTAGTGGGAAAGAGGTGGAAGAAGTCGGGTTTGATAAGATTCGAAAGCAACTAGCAGATCTGCACGAATTAAGAATTGTTCTTCTGGATGGATTGTGCATGTCAAGAATTGCTACTTTGAGAGAGCGACTCTCGAATACAAGCAACATTGCCGAGTCAGCGGCCCTGACTGACATTAAAGATACATGCCCGAAGGTCGTTGAGTTAGATCTAAGCAGGAATTTATTTGAGGAGTGGCGCGAGATTTCTTCCATCTGTGAGCAGCTGGATAAGTTGAAGAGCTTAAGAGTGGAGTAAGTCTTTAGCTTCATTTCAGAGTATGAATAATGAGTTTCTTTTACCAAATTCCTTTCTTAAAATTTCTGCCATTTCTTCAACATCCAAAATTCCTGAGGTATTCTATCTATTACGGGCTTCCTTATGTTAACAACGCCGGACTGATGATAAGTTTAATATAAGTGGCAATCGTTTTAGAGATGTATCTCTTAACGATGCTGAAAGAACTCACTGTGCAACTGCCTTCGCAAACATCAAGACGCTCAAAATGGAGGATAATCTCCTTCCATGGCACGAGGTAAACCCATGCGAGTTCATTCATACTTTACAAACTACTGAAACTTGGGCTGTTAGATTACAAGCCTTGTCACTCTCTTCCCCCATCTCAACACTTTCGTTGCATCCAGTAACGCGTTCGGAAAGCTCGAAAATGGCTTCCTCCCACCAACCATCACGGATCTTACCCTCGAGGACAACAACTTCCATGCTCTCTCCGACCTGCTTCCTCTGACCAGGCTACCAAATCTGCGGCGGCTCATACTAAAAAATAATAAAATAACCGAAATCGTAACTCCAGGATCCGAAATGCCTGTCTTCCCTTCGGCGCTATCAGAAACCGACCTATCTTACAATGAAATAACTAACTGGACATTCATCGATAGACTTGAAGATGTTTTCCCCGGCCTCTCTGCTATTCGCGTAGCTCACAACCCCCTCTACCAATCTCTCCATGCAGCGGATGGCAAAGCGCTGAGTGCGGAAGATGGATATATGCTCACACTTGCGCGTATTGGTCGACTGAAGAACCTCAACTACAGTCCTGTATGTCGAATGTCCATGATTTACAGAAGCATTAGACCGAGATATCGGTGCGAGGAACGCAGATGAAATGCTAACGAGAGCCGGTGCTACAGATCACTCCCAAGGAGCGCCTCAATGCAGAAATGTACTATCTCTCCCAGATCGGTAAAGAGCTCTCCGCCAATCCCGAAGGTAAAGAAGCAATAATCATCGCCTCGCACCGGCGCTACGCGGAGCTTTGCGAAGAGTATGGCGATCCGAACGTTCACCGCTCCGCTTCTTCTATCAATCCAAATTCCCTCGCAGCTCGCTTGATCAAGTTCTCGTTTCATTTGGGCGAGTCTGCAAAAGGGGCCGTAAAGGAGGACACACCAACGAGCTTCACCGCGGAGATTCCAATGAGTTTTACAGTGTATAGTGCACTGGGGATTGTTGGGAAGAAATTCGGGTTACCCCCTATGAAGCTGAGATTGATTTGGGAGACGGGGGATTGGGTTCCAGCGGGGCAGGATGCATTGGCAGCAGACACCGCCTGGGATTCGGAGAGTAGTGGTGACGAAGGCGACAAAGAGACGGGAACAGAACGGGTGTCCAGAGAGGTTGAGTTGGTTGCCGGGACGAGGACGGTTGGGACGTGGGTTGATGGTGTAGAGGCAAATGTGAGAGTGGAATTGAGGTAGTTTGGATAACAATGATGCTATATCCTGCTTTTCTCGACTTCGTTTTATTCAAGAGCACAGAAACACTCAAGCACAACCGAGGTACAGGTCGATTAATTGTTGTCAGCAAGCCTTCCTGGCTATGCCTCGTGAATTGCTTCGGGCCGTCTAGCGGAACCGAGAGATGGCTGCAATGAAGTTTCAAGGAAGCCTTTGCCAATCCAAGAAAGCTGTAAGAGACCCTATTTAATATAAAAGGTTTAATGTTAATGTACCATTTTTTTTTAAAAAAAAACTGATACAATTGTATAGTTCCATGAAGGTGTGGTTATCAGTAATAGTATTTGATAGGAGGTAGCTTTAATAATAATAACATAGTCTATATAAGGTCCCGCCGTCATCTATTGCTACATCTGCAGAGTAAACCCAACCCCCCAACACACACCCCCCAACTATTAAATCTACGTTGTTTCGATATAAAACTCGATAATGTGTCTCTCGCGTCCCACCGGCTTATCCAACCAGACTATTTAAATTCATTTATACCTAGTTTCTTTGCTTCCTTGTCTTCCGCCGTATACAAAGCCTCAAGCGCTGCCCTGCTCTCTTCTCAATTTGGTTGCTTTTGCCTTTATTCTTCCTCTTTCTAATTAGGCCCTTCGACTAGTGAATATCTCTTGTATATTGCACCACATATTATTTCTAGTCAATATAGCATTCCTGCTCTGGTAGTTTTTGATATAACCAATAACATTGGAACTCGGTTTTTTGCGGCTGGGACATGGAAAGCTATACCGCAGGTTCAACTAGCATGCGCTCGGCACAGTAGTTGCGACTAGCCGCAATGTTGAAATATGGAAGCTTGAATAGAGATCAATCATCCTCATGTCACTACATTGGTATCTTCGCTTAGTCCCGATTTGGATCAACATCCGCGACTTATAAACACTGATGTATGGGTTACATACGCAAAGTGTGAATTTACTTTACTATATGCCTCCATCTATGCACACCCTCGCAGAGATATATTCCAAATAATGTATTTGTATTATATTGGGGGGTGTAGGCCCGAGGAGAGGGTAATCTCGCCCAGCCTGCTGTATTGCATAGTAGGTTCCCTACTGCTCAAGCAGTGGTAGATAATTACACACTCATTGCCCCCCTTAGGCCTACC